>UMEM01005294.1_pt1 | contig 10501 bp, 7 predicted proteins | sample 1964761 | NCBI WGS metagenome assembly UMEM01 (sample SAMEA4836021, study PRJEB28245) | human gut metagenome | biome: gut microbiome; material: fecal sample | place: Denmark | collected 2008 | reverse complement strand
GAGGTGGAGCAGACGGCAGAGAGCCGGATGCAGCAGACCATGGAGCAGCTTCTGAAGCAGAACCCGGAACCGGACAAGGAGCAGAACCAGATGGCGTGGGTGCAGCACATGAACAGCCTGAAAGCGCAGGCAGAGGAACTGGTGCTGACGGAGCTGATCTACAGCTAAGTTTTCTGGATGCGAATATCCCCACCGAAGCCCAGCAAATTGAAATGATCGACCAAGCGGAGAGCGAAAAAACGCCCTCCGCTTTTGTTTTGTCGCAGGCTGAAATTGAGAACGAACTGCGGCGGCACGGTTCTGGATTTGTGGGCGGCAAGCAGCGCATTATGGCGCTGTACCAGATCCAGCCTGACCGCAGCCTCCGTGCCAAGGCGTTGGCAAAGGAGTACGGCATCGGTGGGCACTCCCACGATTTTCTGGACGGCAGCCGAGGTTTTGTGAACCACGACTGGAAGGGGCTGGAATTTGATCATTATCCCGAACACCAGAAAATCACCCTGAAATGGGCGCAGGTGGAACAATATATCGACCTGATGATCCAGTCCGACCGCTACCTCACCGACAAGGAGAAGGAGCATTATTCGCCGCCTGCGCCGGTAAGCACAAAGCTGGATGCCGACCTGACCCGTGCAAAAAATCTGATCCGGGAATTTTGTCAGGAAGAGTATGATTCTGAACCGGACTTTTCTGACCTGTCCAAAATCGACATCGCCTACACCTACGCCACCGACGAGGAGATTCCCATACAGGTCAACGTGGATTTGATCGGGTATCGGGTGGAGCGGTATCTGGGCGAGGTACTGATAGACCAGCGGCAGTACGAAAGTCTGGAAGAACTGACCGAAACCGAGTTGGAGGCTCTGGATTTTTCAGAGCTGGTCAGCGTCACGGATGAGGAATTGGAGCACTACCACCGCAAGGCGGAGGAACGCTCGGCGCTGCTGCCGCTGGATGCCGCCACCGAGTACAACGCCCTGAAGGAGCAGCACCCGGACGCTCTGGTGGGCTTTGAGCAAAACGGACAGTTTGAGTTTTACGGCGAGGATGCCCGGAAGGTCTGCGAGCTTGTAGGAGGAAAGCTGCTGGAAAAGGAAACGGTGCTGGGCATAGTCCCGGTCACCGGCTTCCCCAGCGACCAGTGGGCGTACCGTGCCAAGCAACTGTGGCAGTGCGGCGAGAACGTCTATCTTGCCGGGCTGAACGAGGACGGCACTCATCACCAGACCAAGTATCTGCGCCGGGAAGATTATCTGCCGCTGGGGGCTACCGTCCACATGGAAGGACGTGCCTTCCGGGTGGATACGGTAAATTTTGATAAAGACAGCGTGTCCCTGCAGGACGTAGCGTTAGCAGAAATGCGAATGCCGGTTTTCCGGCAGGAACCGCTGGCGGTTGTCCGGGAATTGTACGAACAGGAACAAACCGAACCGGAACTTTCCGATGAGGAACTGGACGAGCTGCCTATCTCTGCCGTGATGGACGGAAAAGTGCAGACCTTCCCGGATGCCGCTGCCTTGGATAAAGCTCGGAACGCTGTGCCTGCCGGAAATTTCCGCATCACGGACGACCATCTGGGCGAGGGCGGCGCAAAGCAAAAATACACCCGGAACATCGAAGCCATCCGCACCCTGTTCAAGCTGGAACAGGAACACCGGGGTGCCACTGCTGAGGAACAGCAGGTGCTTTCCCAGTATGTGGGCTGGGGCGGTCTGGCAGATGCCTTTGACCCCGGCAAAGATAGTTGGGCAAAGGAATACGCCGAACTGAAAGGGTTGCTCTCCGAGGATGAGTACGCTGCTGCCCGTTCCAGTACCTTGAACGCCCACTATACCTCCCCGGTGGTGATTTGCTCTATTTATGAGGCAGTCGAAAAGATGGGTTTCCGGTCTGGCAACATCTTGGAGCCGTCCATGGGCGTGGGCAACTTCTTTGGGATGCTGCCGGACAGCATGGCAGACAGCCGCTTATACGGCGTGGAACTGGACAGCATCACCGGGCGCATTGCCAAGATGCTGTATCCGCAGGCTGACGTTACTGTTGCCGGCTTTGAGACCACCGACCGCCGTGATTTCTACGATCTGGCGGTGGGCAACGTGCCTTTCGGTCAGTACAAAGTCAACGATAAGGCGTACAACAAGCTGGGATTCAGTATCCACAATTATTTCTTTGCAAAAGCCATCGACCAAGTGCGGCCGGGCGGCGTGGTTGCGTTTGTCCCCAGCCGCTACACCATGGACAGCAAGGACAGCACCGCCCGCAAGCACATGGCAGAGCGTGCTGACTTGCTGGGGGTCATCCGTCTGCCGAATAATGCGTTCCGTGCTAACGCTGGCACGGATGTTGTCAGTGACATTATCTTTTTGCAGAAGCGTGACCGCCCTGCGGATATTGAGCCTGCATGGGTGCAGCTTGGCAAGACCGAGGACGGCTTTGCCATCAACCAGTATTTCGTAGACCACCCGGAGATGGTGCTTGGTGAACTCACCGCCGAAAGCACCCAGTACGGACGAGAGGAATTGACGGTTGCACCCATCGAGGGAGCCGTGCTGTCCGACCAGCTTGCCGAGGCAGTGCAGCACATCGAAGGGCAGTATACCGCCGCCGAGGTGGACACTCCCGACATTGCCGAGGAAGAAGCCACTCGGCGCATCCTGCCTGCCGACCCGGAGGTAAAGAATTTCTCCTACACCGTGGTGGACGGCGAGGTTTTCTACCGGGAAAATTCTGTGATGACGCAGGTGGAACTGTCCGACACCGCCAAAGGGCGTGTCACCGGCATGGTGGAACTGCGGCAGATCGTCAACGATCTGATCGAACAACAGTTGAACGACTACCCGGACGAGGACATCAAGGCAACGCAGGAGCGTTTGAATGCCGCCTATGATGCCTTTACCGCCCAATATGGTCTGCTGAACGACCGTAGAAACGGGCGGCTGTTTGAGCAGGATTCCTCTTACTATCTGCTCTGTTCGCTGGAAAATCTGGACGAGCAGGGACAGCTCAAGAGCAAGGCGGCGATGTTTACGAAACGGACGATTCGCCCGGAGCGCACCGTCACCAGTGTGGATACCCCCAGCGAAGCGTTGGCGGTGTCTATCGGAGAACACGGCAAGGTGGACTTGCCCTATATGGCGGAGTTGCTGGGCACGCCCGGTGAGTATGGGCGCATTACCACCGAACTCTCCGGCGTGATCTTCAAGGACCCTGCCGCCGACCCCACCGACCCGGAAGCGAGCTGGCAGATGGCAGACGAATACCTGTCCGGCGATGTCCGGGCAAAGCTGCGGATGGCGCAGTTTGCGGCAGAGACCAACCCGGAGTTTGCCGTCAATGTGGAGGCGCTGACCAAGGCACAGCCCAGAGAACTAGAAGCCTCTGAAATTGATGTGCGGCTGGGCGCAACATGGCTTTCCCCGGACATTATTCAGAAGTTTATGACCGAGACCTTCCAGATTCCCTACTATCTGCGCCATGCAGTCAAGGTGAGATATTCTCCGTATACCGCCGAGTGGCGTGTGGAGGGCAAGACTGCCACCGGGCGGGGCGACATTATTTCTTCCGAAACCTACGGCACCAGCCGTGCCAATGCCTATAAAATTCTGGAAGAAACGCTCAACCTGAAAGATGTCCGCATCTACGACACCGTCGAGGATGCCGATGGCAAACCGAAACGTGTGCTGAACAAGCGTGAAACCATGCTGGCACAGCAGAAGCAGCAGGTCATTAAAGACGCTTTCGCCAACTGGGTCTGGCAGGACCCTCAGCGGCGCATTGCGCTGGTGAAGCAGTATAACGAGCTGTTCAACAGCACCAGACCCCGTGAGTATGACGGAAGCCACATCAAATTCGTGGGCATGAACCCGGAGATCACCCTCCGGGAACACCAGCGCAACGCCATTGCTCATGTGCTTTATGGCGGCAATACGCTGCTTGCACACGAAGTGGGCGCAGGCAAGACCTACGAAATGGCGGCATCTGCTATGGAAGCAAAACGCCTTGGTTTGTGCCAGAAAAGCCTTTTTGTAGTGCCCAACCATCTGACGGAGCAATGGGCAAGCGAGTTTCTGAACCTCTACCCTAATGCCAAGTTGCTGGTGGCACGGCGCAAGGACTTTGAGACCGCCAACCGCAAAAAATTCTGCGCCCGCATCGCCACCGGCGACTACGATGCCGTTATCATCGGACACAGCCAGTTTGAACGCATCCCGCTGTCCTTCGAGCGGCAGGAGCGTATCATTCAGGAGCAAATTTATGAAACGCTTGCCGCCATCAACGAGCTGAAAGCCCACGCAGGCGAGAATTTCTCCATCAAGCAGATGGAAAAGACCCGGAAAACGCTGGAAACCAAGCTGGAAAAACTGCGCTCCGATGAGCGCAAAGACGATGTGATCACCTTTGAACAGCTCGGCGTTGACAGGCTCTTTGTGGACGAGTCACACGCGTTCAAAAATTTGTTCCTCACAACAAAAATGCGGAATGTCGCAGGATTATCCACCAGCGAAGCGCAAAAATCCAGCGATATGTTCGGCAAGTGCCGCTATCTGGACGAGATCACCGGCGGGCGTGGCGTGGTGTTTGCTACCGGCACCCCGGTGAGCAATTCCATGACAGAACTGTACACGGTCATGCGGTACTTGCAATACAGCACCTTGCAGCAGAAAAAGCTGACCCACTTCGACTGCTGGGCATCCACCTTTGGTGAGACCACCACTGCCATCGAGCTTGCCCCAGAAGGTACAGGGTATCGGGCAAGGACGAGATTTGCCAAGTTCTTTAATCTGCCGGAACTGATGTCCATGTTTAAGGAGGTTGCGGACATTAAAACTTCCGACCAGCTTCATCTGCCTGTGCCGGAGGCAAAGTTTGAGACAGTGGTAGCAAAGCCATCCGACCTCCAAAAGGAGATGGTGCAGGAGCTGAGCAAGCGTGCCGCCCGCATCCACTCTGGCACCGTGGATGCCTCCGAGGACAATATGCTCTGTGTGACAAACGACGGCAGAAAAATCGGTCTGGATGTTCGCCTGATGAACCCCATGCTGCCGGACGATCCCAATAGCAAGTTGAACATCTGTGTGCGGAACGTGCTGAAGATCTGGGAGGAGGGCAAAGACCAGAAGCTGACCCAACTTTTATTCTGCGATCTCTCGACACCGAAAAATGACGGCAACTTCAATGTCTACGAGGATATTCGCAAAAAGCTGATCGCTGCCGGTGTGCCGGAAAACGAGATTGAGTTCATCCACAATGCCGATACCGAAGCAAAAAAGGCGGCACTGTTCTCCAAGGTGCGCTCCGGCGATGTGCGAGTTTTACTCGGAAGTACGGCAAAAATGGGAGCGGGCACCAACGTGCAGTCCCGGCTTGTGGCGGTGCATCACCTGGACGTTGGCTGGAAACCCAGCGACATGACCCAGCGCAACGGACGCATCATCCGGCAGGGCAACATGAATAAGGAAGTCAAGGTGTTCAATTACGTCACGGAAGGGACATTTGACAGTTATTTGTTTCAAACTTTGGAAAATAAGCAGCGATTTATCAGCCAAATCATGACTTCCAAATCTCCTGTGCGCTCCTGCGAGGATGTGGACGAACAGGCACTTTCCTATGCGGAGATCAAGGCACTGTGTGCCGGAAATCCGCTCATCAAGGAAAAGATGGACTTGGACGTGCAGGTGGCAAAGCTGAAGGTGCTGAAAGCCGACCACCAGAGCCAAAAATTCCGCTTGCAGGACAAATTGCTGACCAAGTTCCCGGCAGACATTCAGGAAGTAAACGCCCACATTGCCGGGTTGAAAGCGGACGCACAGCTTGCCGCCGCTCATCCGCAGGGCAAGGAGGAGTTTTGCGGCATGACCATCAAGGGCGTTGCCTACGACGAGAAAAAGACTGCCGGTGAGCGTCTGGTGCTTGCCTGCTCCGAGCTGCCCAACGCCGAGGAAAAAGTCATCGGCAGCTACCGGGGCTTTGAACTTTCTCTGCGGTTCGATGCTTTCCGCACGGAATATCAGGCTCTTTTGAAAGGGCAACAGAAGTACACGGTTCCCTTGGGCAACGACCCGCTGGGCAACATCATTCGTCTGGATAATTCGCTGAACAGCTTCCCGGAGCGCATCACCTCTGCCGAGAACGAACTGACCACCCTGCATCAGCAGCAGGCGGCGGCGCAGATCGAGGTGGAAAAGCCCTTCCCACAGGAGGAAGAACTGGCCGAAAAGTCCGCACGGCTTGCAGAGCTGAATGCTCAGTTGGATGTGGACGAAAAAAGCCACGAGCCGGAACAAGACGAGGAAGAACAGGAGGATGCACCTCGCCGCCCCTCGGTGCTGGCGGCGCTGGAGGAAAAGTCGGACAAGCCGGAGCCGGTGAAGCCCTTCAAAAGCTATCTGGATAAGGACGGTGATGCCCGGTGAGGGAAAAGCGGGACGAGATCATCATCCTGAGAACCACAAAAGCGGAGAAAAACCGCATTTATGAAAAGATGCTTGGCATGGGCATCCGCAGCCTGAGTGCCTATATCCGCAAGATGGCACTGGACGGCTATTGCCTGCACCTCGACTTGAAAGAACTGCAACGCATGGCATATCTCTTGCAGATGTGTAGCAACAATCTGAACCAGTACGCCAAGCGTGCCAACGAGTGCGGCAAGGTCTATGCCGCCGACATGGAGGACCTGCGGCAGCGGCTGGATGAACTGATTGAGATTGGTCGGCAGATCCTTTCCAAATTGGCAGAACTCTAAAATTTTACCCCGCAGTTGGAGGGCTGCGGGGGTACATAAGGGTTGACATCCTTGCAAAGCAATCGTTGACACCTTTATAATAAGGGCGAAAGAAAGGCAGGTGCTAGATATGAGGTTTGTTTTTAAGATGATCGTTTTTCCGTTTTGGCTGCTTACGGCTTTCCTTGCGCTGATGCTGAAATGGACGCTGAACCTGTCGGCGTTCGTGCTGGCACTGCCTATGCTGTATATCTTCGGCTGCGGCCTTTATACGCTGTACTGCCGGGAGTGGCTGCAGTTTTTGATCTTGCTGGTGGCAGAGTTTGGCTGCTTTGTGTTGATTTTTATGGGCGCTTTGATTGTAGATACAGCAGAGCGTTTTAGTGGCTGGGTTGCCGGATTGTGAGGGATGCTATGGAAAACCAGAAATTGGAGGCTTGTTATTCTGAGCACAGCAGCACGATTTTTTCTGAAATGCTGGGCGAGGATGAAAACTATCGGCGACTGAAAAAAGCCAAAATAGCGGCTGAGAAAGCCCTTCAGAGCGTCATCAGCCAAGAAGCATGGAAGCGATACCTTGCCTTAGATGAGATCTGCAACGAACTGGAATGTGCCCGTTACAAGGCGATGTATCTGGCAGGTGCTGTCGATTACGAAAAATTATCCAAATGATCTCGATGCCGCCGATGTGCGGCATTTTCTTTTTTGTAAGGGGGGTGATGGCACTGGCGGCAACACGGTTGATTCCCATGCGGAAGAATAAAGGAAAATCCATCGGGGCGTGTCTGCACAACCACACCAGCTATATCCAGAACCCGGGCAAGACCGAGCAGGGCGAGCTGGTCAGCAGCTATCAGTGCAGCCCGCTGACGGTAGACGAGGAATTTCTGCTGACGAAACGGCTGTACGAGCAGACCACCGGACGAAGCCAGAAAAGTGATGTTATCGCCTATCAGGTGCGGCAATCTTTCAAGCCGGGAGAAGTTACGCCGGAGGAAGCCAACCGCATCGGCTACGAGTTTGCCGAGCGGTTTTTGAAGGGCAAACACGCTTTTATCGTTGCCACCCACACAGATCGGGCGCATATTCACAACCACATTATTTATAATTCCACTGCCTTGGACGGGACCCGGAAATTCAAAAATTTCTGGCTCTCCACCTTTGCGGTTCAGCGGTTGAGTGACCTGATTTGCCTAGAGCACCAGCTCTCCACCATCGAGTACAAGCCTTATCGGGAACGACAGAAGCGCATCGTCTATCCGCCGAAAGAAAGCAACCGTGACCGCCTGTGCGGAATCATCAACACCATCCTTGCAGAAAAGCCGGAGGATTACGAAGCGTTTCTGCAAAAGCTGGAACAGCAGGGCTATGAGGTGAAGCGGGGCAAGCACACGGCTGTGAAGGGCAAGGGGCAGAAACGGTTTATCCGTTTCCGCACACTGGGCATCGGGTACAGTGAGGAGGAAATCAAGGCGGTGCTGGAGGGAAAGGCGAAGCACCACCCCTATCAGAAGCAGCCGCCCAAAGAACAGCCCTTTCAGTTGCTGGTGGACATTCAGGGAAAAATGGCGGCAGGCAAAAGTGTCGGCTACAAAAAGTGGGCAACGAAGTTCAACCTGAAAGAGATGTCCAAGACCTTGCTGTTTTTACAGGAGCAGAAAATCGGCAGTGCCGACGAACTGCGGGAACGTGCAGCGGCGGCAACCGAACGCTATCATGCCATGGGCGATTCCATTAAGGCAGCGGAAGCAAGGTTGACGGAAATTGCCGTCTTGAAAACCCACATCATCAACTATGCCAAGACCCGTGAGGTGTACGCCGCTTATCGGAAAGCCGGGTACAGCAAGGCATTTCTGGAAACCCACCGGGAGGAGATCACTCTGCACAAGGCGGCGAAAGCTGCCTTTGATGAAGCCGGGCTGAAAAAGCTGCCGAATGTCAAGGCGTTGGATGCGGAGTTTGCAGAGCTGCTGACCAAGAAGAAAGCGGCTTACCCGGACTACCGCAAGGCAAGGAATGAGATGCAGGAACTGGTTCGGGCACAGAAAAACGTGGAACGCTTTTTTGCGGAGGAAAAGCCAGCACAGGAGAACGAGCAGGCTCGATAAGAACAAATTGCCGGGAGTTGACCGCAAGAGGTCGGCACCCGGCAATCTTTTTTCGTTGGTTCAATCTTTAACGGAATGGTTTATCTCTTTCGATTGTGTATGTTGGTGCAACCAACAGGTATCCTATGGAGTGTAAAGAACACGATAGGATGAGGTTGCACTATGAAAGAGCTTTTTGGACAGCGACTACGGGAGCAGCGTATAAAGCATAGGTTGACACTGGAACAGCTTGCAGAAAAATCTGAGCTTTCCTCCAACTATATCGGCATGGTAGAGCGTGGCTTAAAGGAACCCGGTCTTGCCACCATCGTCAAACTTCTGAATGCTCTGAATATTTCCGCCGACACATTGTTGTGTGATCTGGTTCCCAGTGCATCCCATGTGACCGATGACGAGATCCGCAAGCGACTGGAAGGTTTGACCCCCATCCAGAAAAAAGCGGCGCTCGATCTGCTGGACACCTATATCAGCAATCTCCCTTACCTCACAAACGAGGAATAAACCACAAACTTTGCAAGCGCATCGGCTGAAATTTAGCCGGTGCGCTTTTCTTTTGCAATCCTATCGGTTATAATCGTTCTTATAGGATATATTGTTTCCCAAAGAGTTGATTGTTTGGAGGTGTCAAAATGAGAGAACCACGGTACAGCATTTTAGCTGATATTCGGGATGCGATCGAGCGAGCAAAACGGGGCAAGCTGGCGTTGTACTGGCAGCGCGCCATCCAGCGGGAATACCACTGCAAAAAAGTCGCCCCTGCCGAACAGCAGGCGTATGAGCAGTTGCAGAGTGTTCTCTCCGAAGTGCCGCAATGGAGCGATGAAGAAGAGCTGCGCTCCGGAATGGAAGAAATCGGCGGCGGGGTTCGTTTCTGCCACTTCTGGACTGACCACGATTCCATGGTGCAGTTGACGGAAGATCGCAACGGCGAGTTTACTGTTGCCTATGTGCTGGACACGGACGCTTCCCCGGAAATGCGCCGGGAGGCTGCACTGCTGGTGCAGAAGGAGCTTGCGGAATGTATGCAGGAATGGGGCATTTCACTTCAGAATGCGCCTGTCCCGGAACAGATGAAGTATGCTTCTCTGGCAGAAGCCGCTTCTCACCTCATGCAAATCCTCAACGACCCGGAAAGCATCACCGGGTAAAAAGCGTCCCGCAGGGATGCGCAGCCTGCATTGGAAAATGCAGATCAAAGGGGCTTGGGGCATTCCCCCAACAAGCATTTTGCAACGCAAAAAGTGTTTTTGTATAGACGAAAACATTGCTTGCCGGTACAATGTCATCGATGAAACAAAAATAGTTTCATCAAAGACGGTTATATGGTTGTGCCGATTTCCAAAACATAGTAATATTGAAGTACTAACTGGGGCTGAAAGTGGCAAAACTGCTTGCTTGGTTTCCATTCAGGAATTACTAACAGCGTAGACCGTCCGTTCGCTTCGTATACCGTCAGCGTCACAAATTGACACCAATTTATCATTCTTCACGAAGTATGTGATAAAATCTCTTGACAGCGCCTCACAAAATATGTTATCTTTTGTAAACATCCTTGAAAAGATATGACCTTTTCTGGGGACAGAACACAAACCGATTTTTCTCTGGAGGAAAGACCCATGAAACAGGAGTTCATCCGCAAACTGAGCGCTGCCGTGGCCATGAGCCTCGTTGT
>UMEM01001193.1_pt1 | contig 10570 bp, 10 predicted proteins | sample 1964761 | NCBI WGS metagenome assembly UMEM01 (sample SAMEA4836021, study PRJEB28245) | human gut metagenome | biome: gut microbiome; material: fecal sample | place: Denmark | collected 2008 | reverse complement strand
AGGCAGGAGAGGATTCCATCACAGTTGACGGAAAAGAGATCAAAATCTACGCTAAGGCTAATGCAGCTGAACTTCCTTGGGGAGAGATCGGTGTTGACGTTGTTCTGGAGTGTACAGGATTCTACACATCCAAAGCAAAAGCTCAGGCTCACATCGATGCAGGTGCTAAGAAAGTAGTTATCTCCGCTCCGGCTGGAAATGACCTTCCGACAATCGTTTACAATGTAAACCACGAGACACTTACAAAAGATGACAACATCATCTCAGCAGCTTCTTGTACAACAAACTGCCTGGCTCCGATGGCAAAAGCTCTTAATGACCTTGCAGCAATCAAGTCCGGTATCATGTGTACAATCCATGCTTACACAGGAGATCAGATGACTCTTGATGGACCGCAGAGAAAAGGCGATCTCAGAAGATCCCGTGCAGCAGCAGTTAATATCGTTCCTAACAGCACAGGTGCTGCAAAGGCAATCGGTCTTGTTATCCCAGAACTGAATGGCAAGCTGATCGGATCTGCACAGCGTGTTCCTACACCAACAGGTTCTACAACAATCCTTACAGCAGTAGTTGACGGAGAAGTTACAGTAGATCAGATCAATGCAGCTATGAAGGCAGCAGCTAATGAGTCTTATGGATACAACGAAGATCAGATCGTTTCCAGCGATATCGTAGGAATGAGATTTGGTTCTCTGTTCGATTCAACTCAGACAATGGCTCTTCCGGTTGGCGATGGTACAACAGAAGTTCAGGTTGTTTCATGGTATGACAATGAGAACTCTTACACAAGCCAGATGGTAAGAACAATCAAATACTTCGGAAAACTTCTTGAGGCTTAATTCTCATAAGAGGATCATGACTCAATAGGCAATTTGAATTATTGACTCACAATGGGGTCCGGTCTTATTGTTGGACCGGACTCCATTTTTGCTATCAAGCAAAGAAAAATTAACAGGAGGCTATTATTATGGCAGCACTTAACAAAAAATCAGTAGATGATATTAATGTAAAAGGAAAGAGAGTCCTTGTAAGATGTGACTTCAATGTTCCGCTTATCGATGGAAAAATCACAGATGAGAACCGTATCGTAGCAGCACTTCCGACGATCAAAAAGCTGATTGCAGACGGTGGAAAGGTAATCCTCTGCTCTCATCTTGGAAAGCCGAAGGGAGAGCCAAAACCGGAGCTGTCTCTTGCACCGGTTGCAGTAAGACTTTCCGAACTTCTTGGACAGGAAGTTAAATTTGCAGCAGATCCGGAAGTTGTAGGACCAAATGCAAGAGCTGCAGTTGCAGCTATGAAGGACGGAGACGTTATCCTTCTTGAGAATACACGTTATAGAGCAGAAGAGACAAAGAATGGTGAGGCATTCAGCAAAGATCTTGCCTCTCTTTGTGATGTATTTGTAAATGATGCATTCGGAACAGCTCACAGAGCACACTGCTCTAACGTTGGAGTTACTCAGTTTGTTGATACAGCAGTTGTTGGATATCTGATGCAGAAAGAAATCGATTTCCTCGGAAATGCTGTAGAGAATCCGGAAAGACCATTTGTTGCAATCCTTGGTGGTGCAAAAGTATCCAGCAAAATCTCAGTTATCGAGAACTTGCTTGAGAAAGTTGATACACTGATCATTGGAGGTGGAATGGCTTATACATTCAGCAAAGCAATGGGTGGAAATGTTGGTACATCTCTCCTTGAGGAAGACTATTGCCAGTATGCACTTGATATGCTGAAAAAAGCAGAAGATAAAGGTGTAAAGCTGCTTCTTCCGGTTGATAATGTGATCGCTGATGATTTCTCAAATGATGCAAATATTCAGGTAGTTGCAAGTGGAGAAATCCCGGATGGATGGGAAGGTCTTGATATCGGACCGAAGACAGCAGAGTTATTTGCTGATGCTGTTAAGACAGCTAAGACAGTTGTATGGAACGGACCAATGGGATGCTTCGAGATGCCTAAATTTGCAGCAGGTACAAAAGCAGTAGCAGAAGCACTGGCTGCGACTGATGCAGTAACGATCATCGGTGGTGGAGATTCAGCAGCCGCTGTAAATCAGCTTGGATATGGTGACAAGATGACTCATATTTCAACAGGTGGCGGTGCATCACTTGAGTTCCTTGAAGGAAAAGAACTTCCGGGTGTTGCAGCAGCAAATGATAAATAATCACCTGACTAAAGTGGGCGTAAGCAAAAAATGAGTCCAGACAGGGATCACGTTCACCATATCTGATAAGTACGGGCGTATGCAACGGACAGGCATGATAGGGTGAATATCCCTGTAATATGGAAAAGGAGATAGAACAATGGCAAGAAAAAAAATTATTGCAGGAAACTGGAAAATGAATAAGACTCCAAGCGAGGCAGTAGCACTTGTAGAAGAGTTGAAGCCGCTCGTTGCGAACGAGGAAGTTGATGTAGTATTCTGTGTACCGGCTATCGACATTGTACCGGTTGTAGAGGCTGCAAAAGGAACCAATATTCAGGTTGGTGCTGAGAATATGTATTTTGAGGAAAGCGGAGCTTATACAGGCGAAATTTCTCCGAATATGCTTGTAGATGCAGGTGTTAAATATGTAGTTCTCGGTCATTCAGAGAGAAGAGATTACTTCGGTGAGACAAATGAGGATGTTAATAAGAAAGTCCTGAAAGCATTTGAGCATGGTATCACACCGATCATGTGCTGCGGAGAAACTCTTGAGCAGAGAGAGCAGGGCGTAACAATGGACTTCATCCGTCAGCAGGTTAAAGTTGGATTCCAGGGAGTCACAGCAGATCAGGCTAAGACAGCAGTAATCGCTTATGAGCCAATCTGGGCAATCGGAACAGGAAAGACAGCTACAACAGAGCAGGCACAGGAAGTTTGTGCAGGTATCCGTGCATGCATCGCAGAAGTTTATGATGAAGCTACAGCAGAAGCAATCCGTATCCAGTATGGCGGATCTGTAAATGCTGCTACAGCTCCGGAGTTATTTGCTCAGGCAGATATCGATGGTGGTCTTGTAGGTGGAGCATCTCTGAAGGCTGATTTTGGTAAGATCGTAAATTATAAATAAGCCGAATAATTTTGTGTAAAGTTAATAAAAAGTAAGCTTATATATAAGCAGAAAGGCTATTTGATTTGGTAAAGATTACCGGTTGAATAGCCTTTTATCAAAGGAGAAGCAAAAATATGATAGGAATTATCGGTGCAATGGAAGAGGAAGTCCGTGAGTTAATTGCGGATATGCAGGAATGTGAGATGAATGAAAAAGCATCTATGAAATTCTACAAAGGAAAGCTTTATGGAAAAGATGCTGTAGTTGTGCAGAGCGGAATTGGTAAAGTAAATGCGGCGATCTGTACGCAGATTCTTGCAGATTGTTATCATGTTGATGAGTTGATCAATACGGGCGTGGCAGGTTCTTTGGATGCAGAGATCAATATTGGCGATATCGTAATCTCTACAGATGCAGTGCATCATGACATGGATGTAAGTGCATTGGGCGATCCGGTCGGACAGGTTCCAAGAATGGATGTATTTGCATTTCCGGCAGATAAGGAACTTGCTGAAAAAGCAATGCAGGCAAATAAAAAGGCAAATCCGGAGATCCGCACCTTTATGGGAAGAGTTGCGAGTGGTGATCAGTTTATTTCCAAAAAGGAAGTAAAAGATCGGATTGTTGAAAATTTTCAGGCAAAATGTACTGAAATGGAAGGTGCAGCAATCGCACATGGAGCATATCTGAATCACATTCCGTATGTTATTATCAGAGCAATTTCAGATAAGGCAGACGGAACAGCACAGGTTGACTATCCGACCTTTGAGAAGCAGGCAATTACACATAGTGTAAATCTGATGAGAGAATTACTGCCGATGATCTAAGGACGGGAAAATAGACGGGAGAAATAAAATGTAAGGCGTAGTACTAATTTTGATTTAGTGCTACGCCTTACATTTTATTTAGCGGTTGTGAATATATTCTTGTAATAAAATTTTTAAGATATTTTTCTCATGAGAAGAAAGTTGAGCATAGAGTTCTTCGAAATCCTGAGCTAGATAGTGTTCAGTATTGGAATTAATTCCATCTATAAAGAAATCTATATTGCAATTAAAATATTCGGAAATGGAAACTAACCGCTCAAGACTGACTTTCGATATGCCTCGCTCTAACTGGCTGATATAGCCAACAGAAACGTCCATATGTTCTGCAAATTTTTCTTGAGTAATACCTTGAGAAATTCGCTTGGTTTTTATGCGATCTCCGAGAGTTTTGTAATTAATAGCCATGTTAATCACCTACTTTCGAATCATTATAATGTAGCTAAACACTAAAATTAAAGAAAGTAATAACTAAAACTTTAGTTATAAGTATTGAAAAAAGAAAAATAAAATGTATAATAAAGTAAGTACAAAAGTAAAAACGAAGGGAGGGGAAAAGATGAATAGAAAAATTATAGCAGTTCTTATGTTAGTTTTGACTATAAGTTTTCTCTTAATGGGAGCTTTGTATGGAAAAACTGCAGAAACCCAAAAAGGAATAGAAGTCAGTTTTGGAACAATGGTTGATGGAGAATTTGTATCGAATGAGACGGGAACACTTGGTGGAAATCAGCGAAAGTATGAAATATTGCAGTCAAGTGGAAAGCTTTTTTATGGTCTTAGTGGAGTAACTGGGATTGGATTTGTTTTGTCACTTGTAATAAGGAAAAAAGATTAAAGGGGAGAGAAGAAGATGACAGTTAGAATTGATAATTCAGGAGTAGATAAATTTGGAGAAGCTTTTCCTGTAATTTTTGCGATTTTGGTAATTCTTATGTTAGTAGTAATTGCAGCCAATTTTATATTGAGAACAAAAGATGATTCAAAAGAGGCAATTAGAAGAAAAGTAAAAATTTTAGAGAAGCAGTCAAATGCAGGAGCCGAATGGTATATCGTGGAATGTGAAAATGGAGAGCGTTTGCGATTAAGAAATTTTCAGGGATATAAGGTATTTATTACTGTTGGGGATGAAGGAATTTTAGAATATAAAGGCTTAACAATAAAATCTTTTCAAAAGCTGTAATAAAGGGATGAAAAATGAATAGAAAGGCATTAATCTTATATATAAGAGATTTAAGAGATCTGGAAATTGCTGCACGTAGGATAGAAAAGCTTTATCAAGAAGAAAAAAAGGATTATGAGCAGGTACTGGACAGTTTAGAAAACGGTAAATTCATGTCGGAAATTGAAGAACCGATTTTTGGAGTGTTGATGGGATGTGGAGTATGTTTTCTGATGGGATATTTTTGCAATTGGTTAAAGAAATTAGTTGCACTTCAGTTATGGAATTATTGTTTCTTTGGCGTTGCAATCTTTTTTTGGTTTATGGGGATAGTTTTCTTATTTGCAGTTATCAGTGGCGTACTTGAAAATAGTCGAAAAAGGGATGAAGCTCAAAAAAATAATGCAAGAGAGGAAAAAAGGATTGCTGATAATCAAGAGCTGATTAATCAGGTGAAAAGCAATTGGAAAAAGAAAGAAACTTATATCCAGTCAGAATATAGAAAAGTGTATGAGTTGAAAAAGAATTATTATGATCAGAATATTTTGGCAAAACCATATAGAAACTTGCCGGCACTTATTTATATATATGATTATATGTCTACATCATCTGCGTCATTATCAGAAACATTATTACATGAACATATAGATTATGGAATAAAGAAAATAGTAGAAAGATTGGATTATATTATAAAGCAAAATCAAGCTATTATTTTTAATCAACATAGACAGGAAGCCAGAAATCAAACTATGATTGACCAAAATCAAAAAATGTTATCTACATTGAGAAGAACAGAAGCGAATACAGAGCAAACTGCTCAATATGCAAAATTATCTGCTAACTATAGCAGGACATGTGCTTATTTTTCAATGGCAAACTATTTAGAAAAGAATTTTTAAAAACCATAGATTGTCGGCGAATGATGAACTGACAGTATTGTATTGAAAAGAATTACAATACTGTCAGTTTTTTCTATGTATAAAAGGAAAATATGCAAAGCCAACAAATATTACAAATCGTATTGACAAAAAAAGAAAAGGATACCTATAATGAAATTAGATATGAAATGGGTTTCAAAAAATGAAGAAAAAAGCTAGGAAATAGATTATAAAATGAAGGAGAAAGAAAAATGAGGCTTGCAGTTGTAGGAAGTATCAATACGGATATGACAGTTACTGCGGAGAGAATCCCTTTAAAGGGTGAGACGCTGATGGGAAGCTCCCTTTCTTATATTCCAGGAGGAAAAGGGGCGAATCAGGCAGTAGCAATGGCAAAGCTTGGTGCAGCGGTGGAGATGTTTGGATGTGTCGGAGACGACAGCAATGGAGAAAAAATGCTGGAAAATCTGAAAGCAGTCGGAGTCGGAACAGAACATATTCCGATTCTGAAAGGCGTTCCGACGGGTATCGCAATGATTACGGTCGGAGACAATGACAATACGATCATCGTTGTACCGGGAGCAAATGGCAAGGTAGACAGAGCCTATATTGACAGCATTAAATCAGAACTTGAGAAATTTGATATGGTAGTGCTTCAGCATGAAATTCCATTAGAGACGGTTCATTATGTGATCGAGTTTTGTTATGAAAAAGGGATCAAAATTGTTCTGAATCCCGCACCTGCTGCAGCAGTCCCGATGGAAATCATTGATAAGGTGACTTATGTGACACCAAATGAACATGAAGCAGTGCTGATTTTCGGTGATGAATTAAGTACAGAAGATCTGTTGAGAAAGTACCCGGAAAAACTGGTCATTACCCAGGGATCAAGAGGTGTTTCAACGTGTCTTAAGGATGGACAGATTTTGAATGTTCCGGCAAGAAAAGCACAGGTTGTAGATACGACAGGAGCGGGAGATACGCTGAATGGTGCTTTTTCGGTGCAGATTGCAGAAGGAAAAGCGATAGAAGATGCACTTGCCTATGCAAATGTGGCAGCAAGTCTGTCTACAGAAAAATTTGGAGCACAGACAGGAATGCCGACAGCAGAAGAAGTAGAGACAGCACTGAAAATCCTGAATGGTGAAAGTGTTGAAAAGGAGATCCCGGTAGAAATGGAATTGATCACCAAATAAGAAAAAATGATATTTAGAGATTCATCGTCCATAAAATAAGTTGAATGCAGATGCACAGACGGGAAGTCCTGCCTGTGCATCTGTATTTATACAGGAAAAAATCAGGACATCAGATTGACAAAAAATAGACAAAGAAATATAATAAAAGCTATGTAACGGGTTACAGACAGATTGATATTGTGAGATTGAGATTATTGATAATACTGAATTGGGTAAGACTTGCAAATCCTTAATGATGATGGAGTCGGCATAGACTTAGGAATCAAAGATCTGGCTGTCTGTTCTGATGCTGTTAAATATAAGAACATCAATAAGAGTCAGAAAGTAAAGAAACTAGAAAAATAAAGACGCAGATCACAGCGTAGTCTCTCTCGTTCTTACGAGAAAAATAAGGAAGGGGAAAGTTACTGCAAAACCAATAATGTAATCAAAAAGGAAAAACTTTTATTAAAATGAAATCACAGATTAACCAACATCCTCAAGGCTTATGGAGAATGCTTTGCAAGCTAACACTGAAACGTTCGTGCAAATATGTACGGATACGTTAGTTTGGAATTTACGCCTATGGAGAGTACAAGAACTTGTGAGTAGATAGATATTTATATCATCAAAAGAATACTCGTTGAAGTAGGAATGGAACATAGAAGTTTATAACTTTTTATAAGTTTTCAGTAACGGAAAATAAAAAGAATGACAAGTATCAGAGATGTGGCAAAGATTGCCGGAGTATCACCTGCGACCGTTTCCAGAGTCATGAATGGAACAGCGAATGTAAATGAAGAAAAAAGACAGCGGGTGGAGGCTGCAATAGAAAAGACCGGATTTTGTCCGAATGAGCTTGCTCGTGCTTTATATAAAAAGTCCTCAAAGATCATCGGAGTGATCGTACCGGATATTGAAAATCCCTTTTTCAGCGAACTGGCAAAGGCAGTGGAGGATGAGGCATTCCAGAATGGTTACAGAATGCTTCTGTGCAGTTCAGGGAATAATGCAGAAAAAGAGATGCAGAATATTCAGATGCTGGTACAGATGAAAGCAGATGGAGTCATTATCATGACCAACAGTGTGGATACAGGAAAAGTATTGAAGACCTGTCCGGTTCCGGTTGTTCTTGTAGACCGGACTTTGCAGAATGTAAATGAAAAAGCGGTTGTAAAATCGGATCATTATAAAGGAGGGTATCTGGCGGCAGAGCATCTGGTACAGTGCGGATGCAAAAATATTGTGTGTCTGAAAGAACCGTCAGGCTATTCCAGTGGAAATGAGCGATACAGAGGTTATTTTGCGGTCTGTGAAAAATACGGGCTGAAAGAGCAGTCTGTGGATTGTACCTATGTATATGAAGAGGGAATCCGGGCTGCAGGAAAAATGCTGGAACGATACCCTGATGTGGACGGGGTTATTGCAGGAAATGATATGATCGCGATGGCTGTGTATAAAGAACTTATCAGAAGGGGGAAAAAAATTCCGCAGGAGATCCAGCTGATCGGATTTGATGATGTAAAATTCGGGCAGATATTTACCCCGGAATTGACGACGATCCACCAGTCAATCCGGGAAATGGGAACTGCTGCGGCACAGATCATAGAGAAATGTGTAGAAGGGCAGCCCTGTCAGAAGAAAAATATATTTGATGTGAGCCTTGTGGTAAGAGAGACAACGATGGAGTGGTGATTTTTACTTGAACCGGAATGAAATCCTGTTATTTTTCGGATATATTTGTTCGGTGGTCTGTCTTGCAAAATTGTGCTAAAACTAGTACAATAGGCTGTGGAGTTAAAAATTAGACAATCTAAATGCAAAGGAGATTTTGGAATGAGCAAAAAACCAACCGTATTGATGATTTTAGATGGATATGGATTAAGAGATAAGACGGAGGGCAATGCAGTAGCACTTGCGAATACTCCGGTTATGGATAAACTGATGGCAGAGTGTCCGTTCGTAAAAGGAAATGCCAGCGGACTTGCTGTAGGTCTTCCGGATGGACAGATGGGTAACTCAGAAGTAGGACATATGAATATGGGTGCCGGACGTATCATTTATCAGGAGCTTACAAAGATTACGAAGTCCATTGAAGATGGAGATTTTTTTGAGAATAAGGCACTTCTTGCAGCCTGCGAAAATGTTAAGAAAAATGATTCTGTACTGCATCTGATGGGACTGGTATCTGATGGAGGAGTCCACAGTCATATTACTCATATCTATGGAATCCTTGAACTGGCAAAGAGACAGGGAATCGAAAAGGTTTATGTACACTGTTTCCTGGATGGTCGTGATACACCACCGGCATCAGGCAAGGAGTATGTAGAGCAGCTTGAAGAAAAGATGAAAGAGATCGGTGTAGGTGAAGTTGCATCCGTATCCGGTCGTTATTATGCAATGGATCGTGATAATCGTTGGGATCGTGTGGAGAAAGCGTATAAAGCACTGGTTGCAGGAGAAGGAAATACAGCAGAGTCAGCAACAGCAGGAATCCAGGCTTCTTATGATGAAGATGTAACGGATGAGTTTGTTGTACCATTTGTTGTAACAAAAGACGGTGCTGCTAAAGCTACAGTAAAAGAGAATGATTCTGTAGTGTTCTTCAACTTCCGTCCTGACAGAGCAAGAGAGCTGACAAGAACATTCTGCGACGACAGCTTTGACGGATTTGACAGAGGAGAGAGAGTTAAGACATCTTTCGTATGCTTTACTGAGTATGATGCAACGATTGAAAATAAGATGGTAGCATTTGTAAAAGAGTCTATTACGAATACGTTCGGACAGTTCCTTGCAGATAATGGACTGAAGCAGGCACGTATTGCTGAGACAGAGAAGTATGCTCATGTAACGTTCTTCTTTAACGGCGGAGTGGAAGAGCCAAATGAGGGAGAGGACAGAATCCTTGTAAAATCTCCAAAAGTTGCTACTTATGATCTGAAGCCGGAAATGAGTGCTTATGAAGTATGTGACAAGCTGGTTGGGGCGATCAAGTCTGAGAATTATGATGTGATCGTGATCAACTTTGCAAACCCTGATATGGTAGGACATACTGGTGTGCAGGCTGCAGCGATCAAGGCAGTAGAAGCAGTTGATGAGTGCGTAGGAAAAGCGGTAGAAGCTCTGAAAGAGGTAGACGGACAGATGTTTATTTGTGCAGACCACGGAAATGCAGAACAGTTGATTGATGAGGAGACAGGTGAGCCGTTCACAGCTCATACAACAAATCCGGTACCGTTCATCCTTGTAAATGCTGATCCGGCTTATAAGCTGAGAGAGGGAGGATGCCTTGCAGATATCGCTCCGACACTGATTGAGCTGATGGGAATGCAGCAGCCAGAAGAAATGAGTGGAAAATCTTTGTTAGTAAAATAAATTTGTATTTGCTGAGGTGATACGCTATAAAGAATCCGCTAACTTTTTAAAAGCGGATCGGACGCAGAAATCAGAATATTCCTTCGCAGTGCAGAGCCCGCTTTACCTCAGCCCGTTG
>UMEM01006754.1_pt1 | contig 10595 bp, 9 predicted proteins | sample 1964761 | NCBI WGS metagenome assembly UMEM01 (sample SAMEA4836021, study PRJEB28245) | human gut metagenome | biome: gut microbiome; material: fecal sample | place: Denmark | collected 2008 | reverse complement strand
AAATTTTCTTCAAAAAACACTTGACTTTTTATTAGCAGGCTTTCTAGATATATGCTGAAATCAATGTTAGTCAAGACTAACTCACGTATAATATTATCTCATTTATTTTTAAAGAAAAAAAGAACTAGATGCAAGATTCAATCATTGACAATCAAATAGAGAACTACCCACGTTCTACGATAGTTCTCTATTTGAACATTTGCTTATTACTTCAACATAGATTGAATGAACCAAATTGTTTTGTTGTAATTTGCCACATCGTCTTCCATGTGGGCAACCACATCAAATTGATTCTCCTTGTCGGCCTGCTCACGAATGAAAAAAGCCTGAGTTCTGAGAGATTCCATATCTTTCAGAACCGTCTGCATCGCACTCTTGACATCCAGCTCGACACTTTCCAACTCTGGAATTGTGGCAACTGATAAGTAACCCTTCATACTTGCCAAAGGGGCTTCTCCGTTCATTTTTAAAAGTTCTGCGATAGCATCGAGTACATCTGCAAGGGCATCATACAAGGTTTCCAGATATTCATGTGCCGCTTTAAACTGGCTCCCCACTACATTCCAATGAAGATTGTGTAATTTGATGTATGAGACACCAATGTTTGCAAGATATGCATTTACCTGAGTTGCGAGTTCTTTTTTCAAAATAACAGCCTCCTTTGATTTGAAATACAGGGTTAGTCTAACTTCCCTTATAAAGTTAGTATATACTAACTAAAAGAAAATGTCAATTTATTATTCATTTTCCTATTCACGCTATTTATCCTATTATCCATATTGGTACAAGTGTTATTCACCTTTTATTCGACAAAATATTTTTTATAGAAGGGGCCACAGTAGGAACGGCCAGGAAAGGTGAACGTCCCCAAGCCAAAATAGGGCATTACCTTGATTCATACCGCTAGCCATCACTTTCCCCATCCCGCCTTTCGGTTTTCTAATGCTGTTAAAAAATTGTTTGATAAACCTTATGGAGCAACCTCTTGTCTTTTACCTTGTTAGCAAAAACTAACTTCTTGTATATAGGGACTCTATCAAAAAATTCACTGATTTTTCAGGAATGCATCAGAGGCATGGCGAGAAGTCAAGGCCACTAACATAGTCCAACATCATAAACTTAAGATTTAATGAAATCATTCCAATATATTATTATCGCCTTCTATAATGGTTACCAATCGACTATTTCCTAAAATGCTCATATTTCTCCCTAATAAAAAATATGGGCATTTTATAAACTGTTCTTTTTGGTTGCTTTTAGATCTATTGTACTATATCCGTTTCATGATAATACGACCAATGCCACCGAAGGATTCAGCCGTCAGCTACGGAAAATGCTGTATCTTGAAACTTTGCTCCATTAGCTTTCTCTGTAAATTTTTAAGGAATAACACTTTTATGGTTTTCTCCGTTAAGGTATGAAAAATTAACAATTTTAATTTCTACTTGAAAAGCTTTTCTCATGTTTTGTTCTGTTACTATATGTTCTACAGCAACAAATTTGCAAGTTCGATTATAACTAAGCATTAAGGCTTTATTCGCTATTTTCAGTGCGTGAGCTGGAAAATGTGTATTTACAATTGCTTCCATTCTCTTTTTTGAAAGTCTTTGAATCGTTTCTAACACAATCAACTAATTTTAAAGTCTAAATTTGAACCGGTTCATCTAATACCAGCATTTCAGAGGCGCTACACAATTCCCGAGCAATTTAAAACCATTTGCAATTCTCCTCCACTCATGTAGCTACAACATGCTCATCATACAATTTAAAAGTGTCGTTTATCCCACACCGATTGGGCCTAAAATAGTCGATACTTCCCCTTTATCTAAAGACCTTACTCCCCGCTCCTTATTTTCTCGATAAAGTTGATGAGATTACTAGTACAGTATTGCTTAAATAACTGTGAATTATATAGTTAGCGAAACCCCTGCATAAGTCCAACGGAATGCATGGGCAGTAAGGTTGTACTGCTCAATGAACCGCCGGATACTTTCTTTCATTTCCTCTAGGGAAGTGTAGCTTTTCCGTTTTAACAGCTTTCGGTTAATAATGCCAAACCAGATTTCGATCTGGTTCATCCAGGAGCAGTGCTTTGGTGTATATACAAACCGAATCCGGTGGGAAGGATCATGCAGGAAGTCTTCCCTGCTCTGCAGGCTTTTCAGGATACCGGACTTCCCTTTTTGTCCAAGATCTTCTTCAATGCCGCAAGCTTCTGCCACATATTTGACATGGGTTTCCGATTTATGTGTGTTCAGGCCGTCACAAACAAAGACCCAATTTTTCTCCGGTGCAGTTTCCACTACCCGGCTCACTGCTTCACAGAAATCGGCCTCGCCTCTTGTCTCATTTAAATATGGCGGGAATATCCTTCCTGTTGCGACTTCGAAGAAACCGATCAGGCTTGTAGTGCCATGGCGGATATATTCGAATTCCATTTTTGCCTCCTGTCCCGGCAGGGGCAGTTTATGAGGATGATAGTTAGAGCGTGTTTGCGATAGAAGCGTATTTACCACTGGCTTTCCAGAAATTAAAAAACAATCCCGTTGACAATGCCGATGGTAATCAAACTCATGCATGGAATAATTGTATATACAGTAAGGTGTTGTATCTACAAACCACACCATACCCTGAATTTTTCTACTACCGAGAAACAGCAAATCGAACCTTATTGAGCGTATGAAAATTGAAAAAACAATTTATAATAGTCACCCTCTTTATTAGCAGGCTTAATATGAAGTTTGCTTCATTTTACCGTAGGTCTTGCTGATTATCAACATAAAATATGAAGTTCATTTTATATCACAACAAATCAGGCAGAAACATCCGACTGTTCTAAACCAAGAACACTCCTGACTGAAGAGGTAGCTTGCTGGTCTATTAAAAAGTTCAAGTGCTCATTTTCAAAAAAATTGTTTAATTCATGACCATGATTTGGATATACACAGCACCTGTTGTCACAAGCAATCCCATTAGCAAGGGCAAATTGAGAAGACGGCGGTGTATTCACATCCTGCAGGCCAATACCAATTAATACCTTATTGCGAAGCAATGGGGCAAAATTTTTCGCGTCCACATAAGCCAGCTTATCAAAGATCTCCTGTTCCTTTTCATGCATAGGGTCCTGCCATTTGAAATAATAAAATAACCCCATATAAGGCCCTTCCGAAAAATCCTTTTCCCAGATCCTCTTATAGTCACAGAGCATCGGATATTGGCTAGCGCATTTCTCCACTTCCGGATAGAGGGCTGCGCATGCTATAGCCAGTGCTCCTCCCTGACCTTCTCCGTATACAGCCATATGGACTCCATCGGTCTTTTTTAATCCTTTTGCAACCTCCGTCCACAGCAGCGCATCTTCGTAAAGCCTGTGCAGATATAGATCCTCCACTTCTCCATCCAGGCCATGAAATAAAGGGCCGCAGGCTGTTGGCCCTTTCCCTGCCTCTCCACATTCACTCATTCCTCCCTGTCCCCGGCAGTCAGGGGCCAAAACAGCATATCCGATGGCGCCATAACGGCTTAAATGCAGCCAGCTTCGGGAGGATTGAGGATAGTCATGAAACTGTATTACCGTAGGATGCAGTCCCGGTTTGGAAGGGCAGATATATTTGGCTTTAAGAAGACATCCATCCCATGTCTTAACTGTAATAATATAATACTCTAGTTCCTCGTTTTCCATTTCTAATTTATCCATAGAGACAGATGAAGCCAAAGCCCCAATCTGTTCCTTCACCTGCTTCCAATGCTTCGCAAAATCCTTTGGAGCAGGACAGGCCCCTGTATACATATTTAATTCCTCTAATCTTAAATCTGTTCCAGGCATACCCCATCCTCCTTATTACCAAAAAAGTTAATAATCTTATTATCAAACGCAGCAATTTCCTCATGACCATATTCATAGAAAATCAAATGCTTTTTCCGGGCAGTGATCTTGGAAAATACGGCAAACTGGGTAGATGGCGGACATACATCATCCATAAGGCCGGTTCCGCATAAAACCGGACAGGTAATTCGTTCTACAAAATTCTGCACATCAATGTATCCCAATTTGGTGAAAAATTCATCCAGGTGTTCTCCCATCGGATCAAACCAACGGGTATGGTAAGCCAGGCCATTATAAACGATAACATCTCTATCCATCTCCCATGCTCTGCGATAATCAGAAAGAAATGGGTAAAGAGCCGCACAGCGCTTTATATAAGCCGCATTTAATGCTGTGCATACCAATCCTAGGCCAGCCCCCTGACTGGCTCCATTTACATAAATTTGCTCTGTATCCAATCCCTCTAATGCTAAAGCCAAACGTACCATCAGGCAGGTGTCCTGAAAGACCTCCACATAATAAAGCTTCTCCGGCGGCCCATCCACCCCCATGATAATATGATCTGCGGCAGTAGTTCCCTGCCGTCCGCCGAGATCCTCACTGATGCCTCCTTGCCCCGGACAGTCCATAGCCAGAACGGCCATCCCTAAACCGGCAAAGCTGGATTGTTCAAACCACCCCCTGGAAGATCCTGGATATCCATGAAACTGCAGAACCACAGGCACCCTTCTTTTTCTAACAGGCTTTACATATTTAATATGGAGCCTGGCCCCTGCCATTCCCCTTAACCATACGTCATAATACTGAGTATAAGGGGTGTGAGGAATTTCCGCTTCCTTCAGCTCATATTCCAAGGGCAGGGCCCAGGCCTCCCCCGCTCTTTTCTCCCAAAATTCCCAAAAATCCTTCGGCCTGGGAGTACTTCCAGTATACTGCTTTAATTGCTGTAAAGGCATATCTTTTGCCGGCATGCTTTGTTTCCTTTCTATCGTTGCTACGTAAATTTGCTCATTTGAAGATGCGTTACTATCTCTTGATTCTGTTTCCATGAATAGATTGGTATGTTTAAACCATTCACCCGTTTTGGACAATCCTCCCGATAATGAGGCCCCCTACTTTCCCTGCGAAGCAAAATCGCCTGATGCAGCGCAAGGGTAAGCTCTAAAGCCGCCTCCAAATCTACGGTTCTAAGCAGCTCCTCCATAGAACAATCTGTCTTTTCCAGGGGAATTTTATCCCGTTCCATCTGACTTTGAAGCTTTGATAGTTCCTGTAATACGTTCTTACTTCCTCTTTCGCTCCTTATGAGCATGGCATGCTGTTGATTCAATTTTTGTATCGTATGAAGATATTTCTTAGCTTCCAAAATGACATAAAGCGGCTGATAATAATATGCTGCGGCCCCTTCTTTCTTCCCTCTCTCAGACCGGGCTGCCGCCTTACCAGCAATACGTCCAAAGACCAGCCCATTGGCCGAAGACATCCCTCCCAGCCTATCTGCCCCATGCATGCCTCCGGTTACTTCACCACAGGCATACAGACCTTCTACTCCCGTAAATGCATCTTCATCGATAGCAATGCCACCGTTAGAAGCATGAGCATACATGCTTAACCATACCGGATCATCCATGGTCAAATTTTTTTCTTCCTTTAACCAGTCAAAATATGTTTTAATAAACTCAGCCTGATGCCGCTTTACCTCCTCTTGATAAACAACGCGAATTCCTTCTCTTCTCCTTTGGCTTTCCTTATAAATTTCCAGATCCACCTTTTTAGACGAAAGGCGTGTAGTAAAGGGCCCATACCCGGATCTTAATTCTAACTGCTTCTCCCTTTCTTCCTCTTCCCATTCCGAAAATAATTCCTTATCTGCTCCATAAAAACGGCTGAATCGGAACATCTTTTCATTATAGATGGTCTTGGGGGCAGGGTGTACATGCCCCAGCATCATCTGCATAAATTCCAGATTAAACAATTTAGCTCCTGACTCTAAAGCCAGGTATTGACCAATTCCTGTCACATCATCTGTAGTCAAACGGTGTGTAAACAGTCCTCCCATTCCTCCGGTAGCTAAAATCACTGCTGGACTTAGTATTTCCACAAGGCTAAGCCCCTCATCTTTTCTCTTGACGGCCAGAGCCCCGCAAACACGCTCTCCTTCTTTTAATAGCCTTACGATTGTCATATGTTCAAGACAGGCGACTTTTAATTCACGCAACCGCTTCGACATCATTTGAGAGCTTCCAGGCTTTTCAATTCCCTTCCAAAGCCTGTTTTTATGATCAAAGCACGGTATAAATTCCCTCTCTTTATTTGCCTTTGCCTCTCTTAAGGGAACTCCCAAATGCTCTAAGTATTCCAGACTTTCCCTTATTTGTCCTGTGAAGGTGTGAACCAGAGCCGGATTAGCCATTCCTTCTCCAATTCTTAAAATTGTTTCTTCCAGATCCGGCACATCCTTTTCATCCTCTGGAGCTACCAAGCCTAATCCCCAAGTTCCAGGATAGAAGCTGGAACCAGAGCAAAGGCCCCCTCTGCTGATAATGGCTACCCTCACACCCTCTTCAGCCGCAGAAATAGCTGCTGTCAAACCAGCTAAGCCAGAACCAACTACTAATACATCTACATAGATTCTTCTGAAACAGCGCATGCTTCCATATTCTCCTTTGCAAAATGACACGCTACAAAATGTTCCTTTCCTTCAATAATATATTTCTGAAGCTTAGGCTTTTCTGTTGTGCATATTTCCTGGCACATACGGCAGCGTCCATGGAAATGGCAGCCACTGGGCGGATTCATTGGAGACGGAACATCACCCTTTAATACGATTCTTTCCTTTTTATGATTAATGTCTGCGACTGGTATAGCAGATAGCAGAGCCTGTGTATAAGGGTGAATACTATGCTGATATAATTCATCTGCATCTGCAAGCTCAACAATTCTGCCCAAATACATAACTGCGATTCTATCGCTTATATACTCTACTACACTTAAATCATGGGTAATAAAGATATACGTTAGGTTATGCTTCTCCTTTAATTCTTTTAAGAGCTGGAGAACCTGCGCCTGAATTGATACGTCAAGGGCCGATACGGCTTCATCGCAAATCACAAGCTCCGGGTTGATGCATAAAGCTCTTGCTATTCCTATACGCTGTCTCTGACCCCCTGAAAACTCATGAGGATAACGATCCATATACTCTCTGCGCATATTAACTGCTTCTAATAAATCCCCGATCACCTTTCTGCGTTCTGCTTTGGTTTTGACCCCAAACTTTTTTAACGGATCTGACAAGGATTGATAAATGGTAAAAGAGGGATTCAGGGAGGACTGAGGATCCTGAAAGACAATTTGAATCTTTCTTCTGGCCATATCCATTTCATCCTTTTTCAGTTCTGCAAGATTGCGGGAACCATCCTCAAATTCATATATCATTTCACCTGCCGTAGGCTTATATAGCTGTAAAATTGTTTTTCCCAGAGTAGTTTTTCCGCAGCCGGATTCTCCTACTAATCCCAGGGTCTCTCCTCTGTAAATGGTAAGATCGATATCGTTTACAGCCTGCACGTAAGACTCCGCCCTACCCAGAAATCCACTTTTTACAGGAAAGAAGGTTTTTAATCCTCTGATCGTTAATAAAGTCTGTTTTTCTTTCTTATCTGGCATCTGTTAACACCTCCTTATATCTGCTGCAGCGCACCATATGAGTCCCCTCTACTATGGCTTCCTCAGGCATCTTTCCATCACATGCCGCACAGGCATACTCGCATCTGGGGGCAAACTGACAGCCGCTGGGGCGATCATAGGGATCCGGTGTGGAGCCCTGAATCGGATGAATCTCTTGTTTCGCACCCTTTCCCAAAATAGGGATTGACTTTAAGAGCGCTTTTGTATAGGGGTGGGCCGGAGAGTCTAAAACCTCCTGAGCCGTTCCGCTTTCAATGATATTTCCCATATACATAACTGCCACGTCATCAGCCAGTTCACATACCACTCCCATATCATGGGTGATCAGCATAATCGCAGTATTGTATTCTTCCTTCAGATGCTTCATCAATTCAAAAATTTGCGCTTGAATCGTCACATCCAAGGCGGTAGTCGGTTCATCTGCAATTAACACCTTAGGCTTGCAGCTCATAGCCATAGCAATCATAGCACGCTGACGCATACCTCCCGAAAATTCATGGGGGTATTGGTCAATCCGTTTTTCAGGATTCGGGATTCCCATATCCTTTAAAAGCTGCAGCGCTCTAGCTCTTGCTTCTTTTTTCGTCACTCTCTCATGAGAACGGATCATTTCGCAGATTTGCCAGCCGATGGTATATACCGGATTCAAGGCAGTCATAGGATCCTGGAAAATCATAGCAATGTCATGACCTCTCAAAGAGCGCATCTGCTTTCCATTCCGTTCCAGCCTTTCAATATGTATATCTCCACGCCCATCTTCACTATGGTAGATAATTTCTCCCTCTTCAATACGGGAAAGCTTCGGTAAAAGCTGCATAATAGAGGTTGCTGTTACACTTTTCCCACAGCCGGATTCTCCAACAATACACAGAGTTTTTCCCCTCTTAATTTCCATAGATACTCCATTAATCGCCTTATTGCAGCGCTGGTTGGTATAAAAATATGTTTTCAGATTGTTCACTGAAATAATTACATCCTGTTCTTTCTTCATTCTTACGCCCTCCTAACCCTGCTGCGTGGGATCGGTTGTATCCCGGATTCCATCACCTAAAAAGTTAATACTCATAACGAAGAGAGAAACCACAATACCCGTTGGAAGCCACAGCCACCAACTATTTTCTAACGTATATAAATCCTGGGCAGCATTTAAAATATTTCCCCAGGTAGGAACCTCCAGGGGAACGCCCAGACCTAAAAAGCTCAGCGCCGCCTCTTCAAGAATAAACATAGCCGTACTTAAGGTCACATTTACTATAATCGGACTTAAGGCATTTGGCAGGATATGCTTATAACAGATAACAAATGGATTCAGCCCAAAAACCTTTAAAGACTGAACATATTCCTCCTCACGGATAGACAGCACCTGGGATCTTGCCATACGGAAGGATGAACCCCAACCGCAAATTATAAATATAATTACAATATTCTTTGCGCTCTGCCCTAAGATTGATACCAACATCAGAACCAGAATAAGCTGCGGAATGGACATAAAAATCTCCGAAATCCGAACCATGAGCTGGTCAAACCTCCCGCCCCTGTAGCCGCTGTAACATCCTGCCAGAACTCCAATAACAGCACAGCCAAGAGCGCTCCCAAAGCCGATAGCGATGGACATACGTCCTCCGTACAGAACTCTGGCAAATACATCTCTTCCTAATTTATCCGTTCCAAAAAGGTGATTTCCTGAAGGCATCTTTAAAATAGCCTTCATATCTACTGCCGTTGGAGAATAGGAGGCCAGAAAGGGAGCAAAAATACAGCTTAACAAAATAACCAAAAAAATAGCTCCTCCCACGATGGCCAGGCGGTTATTCAGAAGCTTTCTTAAGGCCCGATTCCCCTGTTTCCTTCTTTTTAATTCACCGGACTCCTCCAGTCTTTTTATTCTATCAAACTTGCGATTCAATCTGGATTGTTTTGACACGTTTATCACCTCCTATCCGTTCAGCTTCACCCTTGGATCCAGCGCCGCCGTCATGATATCAACAAAGGTACTGGCAAACAAGGTCATAAATACAAAAAGCAGGGCTAACATCATAACCAGGTTATAGTTTTGAGAACGTACTGCACTATTAAACGCACTTCCTATTCCAGGCCACTGAAATACTGTTTCAATTACTACAGAACCTGCGATCAGCGTTGGCAGCCGGAAACCAATTAATACAATTACAGGAGTCAGAGACACCCTGAATCCATGTATCAGATTTACCCTCCATTCCGGCAGGCCTTTACTTCTTGCGGTTTTTATGTAATCTTTATTCATCGTATCCATCATACTGCTTCTGGCATATCGCATTACACCCGCAGTCATAGAAACTCCCAGCACAAGAGCTGGTAATACCATGTATTTCGCGCGATCTAAAAAGGTTATTGCATTGGCATCCGTACGCCCTCCAACCGGCAGCCATCCTAAATTCAAAGCAAAGATTAAAATAGCGCATACGCCAAAGAAAAACTGGGGAATCGAAACTCCAATCATACCTGCCACAGTCAGAACATTGTCTCCAATGCTTCCTTTATAAATAGCGCCTAACACTCCCAGAATACTTCCAAGAACGGTAGAAATCAATAAGGCCGCCACCGCCAGCTCCAGCGTAGCAGGAAGTCTTTGCGCCATAATTTGAATAACCGGAACTCCGCTGGAGGTACTATAACCAAAATCTCCCTGTAAAATTCGGAACAACCACTTAAAATATCTTATAACAAAGGGATCATCTAATCCATACTGTGCCCTTAAAGCTGCCATTTGTTCATTCGTTAACCGGGCTAGGGATTCCGGATCCATTAAATAAGAGGTAGGATCTCCTGGCGTCAAATCTAACAGCCAATAGATGATAAAGGTAATAATCAGCAGCATCGGAATCATTCCCAGGATTTTTTTCACTGTATACTTAAGCATGTTTAGCCTTCCTTTCTGATTCGTCCCATTCTCATAAAGAAAGGGAGTGTCTCAAAAGTCATTTTCATTCAGAAATCATGCCATGCAGAAATTTTATAACAGTGAGATACAATGCATATGGTATGATTTTGCTTCTAAAGCGACTTTTAAGACACACTCCCCATCCTTACACGTATATAAAAC
>UMEM01008622.1_pt1 | contig 10599 bp, 14 predicted proteins | sample 1964761 | NCBI WGS metagenome assembly UMEM01 (sample SAMEA4836021, study PRJEB28245) | human gut metagenome | biome: gut microbiome; material: fecal sample | place: Denmark | collected 2008 | reverse complement strand
GAAAGGGTTTCCACGCCCTGCAAAAGCAGGAATGCGTTGAAGGGGGAGAGAGTTGCACCTGTATCGCGAAGAAGAATGGCACGGATATAGGTGACGAAGGCCGCCGGGCCTGCCGCGTCCACAAAAGAGACACCATGATAGCTGGGATTGGATTCCGCGATAGGAGCATATTTACCGCTGGCTTTCCAGTCAAATTTGCCGGAATCCACGATGATACCGCCCAGGGTAGTGCCATGGCCGCCGATGAACTTGGTGGCGGAGTGGACTACGATATCCGCGCCGTGTTCAATTGGACGAATGAGGTATGGAGTGCCAAAGGTGTTATCAATCACAAGCGGCAGACCGTGTGCATGGGCAATCTCTGCAATTGCATCAATGTCCGGGATATCGCTGTTTGGGTTACCCAGCGTTTCCAGGTAGACAGCTTTGGTATTTGGCTGTATGGCGGCGGTCAGTTCTTCAAGATTATGGGTATCCACAAAGGTTGCGGTGACTCCGAACTGAGGAAGTGTGTGTGCCAGCAGATTATAGCTGCCGCCATAGATTGTCTTCTGTGCTACAATGTGATCGCCGGCTTGTGCCAGAGCCTGAATGGTATAGGTGATTGCGGCAGCACCCGATGCGGTTGCCAGTGCAGCAGCGCCACCTTCAAGCGCGGCAAGCCTCTTTTCCAGTACGTCCTGTGTCGAATTTGTCAGGCGTCCATAAATATTGCCTGCATCTGCAAGCCCAAAGCGAGCTGCAGCGTGTGCGGAATTATGGAACACATAAGATGTGGTCTGATAAATGGGAACTGCTCTGGAACCGGTGGCAGGATCGGCCTGCTCCTGTCCAACGTGAAGCTGCAGGGTTTCAAATTTGCATCCGTTTTTATATTCACTCATTTTTGTAATCTCCTTTGGATTAATATTTTTCGGTTCAATCGGCTGCCGTTCCGGTTTCGGCAAATAAAAAACCGGAAGCTTCATCACAAGCTCCCGGGCAAATGGCATACGATATGCTGACAGATCAATCAAGCATGGTATCGAGGCAGTCAGCTATGCTGCAATCTGCGCATAACTGTACCCCAGCCATATAATATGCCCGGGAATTCCGCATTCGACAACACATGACAGTATTAACTTTGAAGGTATATAATCTGGTCATTGCTCTCGCCTCCTTTCCTGATGATCAACTCAAAACTGATGCGCTTATAGTATCACCAATCGCCTACTATGTCAATAGGTAATATGGGAAATTTTTAATAATTATTGATTTACCTATTCACCCCGCGGTATAATAGGCATAAATCACAGAAAGGACGGTGTATGGTATGATTTCAACAAAAGGACGCTATGCTCTTCGTGTCATGATAGATCTGGCAGAACATGGTGGTGAAGGATACATTCCTTTGAAAGAAGTGGCAGAGCGACAGGAAATCTCTAAAAAATACCTAGAGATTATTGTAAAAGAGCTTATCAAAGGAAAGATGCTGATCGGGCTTGGAGGACGTGGGGGCGGGTACAAACTTTGCCGTCAGCCGGAAGAATATTCTGTGGGTGAGATATTGGAATTAATGGAGGGCTCGCTTGCTACTGTTGTATGTCTTTCCAAGAACGCCAAACCCTGCAGCAGGGCCGCCACATGTAAAACCCTTCCCATGTGGGCAGAGTTTGATAAAATGGTGCATGATTATTTTTATGGAAAAACACTGGAGGATTTGTTATAAATTTACGTTTATAAAAGCTGGGTGGGATGAGGTATGTTTCGGAATTGTATACCTATTGCCCATATTATTAGTTAGCTTTTTTAGGAATCGGCATGATTATCTTGTGGATCACATCCGTAGATATGTGGAAAACATTGCAGACAGTGCATGGATTGATGATGATTTTTCTATTCTCTTTTTCATTGATTCAATCTGCTGAAACAGGCCGAGGCAATTGGGTAGAAGCTCACATCACATCCCCTAAAAATCTCCTGAGTCATCCAGCACAACAGGCCCGTCCACCGAATATCCCTCTGTTTCGATCCAGTTCAAAATGGTTTCCTCAGTGGCCTTACATGCCAGCTTATTGAGCTTATCCAACTCCTTACGAAACACTCCCACAGTGGCTGCCTATCACGGAATAGGGAACCAGGACTCCACCCGCTCCTAATCCTCTTCAAACCAGACGACCATGGGATACTCCATGACATCCCATTCCTTCTCCACAATAGGCGAAACCGTCTCATTATGGGTATGGCAAGCAGCCACAAACAGCATGGTACCACAATCATCTCAGCGTAGATATCCAGCCCCACAGTAGATGTCTCCTTATCTGTGTTTCAGCGCCGTTCCGGAGTGAAGCTGTGCCCAGCTCCTTCCGCCTTCAAATATTATTTCTGCTATGGAGTCCATGTTTTCTTTGCCACGATCGCGAACGCTTTTTTCACAGGACAACCATCGAATTTGGATGGGCTGACCATATTCATACTTTCCAAAACGGCCAGTATGAACCTAAAAGCAATGGGCCTGAGCTTCGCTTACGGGCCCATCCTGGGCATGCAAGGGCTGCTGTGAGTTTTTCCAATGCTTTTTCTTCCAGCCCTCTTGATAACTGCATTATCATAGCAAAAACTCCTTAATCGCAATCCATCCAGACCAGGCACCTTCCAAAGTGAAGTCACCAGAACGGATAGCATTGCAGATGCCCGCCCTTGGCGGATTCCTGGATCCTTTCTCTCTGTTCCCCAGCCCACATGGCATCATCTATTACGCCCAGTGCAAGCAGCTTTCTGACATCTACATGTCCCAGATAGGAGCAGCCGGCGCTGTAGTGCCCCCTCCAGTATTCCTGCTGCCAGCCGGAGTAATCGGGGAAGCAGTGGATGAGCTCGTCCAACTTGCCCGGGACCTCTACACTGGCATCCGTTGGATAATCATCCTGAAAGTTGCCCTTATACTGCCGGGCAGTCTGCCCACGGCAGTTGCAGACAACGCCCTCTTCGGACTCCTCAAAGGCCCCTGTGTCCATGGGGTCGGATGATACCGGAAGGAGGGCAGACCCATCTGGGCTCGCCGAGTTTTCTCGCTCTGCTTTCCTTTCGGCGTTTTAGTCTTGGGAAGGAAATAGTAATTGTCCCAGTTTTCCGCATAGCCCTTCAGCATGCCTAGCCGCTTGAGACTCTTCCGGTCAGAGCAATCCCCGATTTGTCAGAGCAGGTCGTAGGTGTCCTTTTTAAAGTCCAGCAGGTCGTACACACCCATCAGCACTTCCTTGTCTTGTTTATCCTCCGTCTGCTCCAACTCCTCCTTAAAGGCATAGAGGACGCATCCACTGTCCGGGCCTCCATCGGGCGCAACAGACTACTTTTTCCATTCGATGTATGATTCCGATATTCCCGCCTCCACCACACCCCCCATCAATCCCACCAGAAGTACCAGATGGTGGACCGCCGCAGGGTGTCGGCCAAGGCTCCAAGCTCTTCAAAATTCTGGTCCATATCCGGGCAGAATCCGTATTGCTCCACCGTCACCTCGCTGGCCTTCTCCTTTGGGACAGGTGCCGACAGGTTAAATTCCAGCTCATCGTGGGTCATGGCAGCCGGAATTGCTCCACACTGTTCAAACCAGTATTTTGTTACCGACATCAGCTCCGGTGTGTCGGGACACTCATTCCAATTTCCAAAGGACAGGTGCGCGAGAACCTCCCAAGGGTTCTCCACCGGAATCTTTGCCAGAATGAGGGGATGGGGCATATCGATATCCGAATCCCAATAGCTGGAGAAACGGCAATTATCATAGCCACCCTTCATCTCGCCCAGGACTTCTTCCTCCCAGTCCCTGTCATCATCATCGGCCTCATCCTTGCGTTAATCGATCAGTTCCTTCAGGACGGCCTTGCCGTCCTTCATAGGGGCGGCAAGCATCTTCTTCCGGTATTCCGCCACCTTTTCCGGGTTAAAGCCATAGTCATCCTCCCCCTCGCTGGCCGGGGCGAAGTTCATGATAAGGCACTCCCACAGGGTTTCATCCACCTTCACCAGCAGGGGAAGAAATCCCTCCCGTACCCCAAGACGCCGGGCATAGCTGTATGCCGACATAATGGGGGCATCGTCCTTCATGGAGGGGAAATAGGTGCACTCACAATCCAGATAAGTCATCATGGCATTGGCCAGAGCAGAGGGTACAAGAGTGTCCTCATCAAAGTCCTGAATCTGCCAGTTTGTGAAGCGTTTTTCGATGCTCCTGGCCATACCCTGATAATAGTCCTCATCAAATGGGATGAACAGGTATTCCTCCTGCTGAAATTCATTGGAGTGATACTGGGACGGGCCGAAGTATCTTAGGGCGTAATCATCAATATCGCAAGGGAAATAGGGGCTGTCATTCTCCCCATAATAGTAGACAGCAACGGCTCTCCCTGTTTTGTTGAACAGAGGATCAAAGAGCTGGCCTTCCAGCTCATCCCGGATGAACGCCCTCAGTTCCGCACCGCTGGGACTGACTTTCACTTGCTACACCACTGCGCCGTATTCCTCCAGAAACTTCTCCTCCATCAGGTCATTCTCCATGCACCAGCGCAGATAGATGGACATATGGTTATAAGCGTTAATTTCATCCACTGGCAGCTTCTTTAACCAGAGATTTCTAAGATGATAGGTCCCATCATCCATCGGTAACGCATAGTCCTCATCTTTGTCTTCTGGATTACGCTCAGAAGGCACATAGGAGAGCTTCAGGGTCATCTGATCCTCCGGCAAGGCCACGCCGGGGCTGCGGGTGATGGTGTGCTTATCGTCCGCCGAGAAGCCGATGGTTTCTCCGTCCTGGATCTCCACATCGTTCTCCAGCACATAGGAAACAATGTTTGCCAGGAAGTCCCGCAGATCGCCCAGCTCGGCATCGGAGCCCAGCACCTCCATCTCGTCCTTTCCGAACACCTCCATGCCGTAGGTATAGACGTTCATGCCATGCTCATCCCGATATAGGCCGAACCAGATCCAGTTGAAAATGGGCAGCCCGTCCTCCCGCATCATGTCAGCAAAATCCTCGTAGAACCTTGGCTCGAACACCACACCGCTGGTATAAACGCCGGTAGCGTATTTCTGGTGGCAGCAGGCGGCCACCAGCCTGGTGTAGAGCCTGCCCTTCTCCAGAACATCATCCTCCTTGCCAAGGACTGCCACCATGATGTGGGCTCTGTGCTTCCTGGCCGCTTCTACGGCCTCCGGCCACATGTAGTTATTTTCCGCATTGAGCTCCGCTTCTCCGCCTGGAATGGGATAAGTCATCAGACTGACAGCAGTAATCATGTTGCCCACATCAAATACCAGCGCATCGTCACGCTTGTCCTCATCCTCCTCTACAGTGATGTCCCATTTTTCTTTCATATCCCGGATGAACTGGTCCTTGTCCCATTTTCCCTTAGACATCAGGACAAAGCCGGCAAAGGCACCTTTACTGTTGAATCCATCTGCTTTCTCGTCCTCACCAGCATCGTCCTCCTCATCTTCATCCAGATCATAGACAGCCTCGTTTTCAAGTCCGCGGATGAACTCCCCGAAACTGTCTGCCAGATGGGTAATCTTATAGTCGTTCTCCTGATCCACATGGACCACCGCAGGTTCTCCCTGTGGGCCACAGTCCCGGTAGTCCAGGAATATCATATCGTGTCCGGTGCTGGGGCAGTCGCCAATGGCCACGCCGATGGCCGGATACTCCCACTCATCGATCATGAACTGGCTGCCAAGGCTTCCACAAAGAGCGTAAGCTTTTTCCCATCCAATGCCGAATATGCCAGTGATGGCCACATGGTCCTCCGCCCAGCAGGTGGACTCATCGGTGAGATAGCAGGTGTTCACAGGCATCCCTCCGTTGTGCTGCTTCATCAGCCAGATGTAGGAGGCGGGCAGCTTATAGCCCAGTTTCTCCTCCTCTCTGACGATCAGCTCATCGGAAGGCGGTTCGCTGACATATGCCTTCAAGGCATACTCGTTATCGTCCCAGAAATTGTTGAGGTTAAAGCCCTCAAAAGGAGTATCCCCGTGCACGAACTTGGCTTTCTTTTTCCGGCTGCCCCGGCGTTTTTTCATCTCCGCTTTACACTCCCGGATTACCGCAGGGGCGTTTTCGTCCTCCGGGTCCAACTCTGCCCACCGCCGGGCATAAGGGAGGGCCTTTGCCTCATGACCGTGGAGATACTGATAGGCATAGGCCATGCGCATATTCCACTCCGCCTTGCCCTGTCCTTCTCCCCGGACAGCTTCCAGCACCTCGATGGCCCGAAGAAGCGCCTTGTCCCCCATATAGCGGGGAGTCCCCTCCTCATAATCCCCGATGATTGCGTAGTTTTCCAGCGTCCGAGCCAGGGCGTAGGCAGAGAGGTAGTCCCGCTGGTTCATACCATTTCTGGCACTGCTGCGAAATGTCCATGTCCTGTTTCTCCTTGTTTTTCATCTCCGGTCCTTCCTCCGGCTGGAACACACCGTTTCCATTCCGTGCGAAGGAGCAGGGAGCGTGCGTGGTCAGCAGAGAGATAATCTCTGGAGCATTGTGGCATACAAATTCAGAGTGTAAATAGCCGCGTTATTGGGATCGCCCATATAACCCTCTCTCATTCCCGGCGGTGAAGTGCCAGTCGCCATCCGGCTCCTTCCTGTAGCAGTAACCTATTTTACCTCCCTCCACCGTGATGCAATTTATGGCGATTTAGCCTTAGGAGCCCTCCCAGTCCGGGACCGACTTCACGTGGTATCTACGGTTGCTACCGGCGGACTCGTACATCTCCTTGAGTATCTCCTCGCAATCTTTTATTATTTCCACCATATCCTTGTCATCCACCAGACCACAGAGGTCATAGCCGAAAGGAGCTTTGGCAAAATATGAGAGAACCCTGGCCATGGCCTCGTGTTCCTCCGCCATGGCGGCAATACGGATACAGCGATAGTGCGTGTTATGTTCATCCGGAGCATGGAGAACCACATCGCCGCTGGCACTTCACTCCAGCAGGATGGCAGCCAAATCAGTAACTCGGTCAATAATGAAACCAAAATCAATCTCCATACCATTGGACTGGGAGAACTCCAGATACTCCACCGTTTTGTGGAAGTCCCAGTTCTTCTTATCCAGCTCTATCTTTGAAAAAATCTTGATGAGGGAATATTCTCTTTTTTGGTCCTCCCAAAACGCCACAAGGTTTAATCTGTCATCAGTTCCACTGATATAGCTGCCCAAATATTTTTTGATATACATTCGTCATGCCTCCTTTTCTGAACTCAGCCTCCCGATGAACCAGTCTCAATGCGCCATCCACTCCGGGGTGATTTCTCCACTGCCTTCATCCTTCCACAATTCCACTCTCCCTCTGATACCGTCCTCATCCGACACCTCATGTTTGATGCCGGTAAGCTGCCACAGCAGGAAGGCGATGGACTTTGGGGCAGCAGCAAAGCCTGTTACTTGATCCAAAACAATTTTCGTTCTGTCGTAGTCCAGCTTTCCTATGTCCTTCCACCGGAGGTATAGCTCCGCTAGAGCCATAGCGGCATTGTCAAGAAGAACGTCAATTTGTGAGACATCCACTCCCATCCACCCTACTTTTCCATTAAAGAAATGCTCTCGCCCGGATTCATCATCGGAAACTCCGGCATATACTCGTTTGTGAGGATGCCGATTAAATCCAGCACTGCATCGATCTCCAGTGCTTTGATGCCCCACGCGCCCATTCTGATTCCTCCCTCAAGCCTTTTTCTTCGAATAATAGGTGTCACACCAGCCCCACAGCCGGACGTCCAGATCTTCTTTCGTCATATCCACCCCCAGCTAAATAGACAGCTCCACAGCTGAGGCATTGCATATAGCGGCAGACGGTGTAATGCCGCTCCGTCCCCAGCACCGCATCTATATCCCCCAGCGGACAATCACCGGCGAACAGTTCCATCACGCCCTTCCGCTCCAGCTCCATCAACGCCTGGAAGGTATGGTCATATTGGCAGCTTAGTGGCGTCCTCCATCTGAGCCGCCACCAAGCCACAGGAAAGGCAGAGTAAGTTCTTGTCTTTGTCCTCCACTTATCTGTCTCCCTATATTTTTCAATATCTTCGTGGAACTGGAGTGCGCGGTTTATCTTATCTGTAACATACTCTCATGAAAAAAAGCGGCACTCAAGGTATTTATCCCCTCTGAGCATTGCAGGTATTGGAAAGGAACCGATTTTGTCAGCCACGCGCCATTGACGGACCGATAAAAGGGATATCCATTCCGGCGCATCTGCCCGGTATCGACCAGGCAAATCGCATTTTCCCATGCCGATGTCCCACCTTTTCTGATGTTTCTATATCGGGAGAAAGATGTACAAGCGGCTTTAGGGGAGCAGTTCCTGAGCCTCGATGGAATCACAAACCGATCGGCTATCCCGTGATACAGCATGTTCGGCGATTCAGCCTCGGGAAGCTCCACATCCCCATGGCTGGAGTGGCCCTGATTTGCCTGGAGCATCGTCCTGCTCGCATTAAAGAAATGACGCAGTTTTTGCCATTGCTCCCTCCGAACTTCTCCGGGATGTCCCGTTCAAGTGGATGTTTCTTACAGATACCTACCCAAATCGTGTCCACATCGGCCCAGCCTTAGGCATACAATTTACCCCGATGAGCTCTGGCTTGTGCCGTAAAACGCCTCCACATCAAGATACAAGAAATTAGCCCCTAATAAATTAATCTGAACTCTTTGCCGATCCTTGTGACATCAGGAATGATTTCATTCCACCTTATTCCTCAATAAACCCATACCAAATACGTCAGTAATTATCAATAATAAACTGTTAAATATTTTCCTATTTTCTGAAAACTCGTACGAAAATACAATAATAAAAATATCGAAACATTTTGTCCTACCAATCGGAGTGTTAAACGAGGGACGAGGTCCTTTCATATATGCCCTGTCTGCTGATACAACCATATTATACTTGCGTTCTATACTACACAACCAAAGCAGTATTTTCCAACTGTATGAATGGTAGTAAAAAATCGTTCCACTTGCACCGTCCTTTATAAGCAGACATAGAGATGCTAAGTTGCTCCATTCTTTGTCAGAACATGACTCAAACTTTGCTGACATTTATAGACAGACGCCCATCCAACGTTTTCTATATGACGTTATAGTGGGCAGCTGGTGCACTATATAAATTTTTTAAGGTATCGCTTTTTTAATGCTTTTAAGGTATCGGAAAAACGCATTGAGTGTTTCATCCTGCGGAGCCCCAAAACAATCTTTCATCTGATACTTAAAAGACTTCTCAGCGTTCCCGATCTGGAGTATTACCTTTTTACGGCTTTCATCTACAGTCACATTTGTTATTGCGGAATATGGAATATACTCGTTGTCCTCTGTTTTATTTCCTACAAAAAGATTTGCGGCTAATTGCTTCTTCCAATCAAAAAATGGGGTAGTATCTTCATATTTTGTCAATACTTGTGTGAATGGATTTGATGTGGCGGGTATAAGCCTCATTCCGCCCTTATCATAAGCAACTACCCAAATATGCTGTGCATTAACTGCATCCTCCAACAGATTGATAACAGAGAATGGCGCTCCCTTTAAGCAAGGGTATTCTTGTATAGCGAACTCTTTCATGCGGTCTTGCGCCTTGCCACCAGATTGGTTTCCTCGCGCAGACATAACAATCATAAAGATAATACCCAAAACAACAATAACTACCGGAATAATTAACAACTTATAGTCCATTTTCTCTCTCCTTATCTACTTAAATTTACATTGTATCCACGGACTTGCATCATCCTGCAAAAGCCCCTGTGCAATCTCTATAATACCAGTTAATGACATCGTATTGCCCGACCACATAGCTCGTCCTATAACATACCCTCTCGCAAACTCTTCCCATGAGGTATAAACTTTTTGACTGAGACTACGTGCATTAAAAATATAACGCCATGCCTCCTCATCAGATATATACCCGGCATCAAAGCAACAACGAGTGACCAAAACTAAACGCCCCATATCCCATGCATCAATAGACTGCCGATACAGTTCCGCCATTTGTTTCAATTTGATAAAATCATAGCTAATCAAATTGCCGAAAGACTCCCGCAAGTTTGAAATGTATTCCTGCATTCTGGCTATATCATCCTCATCTAACCCACTTCTGTCAATCTGAGTTTCCCGGTCAGAAAGAGCCCCTTTGATTAAATCAAAATATACTCGGTGCCCGCTGATAAAAAGCCATTCCAAAGTTTCAAGCGCAGTTTCCCGATCTTCTATGCCATAGTAGCTAGACAAATTGTCCTTAATATCTGTTACACTTGATCCTGTTGAAAGGCTATCGCAAAAATACTCTATCTGTTCAGAATTAATGGCACCGATGTTAATAGCGGTGAATTGCTCCGCTGATAAATTTTGCGGAACAGGATTCTTTCGGTATTTTTTTGTGTCAAAAAATTTTGAAATCATATTGAATATGTTCATAATAAGCACCTTTTTCTACCTGTAATTATAATCGCTCATATTTAGGAAAACAAAAGACACTTCTCTCCACCCAGAAGGCTGCCGGGATAGAAGTGTCCATGCGTACTGATAGTATTTTGAGCATAATAAAATACAATGCTACATAATTATAGCAC
>UMEM01004269.1_pt1 | contig 10967 bp, 12 predicted proteins | sample 1964761 | NCBI WGS metagenome assembly UMEM01 (sample SAMEA4836021, study PRJEB28245) | human gut metagenome | biome: gut microbiome; material: fecal sample | place: Denmark | collected 2008 | reverse complement strand
TCGCCACACCGGACTGGCGGCTCTGCCGCACCGTAATATTCAGTCATTTTTGGAAAAACAATAAAACGGGCTGCTGTCTGGGTGAAGATAAATGCTACTACTTAATCTCTGTACCCCAAAAACCGAAGTTAGAATGTGATGGTTGCCCTTATGGTAGAGATCATCCCTGCATCGGTTGGTGTACCAAGAAGATTTTGAAGGAATTGGGGGTGCATTGATATGTATGAGCGTGTCCGTTGCCAAAAGCCCAAAGGCTGTCGATATTGTGAGTATCATCAACCTCGTTGGAGATATCGTTCCTGCTATTTCGTCCGTTGCCCGTTTGGATTAAGAGGCACGACATTCCGCAGCTCCCCTCTGGAAAAAGAAAATTTCCCGCAGAAAGAGGTGGTGAAAATGAGTGACGTATGATTACTTCTACGGTCAGCAATCAGAACTGTTCACATTCTATCGAGTTCCGAAGGTGTTATTCACCAACGAGAGATTTTGGAACATCTCTGCCGATGCCAAGATGCTGTACGGTATATTGCTTGATCGCATGAGCCTGTCTGCCAAGAACGGTTGGATAGATGAAAACGGTCGTGTGTATATCATCTTCACAATCGACGAAGCAAAGTCGGCTTTGAACTATGCTGAACAAAAGGCTATAAAGCTACTCAGCGAACTTGAGAAGAAAGCAGGATTGATCGAGCGAAAGCGTCAGGGATTGGGAAAACCCAATCTGATCTATGTGAAGAACTTTATTTCTGCTGTGGATTCACAACTCTTGAATTGTGAAAATCACAATTCTGGAACAATGAAAATCACAACTCAAGAACTTCCAAAATCACAATGTAATAATACTGATATTAAAGATACTGAATTTAGTGATACTGATCCTTTCCTTTCTTCCGTTTTTCACGGACAGGAAGACGATGGGACCGGAGAGTTCACCCGGTATTATGAGTATTTTTACGATAAGCTTGAAATGGAATATCTGAAGCAGGACTTCCGGCATGATGGAGAAATCCTTGAACTGATTCTCAGACTTATCGTTGAAGTGATGTGCAGCAACCGTAAACAGATACGAATAGCCAGTGATGATAATGTAGGTGTTCAGGCTGTCCACCAAAGTGAAGAAGCCGTTGAAGCAGCTGCCTATACCGTAGATCATGCCATGTACAGTAAGAAGCTGAAAGCCCATGCCAAGGCTGATAAGTTGGTGGAGAAATCAGATAAAGCCAATGTGGATGCCCTTTATGAGAAGTTCAAAAAGGATAACCCTGATGCCACTTCCAACCCCTTCTCCCGTTGGCAACAGAAACAGGCGATCAAGAAAGAATACGCTGTCGCAAAAGCCGGTAAGGATACGGTATCTAAAACGGCGACTGCAACTAAAGGTGCAGGCAAGGCAACAGGAAAAGCAGCCCAGGGAGCCAAGACAATTACAGAGAAAGCAACAGAGTTTGCTACAACGCACTCCAAAGCTATCCTGTTTGTTCTGGCAGGCGGACTGCTTTTTATGATTATTTGCAGTATGTTCTCCTCTTGCGGTGCTATGTTCCAGGGTGGAACGCAGGTTATTTTGGGAACTTCCTTTACTGCCAAAGATGAGGACATCATCGGGGCAGACGATGACTACAAGGCTCTGGAAGTAGCCTTGCGAAACAAGATCAACAACATCGAGCGAACCCATAGCGGCTACGATGAGTACCGTTATGATCTTGATGAAATCAACCACAACCCCTATGAGCTGGCGGCATATCTGACTGTGAAGTTTGAGGATTACACCCGTGAGGAAGTGCAAAGCACTCTGCGGTGGCTGTTCGATCAACAGTATGAGCTGATTTTGACAGAAGAAGTGGAAATCCGAACCCGTACAGAGACCCGTACCGGCACCTCGACATCCACAGACCCGGAAACCGGCGAGACCACGACGGAGGAATACGAGTACGAAGTTGAGGTTGAGTATGAGTATTATATCCTGAATGTGAAGCTGGTAAACAAGGGTCTGAACCGTGTAATAGGAAGCTCTGGTCTGACAGAGGATGAAATGGAGCGATACCGTGTACTTCTCCAGACAAGTGGGAACCGCCCGGACATCTTTGGGGACGACATTTATGCAGTCACCGGCGAATACACCGACTATGACATTCCGGGCGAAGCTCTGACGGATACTCGATTTGCCAACATGATCCGGGAAGCTGAGAAGTATCTGGGATACCCGTATGTATGGGGTGGAAGCAGCCCCTCCACTTCCTTTGACTGCTCCGGTTTTGTTTCGTGGGTCATCAATAACTGCGGCAATGGCTGGAGCGTTGGCAGATTGACCGCAAACGGTCTGATGGGTGTATGTGATATTATTCCTCGAAGCTCTGCAAAGCCGGGAGACCTGATTTTCTTCCAAGGCACTTATGATACCTCCGGTGCATCTCATGTTGGTATCTATGTAGGCAACGGAATGATGATTCATTGCGGAAACCCGATTTCCTATGCTTCTATCGAAACGAGTTACTGGCAGTCGCATTTTTACTGCTTCGGCAGAATCAGAAATTAAGGAGGATTTTCTATTGGGTGCAAAGTTAGACAGAATTGGCGCTGACCTCGAGAAAGCCCGCCGAAAGCGAGCTGAATGGGATGCCAAAGTAAAAGACCTGGAACGCAGATACCGTGAAGAAGAAAACTCTGAGATCCACGAGTTGGTTCATGCTGCGAACCTGAACCCCGATCAGCTTTCCGAACTGCTCCGTATGTTTGCTGCGGACATGGTTCCGAAGCCTGAAAATATCAATTCCATGAATGAGGAGGAAATGCAGAATGAAATTTAAGAGACTCTGTGCCGCATTGCTGGCACTTGTGATGTGTACGGGAGTGTTTTCGACTACAGCGTTTGCCTACTCCGATGAGAGTGCAGCCACACCTACCACGGAAAAGGCTGAAACTGTGGAGACCACCCCTGAGAAAACTGAAGATCAGACTTCCGAGGAAGTTCCGTACACCGTGACCGTCGATGAAGATGGCACGGTGGTTTTTTCTTTCAACAGTGAGGAATGGACTTACGATGCCAAGGAAACCGAAGATGACAGCATGGGAACCGGCAAGGTGGTAACGAACGGTTCCCGTCTGAATGTGCGTACCGGTGCAGGCATGAATTATGAAATCATCGACCAGCTTCGTCCCGGCGAGGAAGTTGTGGTGGTCGGTATTGAGGGTGACTGGTATCAGATCACTGTTCCCGAAAAGCATGGCTACGTTCACAGCGACTATCTGGAACTGATAGAGAAAGCTGAACAGAACAGCGAAATGGATATGGCTCTGCTTATGATGTTTATGAGTGCGTTCAAGCAGAACATGGATACGGATACAAGCGAACCTGCCCTTACTCCTGACGGCAATCTGACTCTGGTTGATGACATCGGTTCTCCTGATAAAGATGGCAAGCAGTTCATCACTGCGGTCACAAAGAACGGAAACTACTTTTATATCATCATCGACCGTGACGATGAGGGCAATGAAACTGTCCACTTCTTGAATCAGGTGGATGAAGCTGACCTGCTCAAGCTCATGGACGAGGAAGAAGCTGCACAGTATATCGACCAGACTGAGGAACCGGATGTAACCGAACCTACTCCCGATGTAACCGAGCCTGAGCCTGATGTGGTCGAGCCTGAACCTGAGAAGCCTAAGACCAACATGATGCCTGCTGTTCTGGTAATGGTAGCTCTGATTGGCGGCGGTGGCTTCTTCGTATTCAAGAAGATGCAGGAAAAGAAAAAGGAAAAAGAAGCTGCGAAGCCTGACCCGGATGCGGACTATGTAGACGATGATGAGGACTACGGCTACAGCGAGGAATACGAGGACGATGATGTGGACTTCATTGCTGACGATGAGGACAACGAACCCGTATAACCAAGAACAGGCATGATGCCTGGGGCAATCTTCGGATTGCCTTTACATATTTGCAACTGAATAAGTGTTTACTTAATCAAATCTTGTGATATAATTAAGCTAACACTAAAACAAAGGAGCAGCAGTATGGAACTTGACCGTATGTTAAAAGCATTGGGTGAGCCAATGCGTTTGAAAATATATCAAGCTCTCTTGGAGAGAAAGCATTGCGTACGTTCTCTATCTAAGAAGTTTGGCATTTCTGAATCTGCAATTTCTCAGCACATGAAGGTTATGAAAGATGCTGACTTGGTCTATGGCGAAAAATACGGCTATCACACGCATTATCTGCCCTTGCAGGATGCCGTAGATTACCTTGCCGAACAGTTTGAATTGATGAAAACTGCATCCCTTACCGTTGATCGAGATATGACGGTCTGCCAATGCGAATACCGGAAGGAGGGCGAACAAGAATGAATATCTTGCTTGATTTGTTTATTACTTTTGCAAAGATTGGCTTGTTCACCTTTGGCGGTGGCTATGCCATGATTTCCATGATTGAAAACAACTGCGTGGAAAGAAAACAATGGATTACCCATGACGAAATGATGAATGTGACCGTCATTGCGGAGTCAACCCCTGGACCGATTGCCATTAACTGTGCCACCTTCACTGGATATAAGAAAGCAGGATTTATTGGCGCTCTTGTGGCTACCCTCGGTATTGTCGTACCGTCTTTCGTTGTTATCTATCTGATTTCTATGTTTTTGGATAATTTCCTCGAACTGACCATCATTGCAAATGCGTTCAAAGGGATCAAAATTGCAGTGGGCATCTTGATTCTGGATGCGGCTGTTACCATGATAAAGAAGATGCACAAAAAGAAACTGCCAAGAGCGATTATGCTCTGCTCTTGCGTGGTCATGCTGTTTATCAATATTTTCGCATGGAACTTTTCTTCTATCAGCTTAATGCTGATTGCAGCAGCTGTCAGCCTGACGATTTTTGTTCTGAATGGCGCACCTGAACAGAAAGGCGGTGCAGGAAAATGATTTATCTGGATTTGTTTCTTGGCTTTTTGAAAGTCGGCTGCTTTGCTTTTGGTGGAGCTTACGGTGCAATTCCTCTGATTCGTGATGTGGTGCTTTCATATGGTTGGCTCAGTGATGAAACATTGACCTATATGATTGCTGTCAGCGAAAGTACACCGGGACCAATCATGGTGAATCTGGCAACCTATGTGGGAAGCAGTCAGGTAGGAATGCTTGGTGCAATCGTGGCAACTCTGGCGGTTGTACTTCCGTCATTCATCATTATCTTGTTGGTAACTGCCTTGCTGAAAACAGCACTGAAAAACAAATATGTGCAAGCCGTTCTTAGAGGATTAAAGCCTTGCGTTATTGGTATTGTGCTTGCGACAGGCATTTACATGGTTGTAAGCAACTGCTTCGGAAGTGTATCTGCATTAAGTGCAAACTTTCAGGCGATTATTATTACAGCTATATTGGTTGCTTCAATGTTCGGTTATAAGCATTTCAAGAAAAAGAAACTATCGCCGGTATTGCTGATTGTCCTCTCAGCAGTAGCGGGCGTGGTCATTTATGGAATATAGTTAATACATAGCAGTCATGCACTTTTGGTGCGTGGCTGCTTATTTTTTTGGAAAGGAGCAGATGCGAATGAAATTAGTATTGGCTGAGAAACCCTCAGTCGCACAGAGCATTGCCAAGGTGCTGGGTGCAAACAAGCGTGAAGATGGCTACCTTGAAGGAAACGGCTATGTTGTCAGCTGGTGTGTCGGTCATCTGGTGGAGCTGGCACAGCCCGAAGCCTACGATGCAAAATACAGCAAATGGGCGTATGCTGACCTGCCGATCTTCCCGGCAAACTGGCGGTATGAGGTTTCTTCCGGAACCAAGAAGCAGTTCGGTATCCTGAAAAAGCTCATGGCCAGGGATGATGTTGCCAGCCTTGTGTGTGCGACAGATGCCGGTCGTGAGGGTGAACTGATCTTTCGTCTGGTGTACCACAAAGCCGGGTGCAGAAAGCCATTTGAGCGGCTTTGGATTTCTTCCATAGAAGATTCCGCTATCCGGGAGGGCTTTGAAAATCTCAGGTCTGGAACTGAATATGATGCTTTGTATGAAGCAGCACTGTGTCGAGAGCGAGCCGACTGGATTGTTGGTATTAACGCTACTCGACTTTTTTCGACCCTTTATGGGCAGACCCTGAATGTCGGTCGTGTAATGACCCCTACCCTTGCGATGGCGGTGATGCGTGAAGCTGCCATTGCTGCATTCAAGCCCGAACCTTTCTACACGGTTCAGATCGGACTGGACGGATTTACTGCATCAAGCGAACGCTACAAGAAAAAGGCTGAAGCTGAAGCAGCCAGCAAAGGATGTTCTGTGGCGACTGTCACAAAGGCGGAGCGTAAGGAGAAATCAGAAAAGCCGCCTGCACTCTATGACCTGACCAGTTTACAGAGGGATGCAAACCGTGTACTGGGCTACACGGCACAGCAGACCCTGGACTACACCCAGAACCTCTATGAGAAGAAACTGGTCACTTACCCCCGAACGGACAGCAGATTTTTGACTGACGATATGGCACACAGCCTGCCTGACATCGTAAAGCTGGCTTTCCACACATTCCCCGTGGAGGGCGTGGATAATGTACCCGTCCATGTAGAGCAGGTTGTGAATAACAAAAAGGTTACAGACCACCATGCCATCATTCCTACCAGAGAATTGCAGAAATGCAATCTGGGGGAACTTCCCAAGGGAGAGCTTGCAATTTTGCAACTCATTTCCAATCGCCTGTGTGTGGCTGTCGGAGATCCGCATCGTTACGCAGAAACAGTCATTGAACTGAACTGCGGAGGCACAGTGTTTTCTGCCAAGGGCAAGACAGTCTTGCATAATGGTTGGAAAGCCATTGTCAAGAAAAACAGTTCGACAAAAATCGACGAAAAAGAACAGGAACTCCCTTCCGTTTCTGTTGGGGACAAAATGACTGTCTATGAAACAGAAATCAAAGAAGGAAAGACTTCTCCTCCGAAGCACTACACCGAAGATATGCTTCTGCAGAGCATGGAAACTGCCGGCGCGGACGAAATGCCCGATGAGGTGGAGCGCAAAGGTCTGGGAACTCCTGCAACCCGTGCCGGTATCATCGAAAAACTGGTGCGTATCGGTTTCTTAGAGCGTAAAGGTGATAAGAAAACCAAGCACCTGATTCCTACACACAAGGGTACGGCGCTTGTGACAGTCATGCCCGAACAGATTCAGTCCCCATCCATGACAGCGGATTGGGAAGAAAAACTGTTGCTTATCGAAAAAGGCGAATATGCCAGCGAGGACTTTATGGACGAGATCAAAGATGTGATTGCCGGTCTGATTCAGAACTATGAAGTAATCCGAGACTCCGAGGTTCTTCTGTCAAAAGAAGCCAATGCTATCGGCAAATGCCCTCTCTGTGGTAGTGCCGTAGAGGATAAAGCCAAGGGGTATTTCTGTTCTAACCGAGGTTGCAAGTTTGCCCTTTGGAAGAACAACCGCTACTTTGACAGCATCGGCAAAAGCATGACTTCTGCCACGGCGCAGAAACTGCTTAGCTCCGGTAAGGTCAAGCTGAAGGGCTGCAAGTCGAAAAAGACGGGCAATACCTTTGATGCCACGGTGTATATGGAAGTGTCCGACGATGGCAGCACCAAGTTCAACATGGAATTTGACAATGGAGGAAAACGCAAATGATGAATGAGTTTAACCCGGATGGCAAGGACATCCGATTTATCGACAGCCACTATAAGGACTTGTTCCGTATTCCTGATGGTGGCTGCATCCAGATTCACTATCCTGATGAGACCGTCGTGAAGCCTTGTAAATTCATCGACGAGTATCACACCCAGATCGGCAACAATGTGTTCCACATCTGCCAGTTCGCAGAGATCATGGAGCGCAACAACGCTCACTATATGGCAGAGCCTGAAATCATGGGGGATGAAGCTGCCTGGAAAGTAGGCAGGGACAGAATCCTTGCTATCCAGACCTGCGACGATGGCTATGACTACACTCTGTTCGACGAGAACTACAACGAGATTGATGGCGGTCAGGTAGACAATCCCGATATATCTATGATTGAGGTTAGAACCGATATTCTGGAGTCATTCAATCTGGCACACCGAGAACTTCGTGCCATGTTCTATGAGGATGTCATGGAACAGGGATTTGAGGTCGGCAGACAGGCGATGGTGGTCAAAGGCCCTATTGCAGGGCTTGCCTTTAAGCTCGACCGTTTTGCGGAGAACTTCGACCCCTATGAATATATGGATCAGGTCGATGATGTACAGGCGCATATCCAAGAAATCAAGGCAGATCTTGCCGCCGGTAAGACTGCTCCGTACCGTGAGTTCCTGGATACAGCCATTGCCGAGTCCCGTGAGGAAACCGCCGTAGAGGTTGCCAAGGTACTGAGAAGTCAGCTGGATAAGATCGACCCTCCGAAGCGTGAGTCGGTCATGGAAAAACTGGCACAGGCCGCAGAAAAGACTGCGCCTGCCAGTCTCTCTCCCAAGCGCAAAGAACCGGAACGATAAGGAGGTCGCCTATGAAAATTGAAAAATGGAATGATGTTCACGGGAACACCACATCTGACGAAAGAATGGTTGCTTTTCTGGAAAGCTCCACCGACTCTTACGCAGTTCTTCAGCTGAAGCGCATTGACGAGACTGAGCAGTTCCGTTTCATGCCGTACTGGCATATTCAGAAACTGGAGGAACAGCCGACCATTGACCACTATGAGGTGGTCTACAATGGTCCTATCGAACAGTCTGCCGGTGCTGCAGAACAGTTGGAAGGACTGTACACCAAATTCAATATCGACCATCCTGAGGACTTCCGTGGTCGCAGTATGTCGGTCAGCGACATCGTAGCCTTGAAGGTAGCCGGTGAGGTATCCTGTTATTACGTTGATGCCTTCGGTTTTGTGGAGCTTCAGGACTTTATGAAACCCGAAAACTATCTGAAAAACGCAGAGATGGCTATGGAGGACGACTACGGGATGTTGGATGGCGTCATCAACAACGGCAAGGCTCCTGCCACCGAGGAAAGACCTTCCGTTCTGGAACAGCTAAAAGAAATGCCGGTTTTCGATACACCCCGCAAACCTTCCAAATGCCACCCGGAAAGGGATATTGAATGATAGACTTCACACACGATGAAATGAATTTGATGATGCTTTACAGCCCCGGCACTGTGTCGGGGCTTCGTGAAGCACTCACACAGATGAAGGCGCAGCTTGCTGAGGATGAAGCAGAGCTTCGTTCTCTGGCTGATTCTGTTCTCCGAAAACTGTCCGATATGGACGATGAGACTTTTGAAAGGCTGAACCTTTATCCTGATTTTTAAGGATTGGAGGTAAGAAATGAACGCTAAAGAGCGATTTTATTCGGGGATGGCAAAAGAAACCATCAACAGAATCACAGCCAACAAAGATAACTGGACTTCTTTTCTGACCACAATGGCTCGAAACTATGAGTTCACCTATCCTGAACAGGTGATCGAAGTGGCTTTCAAAACGGCAGTCGCAAACAGCGTATCCTACGCAATGTACAGCCGACTGGTCGAAAACCCTGACAACTACTTCGAGCATGAGGATTTCCAGAAAGTCTTTGACTTTAACAGTAGACAGACCGTAAATGCCCTTGGCACAGCGGTCAGCAGCATCAGCTCAAGGATGTTCATGGAGATCGAAAAAGCGATTGGTGAATACGAGCAGAGCAGAACTGCTGAAAGGAGCAAATATGATGAACGAAATGACATTCAGACAGACGGGAGATTATCTGATCCCCAACATGGAACTGGAGAACCAGAGCGACAGAGTTCTGGGCAAGTATGGCAGGATGCGCAGAGCATTTCTGGAGCAGAACAATCCGATGCTCCTGAACGACATGATTCTGACGGAGAGCCTGTTCCCGCATCTGTGGGAGATCGAGGACACAGCGAAGTCCAGAGTGGAACAGCTGATGGCTCAGTATCTGGAGAAGAACCCGGCACCGGACAAAGCGACAAATCAGATGGCATGGGTGCAGCACATGAACAGCCTGAAAGCACAGGCAGAGGAAGTCGTGATGACGGAGCTTATCAACAGCTAAGTCTGAACCTGTTCCTCTCCGAAAGTGAACAAATCAGTTTTATCGACCAAGCAGAGAGCTTCAAGCCCTCTGCTTTTTCTTTTGCCCAGGAGGAAATCGACCACTTCTTACTGCTTGGCAGTAATACCGATGAAGCCAGAAAAAGGGAAATTGGGCGCAGGAGTACACCACTCTGAAAAATCTGCTTTCCGAGGATGAATATGCTGCGGCAAGGGCTTCCACCCTGAACGCACACTACACCAGTCCTACGGTCATTCGCTCTATCTATGATGCAGTCGGACAGATGGGCTTTGAGACTGGCAACATTCTGGAGCCTGCTATGGGTATCGGTAACTTCTTTGGTATGGTCTTATCAATAACCGTGCAAACGGTCAGGCATTTGCTGACGATTCCTCCTATTACCTCCTGTGTTCTCTGGAAAATGTGGACGAGGACGGCAATCTGAAAAGCAAGGCGGATATGTTCACCAAGAGAACCATCAAACCGGAACGCAGAGTGACCAGCGTGGATACTCCTTCCGAAGCTCTGGCAATCTCTATTGGTGAGCGTGGTAAAGTTGATTTTCCTTTTATGGCACAGCTCCTGGGAACCCCGGAGGATTATGAAGCCATTCAAACAGAGCTGCGTGGGGTTATCTTCAAAGACCCGATGGCTCCTGATGATGTGGAAGCTGGTTGGCAGACTGCGGATGAATACCTCTCCGGCGATGTGAGAAACAAGCTGCGTATTGCACAGATGGCGGCGAACCATGATTCCGCTTTCAATATCAATGTGGAGGCACTGCAAAAGGCACAGCCGAAGGATTTGGATGCGTCTGAGATTGATGTCCGTCTGGGTGCTACCTGGATTGATCCCGGCTATATTCAGCAGTTCATGGAGGAAACCTTTGAGACCCCATATTACCTGCGCCGTTCCATTGAGGTGAAATTCTCCGAAATGACCGCAG
>UMEM01003942.1_pt1 | contig 11030 bp, 8 predicted proteins | sample 1964761 | NCBI WGS metagenome assembly UMEM01 (sample SAMEA4836021, study PRJEB28245) | human gut metagenome | biome: gut microbiome; material: fecal sample | place: Denmark | collected 2008 | reverse complement strand
ATTTAGAATGCAAGTTCACTTATTTTTAGTTACATTTCTATACATAGATTTGCAATAGCTTCTTTTTATAAAAATATTTAGGGAGGTGTCAACTTGGAAACGATTATAGAAGTAAAAAATCTAATTAAAAATTATGGAGATAAAGAAATTTTGAAAAATATCTCTTTTAATATAAATAAAGGGGAAATTATAGCTATAATAGGTGAAAGTGGTGCAGGAAAATCTACATTGATGAGATGTCTAAATGGACTTGAAGGTGTCAACTCTGGGAGTATAAATTTCTATAATACCGATATAACAAAATTGAAAGAAAAAGAAAAGAATTCTATAAAAAAACAGATGGCTTATGTATTTCAAGATTTGAATATAATAGACAATATGTATGTTATAGAAAATGTTCTAATTCCATTTTTAAATAGAAAAAATTTTATACAAGTTCTTTTTAATCAATTTAGTAAACAAGAATATGAAAGAGCTCTGTATTGTTTAGAAAAAGTTGGAATATCTAAGTTGGCTTATACTAAGGCTAAATATCTATCTGGTGGGGAAAAACAAAGAGTTGCAATAGCTCGTTCTCTTGCACCCAATGTTGATTTAATACTTGCAGATGAACCAATAAGTAGTTTAGATGAAAAAAATTCTACTCAAATTATGGAAATATTTAAAAGAATAAATACTAAAAAGAGTAAAACAATTATATTAAATTTACACAATGTTGAAATTGCTAAAAAATTTTCAGATAAAATTTTAGCTTTAAAAAATGGAGAAATTTTCTTCTATAAAAAAAGTACAGAGGTAAATGAAGATGACATTAGAAAAGTTTATCAAACTTCATAAAATAAAAACTCTTTTAAAAATTTTAATCATTTTAATTGTTTTATTATTATTCTTTTTTACTTTAAATTTAGATTTTCAAGATTATATAGATGGCTTTGGTAGATTAAAAGGTTTAGTTATTGGTATGATGAGAATAGACACAGAGGATAAAAAAATAGTTCTGTTCAAAATGTTTGAAACTATTGTTACTGCCTTTGCTTCATCATTTATTGGAGTTGTGTTAGCAGTTTTATGTTCTCCATTTTTAGCAACTAATATATCAAATAAATATTTTGCTAGATTTTTAACTCTATTTTTTTCAATATTTAGAACTGTACCTGCCTTAGTAATGGCAGCAATACTTGTTAGTTTAATTGGAATAGGGAGTTTTACAGGTTTTATTAGTTTGCTTATTATCACATTTTTTTCTGCTACTAAACTTCTAAAAGAATATTTAGAAGAAATAAATCAGGCTAAGATACAATCTTTCAGAACTTTTGGTTTTTCAAAATTTACTTTTTTAAGATCTTGTATCTATCCATTTTCAAAACCTTATATAGTTTCACTTTTTTTCTTGACTTTGGAATCAAGTATAAGAGGAGCAAGTGTTTTAGGAATGGTTGGAGCTGGTGGTATAGGAGAAGAACTTTGGAAAGATTTAAGTTTTTTAAGATATGATAAAGTTTCATTTATAATTTTAATTTTATTAATCTTTATATTTTTAACAGATAGTTTGAGTTGGTTTTTTAGAAAAAAAGATAGCCTTATAAAAATTACGACTTATCAAGGATATAAAAGAAGTAAAATTATTTCAAAAATTATTACTTGTTTGATATTAATTTTATTATTTTATTCATTACATATTTTATATGAAGATACAAATAAAATATCTATTCCTGTATTTTTTGAAAGATTATTAACATTTTTAAAAAAATTAACTTATTTAGATTTCTCATATACTCCAAAAGTTTTATTAGCATTGTGGCAAAGTTTTTTAGTTGCATTCTTTGCAACATTATTTGCAGCACCTACTGCAATAGTTATCAGCTATTTTGCTAGTTCTGTAACATCTAATAAAAAGATAGCTTTTCTTGTAAAAATTTTTATAAACTTTGTAAGAACTTTTCCACCTGTAATAGTTGCAATACTATTTTTTAGTGGTTTTGGACCGGGGCTTATAAGTGGATTCTTTGCATTGTATTTATATACAACTGGTGTTATAACAAAAGTTTATGTAGATGTCCTAGAAAGTGTTGAAGTTGATTATGGTTTATATGGGAAAAGTTTAGGTTTAAAAAATTTCTATACTTATTTAAAACTTTGGTTACCTTCCACTTATACAAATTTTGTTTCTATATTTTTATATAGGTTTGAATCTAATATGAAAAATTCAAGTGTCTTAGGTATGGTTGGAGCTGGTGGTATAGGGCAATTACTTATGAATCATATTGCTTTTAGAAACTGGGAAAAAGTTTGGGTACTTTTAATATTTTTAATAATTACTATAATTTTAATAGAAAATCTTTCTGCATATATTAGAAATAAAGTTAATAATTAGATATGAATTTAATTAAAATTTTTAAATATAGCAATACTAAAATTGATATTAATACAAAAAAAATATATTTAGACTTGAAATTATATAAGTTTTATAGTAGAATAAAGTATATCAATTTAATCAAGAATAAGGAGTGATAATAATGGCTAAATTAACAGATGCTATAAAAGATTTAATATTAAACCCAGTTAAAGAAGGAGCTTGGACAGCACAATTAGGTTGGATTGCAACAGTAAGAGAAGATGGAGCACCAAACATTGGACCAAAAAGATCTTGTCGTATATATGATGATGCAACTTTAATATGGAATGAAAATACGGCTGGTGAAATTATGAAAGATATTGAAAGAGGTTCAAAAGTTGCAATAGCTTTTGCTAACTGGGATAAATTAGATGGATATCGTTTTGTAGGGACAGCAGAAGTTCATAAAGAAGGAAAATATTATGATGAAGCTGTTGAATGGGCAAAAGGAAAAATGGGAGCACCAAAAGCAGCAATAGTATTTCATATTGAAGAAATTTATACTCTAAAATCAGGACCTAATGCTGGAAAAAGAATAGATTAGTAGAAAATATAAAATTGCTATTGTAGATGACTAACTCCCAATAACAATTTAATAGAAAAATAAAACCAATTTAGAAGTAAAATTCTTTATTGGTTTTTTTGTTTATTTCATTTATTAAAAGTATTTTTAAATTTAAAATAAAAAATTTTATTAAATTTTTACCAAATTTTAATTTTTCTTTTCTATAATAAAAAAAAAGTGTATAATAGGAAAAAATAAATAATACTATACTAAGATAATAACTTTATATAGACTCAATATTTTACAAAATAAAGAGAAGATGAAAAAGTGATATTGTGTCTTCATAAGATTTATGATATTAAAGAGAAGTGGGGGAATAATATTGCATTATAAAATTGGAATTGATGTTGGCTCAACAACATTAAAAACTGTTATCTTAAATGAAAAAAATGAAATTATTGAAAAAAGTTATCAAAGGCATTTTTCAAAAGTAAGAGAGATGACTTTAAATCATTTTAAAAGTTTAAAAGAATTATTGCAAGGAAAAAAATTTAAATTAGCTATTACAGGTTCAGCAGGACTTGGAATTTCAAAAGATTATGGAATCCCATTTGTACAGGAAGTTTTTTCAACAGCTGGGGCAGTAAAAAAATGTTATCCTCAAACTGATATTGTTATTGAGTTAGGGGGAGAAGATGCAAAAATTTTATTTTTACAGGGAAGTATAGAAGAAAGAATGAATGGAACTTGTGCAGGAGGAACAGGAGCATTTATTGATCAAATGGCAAGCCTTTTAGATATGGATGTTTCAGAATTGGATAAAATTAGTTTTGCTCATGAAAGAATTTATCCTATTGCATCTCGTTGTGGAGTTTTTGCAAAAACAGATGTGCAACCTCTTCTAAACCAAGGGGCTAAAAAAGCAGATATTGCAGCTAGTATTTATCAAGCAGTTGTGGAACAAACAATAACAGGTCTTGCACAGGGAAGAGCTATTAAAGGAACTGTTCTCTTCTTAGGAGGGCCTCTTTATTTTTTAAAAGGCTTACAAGAAAGATTTGTTGAAGTACTAAAACTTTCAAAAGAAAAAGCAATTTTTCCAGAACTAGCCCCTTATTTTGTAGCATTGGGAAGTGCATATTTTGCAGATACTACAAAAGAAGAATTTGAATATGATGAAGTGGTTCAATTATTATCTCAAAAGAAAGAAAGAAAAGTTGAAAATTTACAAAAACCTTTATTTTCTTCTGAAAAAGAATATGAAATTTTTTTGAAGAGACATCAAAAAATAAATGTTCCTACTAGAGATATTACTACATATTCAGGAAAGGCTTATTTAGGATTAGATTCTGGTTCTACAACTATAAAAGTAGTTCTTTTAGATGAAGAAGCAAATATTTTGTACCGTTACTATTCTTCTTCTAAAGGAAATCCTGTTTCTTTATTTTTAGAGCAGTTAAAGAAAATTAGAAAACTTTGTGGTGAAAGAATTGAAATTGTGTCCAGTGCAGTAACAGGCTATGGTGAAGAATTAATGCAGACAGCTTTTGGAGTGGATATTGGGATTGTAGAAACAATAGCTCACTATACAGCAGCAAAGCATTTTAATCCAGATGTAGATTTTATTATTGATATTGGAGGACAAGACATTAAATGTTTTCATATTAAAGATGGAGCTATTGATTCTATTGTTTTAAATGAAGCATGTTCTTCTGGTTGTGGTTCTTTTTTGGAAACATTTGCTAAATCCTTAGGATATAGTGTACAAGATTTTGCAAAAAAAGCTATTTTTTCAAAATTCCCTGCTGAATTAGGTTCTCGTTGTACTGTATTTATGAATTCTTCTGTCAAGCAAGCTCAAAAAGATGGGGCTGAAATAGAAGATATTTCAGCAGGTCTTGCTAGAAGTGTTATTAAAAATGCAATTTTTAAAGTAATTCGTGCTCGTGATGTAGATGATTTAGGAAAAAATATTGTGGTACAAGGAGGAACTTTCTTAAATGATGCTGTGCTACGCTCTTTTGAACAAGAGATTGGAAGAGAAGTATTACGTCCTGAGATTTCTGAATTAATGGGAGCTTATGGGGCTGCTTTATATGGAAAAAAAATACAAAAAGAAAAATCAAAATTATTAAATTTAACTGAATTAGAAAATTTTCAACATATTTCTTCATCAGGAATGTGTAAGTTGTGTACTAATCATTGTCAATTGACAATCAATACTTTTACAAATGGAAAAAAATTTATTACTGGAAATAAATGTGAACGAGGTGCTGGAAAAAAATTACAAAGTGATTTACCAAATATGGTTGCTTATAAAAATCAACTTTTTAATTCCATTCCATTAAAAGGAGGTGGAAGAGCAAGAATTGGATTACCAAGAGCTTTAAACATTTATGAAATGCTACCTTTCTGGGCAGAGTTATTTTGCTCTTTGGGTTGTGACATTGTTCTTTCAAAAGTATCAAGTCGTAATATTTATATGAAGGGACAAAATACTATTCCATCAGATACTGTTTGTTATCCAGCAAAATTAGTACATGGACATATTATTGATTTATTGGAAAAAGATTTAGATGCAATTTTCTATCCTTGTATGAGCTATACTTTTGATGAAGGAATTTCAGATAATTGTTATAATTGTCCAATAGTTGCATACTATCCTGAATTAATACAAGCTAATATCCCTGATATAGAAAAGATACATTTTTTATATCCACATTTAGGAATTGAAAATCATAAATTACTTGCAGAAAGAATGTATGAAGAATTTAAAAATATCATTCCAAAATTAAGTAAAAAAGAAATGGAAAAAGCAGTAGAAAATGCTTTTAAGTCATATTATGAATATAGAGAGGCTGTACGACAAGAAGGAAGTAGGGTACTAAAATTTGCAGAGGAAAACAATTATCCAGTGATTATATTGGCATCAAGACCTTATCATATTGATCCAGAAATTAATCATGGGTTGGACAAACTTTTAAATTCTTTACAATTTATAGTTGTAACAGAAGATGCTTTATACCCTGTTGAAGGAAAATTAACTATAAAAATATTAAATCAATGGGGATTTCATGCAAGAATGTATAATGCAGCAAAGTATGTGAGTCAACATAAAAATATGGAATTGGTACATTTGGTTAGTTTTGGTTGTGGAATAGATGCTATTACCACAGATGAAATTCAAGATATTTTGCGTTCTAATAACAAATTATATACACAATTAAAAATTGATGAAGTAAGTAATTTGGGAGCAGCAAAAATAAGATTACGTAGTTTACAAGCTACTATGAAAGAAAGAGAGATGTAGAATGAATAAAAATTGTAAGGTGCTTATTCCTATGATGATGGATATTCATTTTGATTTGATAGCAGGAGTATTAAAAAATGAAGGATACGATGTAGAAGTTTTAAAAACAGATCATAAAGGAATTATTGAAGAAGGTTTAAAAAGTGTTCATAATGATATGTGCTACCCAGCACTTCTTGTGATTGGACAATTTATTGATGCTTTAAAAAGTGGAAAATATGATACTAATAATGTAGCTTTATTACTTACACAAACAGGAGGAGGGTGTAGAGCTTCTAACTATATTCATTTACTTCGTAGAGCATTGGAAATAAATAATTTTCATCAAGTAAAAGTATGGTCTTTAAACTTTGAAGGATTAGATAAGAAAAATGAATTTTCCCTTTCATTTTCTGGTTATTTTAATCTTTTTTATAGTATTTTGTATGGAGATCTTTTGATGTCTATCTATCATCAATCAGTAGCGTATGAAAAAAACTCAGGTGATAGTAAAAAAACATTAACTTATTGGAAAGATAAATTAATTTCAGAAATTGGAACGAAAATTTTCAAAAAATTAAAAGATAATTATAAAAAAATTATAGAAAGTTTTTCAGCAATTCCAAAAAATTTTGATAAGAAAAAAATTAGAGTAGGAATTGTAGGAGAAATTTATATGAAATATTCTCCTTTGGGAAATAATCATTTAACAGATTATTTAGAAAAAGAAGGAGCTGAGGCAGTTAATACTGGACTTCTTGATTTTTTATTATTTAATTTATATGATACTATTTTTGATAGAAAAATTTATGGTAGAGTAGGGATTAAATATTTCTTTATCAAATACTTAGTAAAATATATAGAAAAAAAACAAAAAGAAATGATAGAGGTTATGAGACAATATAAGTCTTTTATTGCTCCCTCTCCTTTTAGCCATGTGTTAAAAATGACAAAAGGATATTTAGGACATGGTGTAAAAATGGGAGAAGGATGGTTGTTAACAGCAGAAATGTTAGAATTTATCCAAATGGGGATAAAAAATATTGTTTGTGCTCAACCTTTTGGCTGTCTGCCAAATCATATAATTGCAAAAGGAATGATTAGAAAGATTAAAGATAATCACCCAGAAGCAAATATTGTTGCAGTAGATTATGATCCTGGAGCAAGTTCTGTCAATCAAGAAAATAGAATTCGTTTAATGTTAGAAAATGCAAGAATGATGGCAAATCAAGGTTAAAAATAAGGGTCTGTTGTAATTGCAACGGACCCTTTTATAATTTCTTATTTATTTTCTTCTTTTTTTTCCTCATTTGGAGTTTCTTCTTCAGCTTTTGGGATAGGTCTTCCAAACATCCATTCAACATGTCTTCTCATTCCAGTTAAATCAAATTTCTTTCCTTTAATTTCTATTGTATTATCTTCTGGAAAAGCAATATATCCTTCTTCAATTGGTACAGAATTATCAAGAGATATTTGAAGTTTTACTGGTTTTACACTTTCATCATTTGCAAACTCAAAAGGTTTAAATTCAGTTTTAACCATTCTTATTAATTTTTCATCTGCAAGTATTGCTTCTTTTTCTGCATCACTAATTTCTCTTTGAGGAGGATAGTCTGCATTAAATAATCTTTTGGTCTTTAAGAATTTTAATTTATTGTCAGCACCTATTTCAAATATATCTACTGTATATTTTCCTCTTTCAGTAATTAAAATTCCACCTAAGTTTACAACTTTTCTTCCATAACCGAATTGATCTGGTAAAACTCCAAAATCTCCCTTTGAGATTAAATCATCATTTGGAGCATTGACTCTTATTTGATACATTGTAGGACCTTCCATTTCAGAAAATGAAAGTATAATTGAAAGATTTTCCACTGGAAATGGAAAAATAGGTTGAACTAAGTTATCAAAAATTCCCAAGGCATCTACTCCATTAGGTACATTTTGACTTACATCTGCTCTTAAAGCTGTTTCTACACTTCTAATTTTCATTTTATTTTCTCCCTCTTAAATTTTTAATATTCTTTTATAATATAACATAAATTAAAATAAAAATAAATATTGTTTTATTTTATTTTCTGCAATATAATATAAAAAAATATTTGGGAGGTTTTAAAATTGAAAAATAAAGTATTTATAATTGCTTTTTCTTTACTTCTTTCTATTTCTGTTTTTTCAAATCCAATGGAAGTTAGAAAAAAAGATTTAAAAGTTATTGAAAAAATATATTATCTTAAAGATTCAGAAGTACCTTTTACTGGTAAAGTTAGTGAGGGGAGAGATAGACTTTACTATTTAAATGGTAGACAAGATGGTAAATGGATATCTTTCTATAAAAATGGAAATATCAAATCTATTGTGAATTGGAAAGATGGTAAATTAAATGGAAAATATGTTATCTATGAAAGCAATGGAAGAAAATCTACTGAAACTATTTATAAAGATGGTAAAGAAAATGGTTACTACTATTTATACAATCCTAATGGAACTTATCGTACAAAAGGTGCATATTCAATGGGAAAACCTATTGGAGAATGGGAATATTATGATAAAGATGGTAAATTAACAAATAAAGTTATAGCTCAGTAAAAAAAATAGTTGTAATTTTTGTAATTTTGTACTAAAATGTCTAGGAAAATTTTTATTTTTTTTAAGGAGGACGTAAAGTATGAAACTAACATTACAACAAGCTATATTTACAATATCAAATTTAACTAAAAAACAAAAAAGATTACTTGATTATATTCGTGATAATTATGTAGTACCTTTAAAAGTAAATGGAAAAGAAGTTTTTGAACAAGTTCAAGCAGATGAAATGTTAAAAAATTTAGCTGAATTAGGCTTAGTAAATCAAGATATAGTGGCATTAAAAGATGGAATAAATGTTGCTAACTCTGAAAATTTTATTGAAAACAAATCTTTATTTGCTCTTTTAGAGGAAGTTCGTTTAAAAAGAGCTGTTTTATATGATTTAGAATATCTTTTAAAAAGAGAAAGTACAAGAGTTGAAAATGGTGTTGGAGTTGTTCAATATGGAGTTTTAAATAGAAATGAGTTAATGGAAAAGTTTAACAAATTAGAAAATGAAGTTAATTCTTTATCTGAAAAGATTGATAATGTAAACTCTAAAACTGAAATTGAAGTGAAATTACTTTCTTTAATAGATTAATTACTTTTTTTGGTAATAATCTAACTAATAAAATCTAAAGAGTATGATGAACAACGAACGAAATTGAATACAATTTATATTTTATTTATGATTAAAGTAAACCAACGAAAATTTGAAAGTAAAAGTTTCCTGAATAATTACTACTTAGTTAGATTATGATGGGTATGAAAATATCAAAAACTTAGGGAGTGTAGTTTTGCCTTTAACACTCCCTTTTTGATATACATTGTATTATAAAAATAGTTCGTTACTACCCAGATTAAGAAATGTAGTAAAAAATAGTTCATTGCTAGCTAAATTTCTTAACGATGAAAAATTGACATTCGCTACAAATTCAGCAAACTCGCTTCGCTCAAACACGCTGAAATTTGTTCGGCTCATTTCCTTCAATTTTTCATCTAAAATTTAGAACGCAATTTCAATTATTTTTTATCTACATTACAAAATTAAATTTGCTTGGCTCATTCTATATAATTTTTATTCTAAACTCTGGAATGTAACTCTCTTTTTATAATTCCTTTTATTTAATAAGTTATTGTTAAATATTCTCGTTAAATTGAATATCATAAAGATTTTTGTAAATTCCATTCATAGCTATAAGTTCAGAATGAGTTCCCATTTCTTTTATTTCTCCATTTTCCATAACAACTATTTTATCTGCTCTAACTATTGTGGACAATCTATGTGCTATAACAAAGGTAGTTCTTCCTTCCATCAAGCTATCAAGTGCTTCTTGAACAAGTTTTTCTGATTCACTATCAAGTGCAGAAGTTGCTTCATCTAAAATCATAATCTCTGGGTTTTTAATCAAGGCTCTTGCTATTGCTATTCTTTGTTTTTGCCCACCAGATAATAATGCTCCTCTTTCTCCAACTTCTGTTTCAAATTTATTAGGTAAATCTTCTTGTATAAAATTATAAGCATTAGCCATTTTAGCAGCTGAAATAATTTCTTCATCACTAACATTTTTACCAAAACTTATATTTTCTTTTATAGTTCCACCAAATAGAAAAGTTTCTTGTGGCACTATTGCAAATTTATTTCTATAAGTATCTAAATGAATGTTTTTAATATTTACTCCATTTACTGTTATTTTTCCTTCATCGGTATTAAAAAATCTTGCTAATAGATTTACAAGTGTAGTTTTTCCACTTCCACTCTTTCCAACAAAAGCTACAATTTCTCCTGCTTTAACATCTAAATTTATATTTTTTAACACATATTCATTTGAATCATCATATTTATAGTTTACATTTTCAAATTTTATATCTTGAATTTTTTCATTAAATTCAACTGCTTCACCAAAAACATCAGTTTCAACCTTTTCATCAAAAATTTCAACAACTCTATCTGCTGATGGTAAAGAATCTTGTAAATCATTATTTTTACTTATCAATCTTTTTAGTGGTTGATGCATTAGACCTAAGGCAGTTACAAAGGAAATTAAATCCCCCGATGTAATCCTTTTAGCAACTAATATTTGATATCCTCCATATAAAACAACTAAAAGTACCATAAATGTTGTTATAACTTCATTTATTGGTGAAACTTTTGCTTTCACTTTTGTAGTTTTATATGCTTGTTCAAACTCTTCCTTAGTTAAATCTTTATATTTATCAATTACAAAATTGGTATTATTAAATGCTTTTATAACAAAAATTCCTGAAAGTGT
>UMEM01008846.1_pt1 | contig 11050 bp, 5 predicted proteins | sample 1964761 | NCBI WGS metagenome assembly UMEM01 (sample SAMEA4836021, study PRJEB28245) | human gut metagenome | biome: gut microbiome; material: fecal sample | place: Denmark | collected 2008 | reverse complement strand
TGCCACTACCACACCTGGCGCTCCGCCGCTTCTCTGTTCTCCATTCTGGACGGCAAGAACACCATCATCGACGGCAAATACGACTTCATGAAGCCCACCTACGATATGGTCATTGCCCAGCAGAAGGACGGCATCTGCATGGACTACGGCTACCTCAAGACCTCTTCTCTGCACTACTCCGCAGCCTTTGAGAACCAGCAGTGCGCAATGGTCAACATGGGCAGCTGGTTCATTTCCACGCTGGAAGCTTACATGAAGGATGCTGAGACCAAGTTCAACTGGGGCATCGTCAAGTATCCGCACCCCGCTGGTGCAGAGGCTGGTTCTACGCTGGGCACTGTGACCAGCCTGGCCATCAACGCCGATTCTCCCAAGGCAGAGGCCGCTGCCGACTTCATCAACTGGTGTGTCTCTGAAGAGGGCGCACAGGCCATTGCCAAGACCGGCACCTTCCCGGCCTGCGGCTCCGCTGCTACCGCCGAGATCATCAAGTCCACCGAAGGCTTCCCCGAGGACAGCAACTCTGTGGATGCACTGACCACCAGCAACGTTTATCTGGAGATGCCCTACACCCAGTACGCATCTGATATCGAGACCATTCTGAACGCCGAGCACGATGCCATTATGACCATGAGCGAGACCGTGGACGAGGGCATCCAGAACATGAACGATCAGGTTCCCGCAGTTCTCGGCTGATAAAGCGTTTTCCGCAATACGTTGCGGTTCTCCTTCTTCATCATTTTCGATCCCCATTCATTTTCCGATGACGAGCATCGGAAAAAAGCCCTGTCCGAGCGGGGCGGGTATGCACAGCGCCCGCCCCGCTCATTTTTTGGAAAAACTGTTATACTTCCGGGAAAGGAGGCTCTTTTATGGCGAGTGCTGCTGTCCAGAATAAAACTCCCCGTAAAGTGCTAAAAAAATCGACCCGCGATTCCCTGATCGCGTATTCCTTCATTGCGCCAAACTTCATTGGCTTCTGCGTGTTTACGCTGGTGCCCATGGTGTTTGCCATTGCGCTGGCTTTCTGCGCATGGGACGGCCGCCACGCCATCGAGTTTATCGGTCTGAAGAACTTTGTAAAACTCTTTACCACCGATAAAATTTTTCAGGCGGCGCTGAAAAATACCATCGTCTACGTCATTGGCACGGTGCCGCTGACGCTGGCCTGCTCGCTGGCCATGGCTGTGCTGCTGAACCAGAACGTGAAGCTGCGCAACTTCTTCCGCACCGTGGCGTTCTTCCCTTACGTTGCTTCGCTGGTGGCGGTGGCAGCGGTGTGGAACATGATCTTCAACCCCTCCATGGGCCCCATCAACATGATCCTGAACCAGTTCTTTGGCGTGGCGGTGGAAAACCTGCCCCGCTGGGCTGCCGGTAAGGACACCGCTATGATCACGGTCATCCTGTTCAGCGTGTGGAAGAACATGGGCTACTACATGGTCATCTATCTGGCAGGCCTGCAGGGCTGCAACCCGGACCTGAACGAAGCCGCCGAGCTGGACGGTGCAAACCGCTGGCAGCAGTTCTGGCACATCACCCTGCCGCAGCTGCGCCCCACCACCTTCTTTGTGGTCATTATGCTCACCATCTCCGGCTTCAAGGTCTACGACCAGATGTACATGATCACGCAGGGCGGCCCCGGCACTGCTACCATGACGCTGGTGTACTACATCTATAATGTGGCCTTCGTCAATACCCCGAAATACGGCTACGCAAGTGCCATTGCCATGGTGCTGTTCGTACTGGTGCTGATCGTTACCATCATCCAGTTCCGCGGCTCCAAGGGCGATAACTGAGAAAGGAGGAAGAAACCATGGCAACCGCTGTTATTAAAGACCACGCTTCCCAGAAGCGCCGCAATTTCATCTCCAAGTTCCTGATCTATTTCTTCCTCATCGTCATCACAGCTTGTATGCTACTGCCTTTTTTGTGGATGCTGTCCTCCTCCTTTAAGCTGAATAAGGACGTGTTCGGCTTCCCCATCCAGTGGATCCCCAAAAATCCCCGCTGGCAGAACTATGTGGACATCTGGACCCAGATCCCGCTGCTGACCTTTGTGAAAAACACGGTCAAGATCACCGTGGTGGTCACCCTGTTGCAGCTGTTTACCTCCTCCTTTGCAGCCTACGCCTTTGCAAAGATGCAGTTCAAGGGCAAAAACGTGCTCTTCCTCGGCTACATTGCCACCATCGCAGTGCCTTGGCAGGCCTACATGGTGCCCCAGTTCATGATGATGAGCTCGTGGCATTTGAACAACACCCATCTGGCCATTATGTGCCTGCAGGCCTTCAGCGCCTTCGGCGTGTTCCTGATGAAGCAGTTCTACGAGGGCGTGCCTACCGAGCTGTGTGAGGCTGCCCGCATTGATGGCCTGAGCGAGTACGGCATCTGGTGGCACATCATGCTGCCGCTCAGCCTGCCCGCCCTGTCCACCCTGACCATCTTCACCTTTGTGAACACCTGGAACGACTTCCTTGGCCCCCTGATCTACCTGACCAAGACCGAACTCAAGACAATCCAGATCGGTCTGCGTATGTTCATCACCCAGTATTCTGCAGAGTACGGCCTGATCATGGCGGCCTCTGTGGTGGCACTGATCCCGGTGCTGATCGTGTTCCTCTCCCTGCAGAAGTATTTTGTGCAGGGCGTGGCATCCACCGGCATCAAGGGCTAAATAAATCACCCGTAAGCGGGGCGTGGGCAGTACCCGCGCCCCGCATTTTTTGCAGAAATAGAGGGAAAACGTTATGTTATATCCTGAACAGAATGAAGCGCGCTTGAAGCTGAGCCTTGACGGCACATGGGCGTTTGCGCTGGGCAGCTGCGCGGAAACCCAGTTCGACCCCGCAAAGCCCCTGCCGGACGCCCAGCCCATCGCGGTACCTGCCAGCTACAACGACCAGAACGACCAGACCACCGCCCTGCGCCGCCACTACGGCTGGGCATGGTATCAGCGCAAAGTTACCCTGCCCACTTTCTGCGCCGGGCAGCGGGTGGTGCTGCGGTTCGGCTCGGTGACCCACACCGCAAAGGTCTGGCTGAACGGCCAGCTCATTGCACAGCACAAGGGCGGCTTTACCCCCTTTGAAGCAGACGTCACCGCCCTGCTGCGCCCCGGCGAGACGGTGCTGCTGACCGTCGCCTGCGACAACCGGGTAAACCACAGCACCCTGCCTGTGGGCAACGAGGACGGACAACTGGCCTTCTTTGGCTCGGACAACGCGGGCATCCCCAGCGTGGAAGCCGCCAAGCGCGCCGCCGCACCCCAGAACCGCCCGAACTTTGATTTCTTCAACTATGCGGGCATCCACCGCCCGGTGGTGCTCTACACCACCCCAAAAGAGTATATCGAGGATGTGACCGTAGTGCCCGCCGTGGACGGCACGGTGCAGTATGCGGTCAAAACCACCGGCAGCGCGCCTGTCCATGTCACGGTGCTGGATGCGGACGGCAACGCCGTTGCAAGCGCCGAGGGTACAGAAGGCACGATCACCATCCCGGAAGTGCATCTCTGGGAGCCCAGACCCGGCACGCCCTACCTGTACACCCTGCACATCACCTGCGGGGCGGATGTCTACGACCAGACCTTTGGCGTGCGCAGCATTGAGGTGCGGGGCACACAGGTGCTTTTGAACGGAAAACCGCTCTATTTCAAGGGCTTTTGCAAGCACGAGGACTTTACCGCCCATGGGCGCGGCTTTGACCCGGTGCTGAACGTGAAGGATGTGAACCTGATCCACTGGGCAAACGCCAACGCGGTGCGTACCAGCCACTACCCCTACGCTGAGGAGTTCTACGACCTGTGCGACCGGGAGGGCATTCTGGTCATGGACGAGACCCCGGCGGTGGGCATCGGCGGCGGGGCGGCGGTGAATCCTTACAAGGAATATCCCCTTGCGGAGCATCACCGGCAGGTGCTTGCCGAGATGATCCATCGGGACAAAAACCACCCCTGCGTGGTGCTGTGGAGCCTTGGCAACGAGCCGGATCTGGAGCACTTCCCGCAGGATGCCTACGATTACTGGCACCCGCTGTATGAGCTGGCGCATCAGCTGGACCCGCAGGACCGCCCGGTCACCCTCGTCTGCTGCCAGAACGACTATACGAAGGATATCACCACCCGCACCATGGATATCGTCTGCATCAACCGCTACTACGGCTGGTACAACCTTTCCGGCGACATGGACGCTGCCTGCTACGGCTTAAATCAGGAGCTGGATTTCTGGGCAGAGCAGCACAAGCCCGTAATGATGAGCGAGTACGGCGCAGACACTGTGGCAGGCCTGCACACCGCCGGAGCCGAGATGTTCAGTGAGGAGTTTCAGGTGGAGTTCTACCGCCGTCTGGATGCAGAGTTTGACAAGCGCCCGTGGTTTGTGGGAGAATTTGTCTGGAACTTTGCAGACTACGACACCGTGCAGGGCCCCATGCGGGTGGATGGCAACAAAAAGGGCCTGTTCACCCGGGACCGCCGCCCCAAGCTGGGTATGCACTTTCTGCGCCAGCGGTGGGCAGAGATCCCTACGTTTGGATTTAAGGAGTAATCATGATGAAAAACTACCAGAACCACGCGATGACCGACGCCGAGGCACGGCAGGCACTGGCCGATGCCTGCAAACAGGTGGAGACCAATCTGCCCCTGTACACCTACCAGTGCCAGAACCATTCCAGTGTGAACGATATCTACCCCGGCTGCGCCAATAACCAGTGGACCTGCGGCTTTTGGCCCGGTGAGATCTGGCTGGCCTACGAGGCCACCGGGGACGAAAAATTCAAGACAGCCGCCCTCATTCAGGTGGACAGCTTTGCGGACCGCATTGCCCGCAAGGTGGAGGTGGACCACCACGATATGGGCTTTTTGTACAGCCCCACCTGCGTGGCAGCGTGGAAGCTGGTGGGCAGCGAAACCGGCAAAAACGCCGCCATTGCCGCCGCCGACCAGCTGCTGACCCGCTACCAACCCAGCGGCCGCTTCTTGCAGGCATGGGGCACTATGGACGACCCCGGCAACTACCGCTATATCATTGACTGCATGCTCAATGTGCCGCTGCTGTACTGGGCAGCGCAGGTGACCGGTAGCGACCACTACCGCGAGATCGCCGCTGCCCACACCGCCACCACGCTGGCAAACTCCTTCCGGCCGGACGGCAGCACCTACCACACCTTCTTTATGAACCCGGACGGCACCCCCAAGGGCGGACGCACCTGTCAGGGCTATAAGGACGACAGCTTCTGGGCACGGGGACAGGCGTGGGGCGTGTACGGCAGCGCCATTGGCTACACCTACACCCACGACGAAAAGTTTTTGGATGTGTTCCGCAAGGCGCTGGAATTTTACCTTTCCCGCCTGCCGGAGGATATGATCCCCTGCTGGGATATGCTCTTTGCCCCGGAAAGCGGCGAACCCCGGGATTCCTCCTCCGCTGCCATCGTGGCCTGTGGATTGCTGGAAGCGGCAAAGTATGTGGACGAAACAGAAGCTGCCCAGTGGCGCACACTGGCACGGCAGATGCTGGCCAGCCTTGCCGCAAATTATGCGGTAAAGCCTGGTACCCTCGGCTCCGGCCAGCTGCTGCACGGCACTTACAGCAAAAAGAGCCCCTACAACACCTGCACCCCGGAGGGCGTGGATGAATGTACGAGCTGGGGCGATTATTTTTACATGGAGGCGCTGACCCGCCTGACCAAAGACTGGGAGATGTACTGGTGATGAACTTGCAGACCAAAGCGGATTTTACCGCACTGATGCACAAATTTCTCGACCCCCTCAAGCCCTGTTATTCCGCAGGCTGCGCCCGGCTGCATCTGGGCGAGACGGGTGTGACCTACAACCAAAATGCCATTGAGCTGGAAGCCTTCAGCCGCCCGCTGTGGGCGCTGGTGCCCTTCTGGGTGGGCGGCGGCTCTGACCCGGAGTTTGAAAAAATCTACCGCAAGGGTCTTGCCGCCGGCACCGACCCGGAAAACCCCGAATACTGGGGCACCACCGGGGAATACGACCAGTGTTATGTGGAGATGGCGGCTATTGCCTGCGGCATCCTCACCGCACCGGAAAAGCTGTGGACCCCGCTTTCTGATACCGAAAAACAGAACCTTGCCGCATGGCTGGGGCAGATCAACGCCCACACCATCCCGGACTGCAACTGGCAGTTTTTCCGCATCCTTGTAAACCTTGCCCTGAAAAGCGTGGGGATGCCTTACAGCCCGGAACTGCTGGAGGATGGCCTTTGCAAAATTGACAGCTATTACAGCGGCGACGGCTGGTCCACCGATGGCGCCTCCGTGCAAAAGGATTACTACATCCCGTGGGCCATCCAGTATTACGGACTGCTCTACTCTAAATTTGCCGCCGACACCGACCCCCGGCGTGCTGCACTCTACCGCCAGCGCGCCCAGCTGTTCGCGCAGCAGTTCGTCTATTGGTTCGATGCCAACGGCGCAGCCCTGCCCTTTGGCCGCAGCCTGACCTACCGCTTTGCCCAGAACAGCTTCTGGGCGGCCTGCATCTGGGCAGGGCTGGAGCCGCTGCCCCTGCCGGTAATGAAGGGCCTTATCGTCCGCAACTTCAACTGGTGGCTGGGGCAGAAAATGTTCGACCGGGACGGTATCCTGACCATCGGCTACTGCTACCCGCAGATGTACATGGCCGAGCGGTACAACGCCCCCGGCAGCCCCTACTGGGGCATGAAGAGCTTTTTGCTGCTTGCTTTGCCGGATGACCACCCCTTCTGGTCTGCCGAAGCCGCGCCCATGCCCGCATTGGAGCGGCTCAAGCCCATGCCATACGCCAATATGCTGGTGCAGCGCCGGGCGGGGCGGGTAACAGCCTATGCCGCCGGTGTCAACGAGGGGCACGGCCACGGACAGTTCCCGGAAAAGTACGCAAAATTTGCCTACGATACCCGCTTTGGCTTCTGTGCCTCCCGCAGCCGGGAGGTGCTCAATCAGGCGGCTCCCGACAGTATGCTGGCCTTTGTCATCGACGATAACGTGTTTGTGCGCAAGGTGAGCAAAACGTGGGAAATTGAAGCCGGGGCTGTGACTGCGCAGTGGTCGCCCTTCCCCGGCATTGAGGTGACCACTACCATCACCCCCACGGCCACCGGCCACTGCCGCCATCACGAGATTGACAGCAGTTTCGACTGCGAAGCCTACGACTGCGGTTTTGCCGTGCCCAATTTTGCACCGGGCTATGCCGAAAGCGTGGAAAATGACACCGCCGAAGCCCATTGCGACACCCTGCGCTGCACCGTGCGCGGCAGGGGAGAAGCAGTGGTCATCGGCTGCGACCCCAACACCAGCCTGTACTTCACTAACGTCCATCTGCCCGCCGTGAAGTACCACATCCCCAAGGGGCACACAGGACTGGACACCGAGGTCTTTGACGAAGCGGACTGATGCCGCTTCTTTCCAGAAAAACAGTCGTTTTGTGCGGCTGTTTTTCTTATATCCTGTGCTATAATAAAAGCAGAAAATGCTGCGAGGTGACATTTATGCCGTTAAATCATCCCATTACCTCGGCGCTTCTGGCCGACCCGGAAATTTTCCAGCAGAACCGTCTGCCCTTCCATGCCCATTTTACCGACCAGACCAGCCTGGAACTGCCCCTGACCGTCAGCTTGGACGGCGAGTGGAACTTCTGCTATGCGGAAAACCTGACTGCACCCTTTACGGACTGGGACACCCTGACCGTGCCGGGCTTCATCCAGATGCAGAGCCTGCAAAAGCCCGGCCAGCCCTACGGCGCGCCCCATTATGTCAACACCCAGTACCCGTGGGATGGCCACGAAAAGCTGCACCCCGGTCAGATTCCGCAGGACTATAACCCCATCGGGGAATACCAGCGCAGTTTCACCCTGCCGGAAAGCTGGGCAAGCTGTTACTTGCGCCTGAACGGTGCCGACAGTGCCGCCGCCGTCTGGTGCAACGGCGTTTACATCGGCTACACCGAGGATACCTTCACTCCCGCTGAATTTGACATGACTGCTGCCGTCCACCCCGGCGAAAATACCCTGACGGTACAGGTGTACCGTTTCTCCTCCGGCAGCTGGCTGGAGGATCAGGATTTCTGGCGCATGAGCGGCTTATTCCGCTCCGTGGAGCTGTTCACAAAGCCGGAAATTCACCTCGAGGATGTCTTTGTGAAGCAGGATTTTGCCCCGGACTTTTCCAGTGCCACCGTCACCTTTGATTGCAAGGTCAGCGGCGCGGGAACGGTGTCGGTGGTGTTTGACGGCGAGGAGCAGTCCGCTGAGGTGGGGGAGCCTGCCGAATACGACAGCGGCGTGGTGTTTGGCAAAGGCGAGTCCGACCCGGATGTGGAGGAGGACGTACAGGACGTTTCCTTCACTTTTACGGTGGAGCATCCCGCCCTGTGGAGCGCCGAGCAGCCGAACCTGTACGAGGCCGAGATTGCTCTGCTGCGCGAGGGCGCTCTCGTGGAGCGCACCGGGTTGAAAGTCGGTCTGCGCAAATTTGAACTGAAAGACCGCCAGATGCTTTTGAACGGCCAGCGCATCGTGTTCAAGGGTGTCAACCGCCACGAGTGGAGCTGCCGGACCGGCCGCACCGTCAGCCGGGAAGAGATGCTGTGGGATGTAAAGAACCTGAAGGCCCACAACGTCAACGCCGTGCGCACTAGCCACTACCCGGACGACCCCTATTTTCTGCAGCTCTGCGATGAATACGGTCTGTATGTCATCGGGGAGACCAATCTGGAGACCCACGGCACATGGCAGAAGCTGGGTGCGGACGGCTCGGACGAGTGGACGCTGCCCGGTGCCCGCCCGGAGTGGCGGGAGAATGTGCTTGCCCGCGCCGAAGCCATGCTGGAACGGGACAAAAACCACCCGGCCATCCTCATTTGGTCTTGCGGCAACGAGAGCCACGGCGGCAAGACCCTGTGGGAGATGAGCGAGTATTTCCGCCGCACCGACCCCAGCCGCCTTGTGCATTACGAGGGCATTTTCTGGAACCGGGAATACCCCGCCACCTCCGATATGGAAAGCCAGATGTACACCCCGGTGGCAGACATTAAAAAGTTTTTGGCAGAGCACCCGGAAAAGCCTTTCATCATGTGCGAATACAGCCACGCTATGGGCAACAGCTGCGGCGGCATCGCAGATTATACCGAGTATGCCTACGAAGAGCCGCTGTATCAGGGCGGGTTTATCTGGGAGTACATGGACCACGGCATTGCAGTGATAAGCCCGGACGGAAAGCCCGGCTTTGCCTACGGCGGCGACTTTGGCGACCGCCCCACCGACCGGGAATTCTGCGTGGACGGCCTTGTGCTGCCCGACCGCCGCAATACTCCCAAGATGGATGCAGTCAAGGCGGCCTACGCACCGCTGAAAATCACCCTGACCGACACCGAAGTCGTGATTGAAAACCGGAACCTCTTTACCGACCTGAGCGCCTACGACCTTGTGTTTGCATCTTCGGTCAACGGCAAGCCGGAACGCCGCGCGGTGCTGCGGGCAGACTGCGCACCCGGCAAGACTGCGCACATCGCGTTCCCGTTCCCTCTGCCGGAGACAGGGCTTGCCTGCATGACCGTTACCGCAGTGCAGCGGGCTGCAAAGCCCGGCATCCCGACGGGCTATGAAGCTGCCTTTGGGCAGGTATGGCACAACTACGCCGCCGCCCGGCTGACCGTTGCCGCGCCGGAATTGGTGGAGATGGACTGCAACATCGGCGTAAAGGGCGATGGCTTCGAGTACATCTTTGGTCGCGGCAAGGGGCTGGTGTCCATCCGCTACAACGGTGTGCAGCTGTTGGACGATACCGTGCGCCCCAACTTCTGGCGTGCGCCCACCAACAACGACGAGGGCTGCGCAGAGCCGTTTGCATTTGCCTTCTGGAAAACCGCCGGTCTCTACGCCCGGTGCGATAACCTGACTGCCGAAGCAAAGGATGAGTTCGTCATCGTCCGCGCAAACTACACCCTACCAGATGGGCAGACGCTGCCCATTGATTTTGCCATCGACGGCGCAGGCCGCTGCGATATCACCATGACATGGCAGGGCGAAAAGACTGAGCTGCCGGAGTTCGGGCTGCTCTTCCCGATGCGCCGGGAGCTGACCAAGGTATCCTATCTGGGTCTTGGCCCCCGGGAGACCACCGCCGACCGCACCGCAGGCGGCAAGATGGGCGCTTGGAGCTACAATGTCCGGCAGGATTTTGCCCAGAACAGCCCGGTCTACCCGCAGGAATGCGGCAGCCGTACCGGCGTGTACAGCGCAGCACTCACCGGCAGCGGATTGAATATAGGCATCGGCTTTGCAGGGGACGGCATGACCTTCTCGGCGCTGCCCTACACGCCCCATGAACTGGAAAACGCCCGCCACCTTTACGAGCTGCCCCGGGACGACAATAAGATGGTCGTCCGCTGCGCTGCTTTCCAGCGCGGCGTGGGCGGCGACAACAGCTGGGGCGCAAAGCCCCATGCAGACGCCTGCTTTGCGGTGGAGAAGGGAACCTCGTTCCGTTTTACGATTCAAAAATAAAAATTTACTTGGCTAAAGTGGTGGGTATCATCGTGATACCCACCACTTTGGTCTTATTGCGAAACCGTAACAAGACAAAAATCAGCGCAATATTCAAATAGTATATTTGCGATATGCAATCCAACGTTGTAGCTGCTGCATTAAAAAGTTGAATTTTTATGGTTTATGGAGAAATAAGGAATTGTGTCAAAATGACACAATTGCTCCGGACACCTTCATAGAACCATGGAATGTGAATATTTTGCTTTCATAGGAGTTCATGTTTTTTTTACTGAATCTCGTGAAAAGCGTATAAAAAGCTTGCAATCATCTGTAAAATGTGGTATATCCATTATACGAAACATTGCTTTAAAAGAACACTCCACCGTTCAATGATGTGTAAAGTGAGGTGCCTGCCATGACCGCTGTGATCTACGCCCGCTATTCCAGTGACAACCAGCGTGAAGAATCCATCGAAGGCCAGATCCGGGAGTGCACGGCCTATGCGGAAAAGAACGGCATCACCATCGTCAAGCACTACATTGACCGTGCCATCTCTG
>UMEM01004473.1_pt1 | contig 11090 bp, 8 predicted proteins | sample 1964761 | NCBI WGS metagenome assembly UMEM01 (sample SAMEA4836021, study PRJEB28245) | human gut metagenome | biome: gut microbiome; material: fecal sample | place: Denmark | collected 2008 | reverse complement strand
AATGTTGTAGGTAAGCATTTCACGCTTTCTAATTATCCGGGAACCACTTTTACCATCTATGGTGTTTTCGAAGCGTTTCCCTGGGGTTCTTCCTTTCATGGTACGCAGATGATTCTGTCGAGGTGTAGTGTGCCATACGTATATTCCTACGATGGCAGAGGCCAATGGGTGGGAAATGATTCCTATAGGTCCTACATCCGGTTGGCAAAGGGGCATGAGGCAAAAGAACTCAAGCCTTACGTGAATAAGATGCGAGAGGATCATTTCCCTTTGAAGGAGATGAAGAATATGGGAATAGAACTGAACTATGATTTCACGGTATTGAGCGATGTTTACACCCAAAATCCTTATATCAAGAAGATGGGATGGATTATGGGAATTATCGCTTTTGTCCTCCTCTTCACTTCTGTGATGAACTATCTGCTTATCATCGTTGGAAATCTCGTGGGTCGTTCTCGCGAAATGGCTGTCCGCAAGTGCTATGGTGCTGAATCGAAGAACATTCATGCTATCATTTTCTCTGAGGCTTTGGTGCATGTGGGGCTGGCGGTTGTTCTTGCGGCTGTTCTTGTGTTTCTTTGCAAGGGAACCATCGAAAACTTCCTTTCTGCTCCGGTAAGCACGTTGGTGCTTAATCGTGGCAGTTGGATATTGGTGGCTATTTGTATTCAGGTACTGCTGGTTGGCGGCTTGCTGCCAGGTTGGCTTTACAACAGGATTCCTGTAGCCATCGCTTTCCGTGGCTATAATGAGAATCGCAACCGTTGGAAACTTGGTTTGTTGGGTGTCCAGTTCGTTATTTCGGGTTTGCTGTTCAGTTTGCTTTACATCGTGAATGGTCAATACCAGCTGATGTTGGGGCTCAATCCTGGATATGATTACGATCATGTAGCGATTGTTTCGATAGATGCCAGCAATAGAGACCAGCGCAACCAATGTCTGGCAGAAATCAGACGGATGCCGAATGTCAAGGATTGCAGTTCGACTTTTAATGTTCCGCTCGATGGGTACGATCGTAGTGGAAATATGGTTGGAGTACCTGGCGACGAGAAGAATACCTTTAATATCATGGAGATGTCGGGAGTGGATGACAATTTCTTCAAGATGATGAATATTCCTATCGTTCAGGGTTCTTTCTTTACGGAAAGAAATGACAGTTGCCGACAGGTTATTATTGATGAACGAGGTGCTGAGAAACTCATCAAAACGTGGCATTGGAAGGATGGCGTAGTTGGCAAGCAAATTACCTGTACGGGACATGATAATAATATCTTTACCATTTGTGGCGTGAGCAAGAATATCCGCTGGGGTGCTGTGGAAACCGGGGGTGATGGAATGAATGAATTTCCTGACTTGTATTTCTATTCAGCCAAGACGGCTTATTATATGTTGGTTAAGTTTAAAGAACTAAGGGATGAATCGTTGTCAGAGTTGCAATCGAAGGTGCAGGCGATGTATCCGAACAATAAGGTCATCGTGAAGAGTTATGCTTCAGAATTGGCTAACCAGTACACTTCCCAGCTCAATTTCCGCAACGGAATCCTGGTTGCCGGCATTGTGACGATGATTATCGCCCTCTTCGGATTGGTGGGTTATACGAGTGATGAGGTGAACCGCCGCCGCAAGGAGATTGCAATCAGAAAGGTGAACGGAGCGAAGGTGAAGGATATTCTTCGCATCTTCCTGAAGGACATTATGAAGATTGCCTTGCCTTGCATCATCGTGGGCGACTTGGGGGCTTGGCTGATAGCCAGACAATGGCTGATGTCGTTTAGCGAGAAGATTACGATGACGCCTCTGCTGTTTATCGGCGTTACCATCATCTTGCTCGTCATCATCGGGCTTTCCGTCATCATCAACTGCTACAAGGTGGCGAATAGTAATCCTGTGAAATATCTCAAGGATGAATAAGTCTCCCACAGATTTTCACAGATGACACAGATTTAAGGGCGTATGCCCAAATTAAACATTAGAAGAAATGATAAAAGTAGAGAATCTTTGCAAGTCATTCCGCACAGAAGATGTGGAGACGATTGCTTTAAATAACGTATCTTTCACAGTAGAAGACGGCGAGTTTGTCGCCATTATGGGACCATCAGGTTGTGGCAAATCCACTTTACTCAATATCCTTGGATTATTGGATAATCCTACATCGGGAAAATATTTCCTGGGTAATCACGAGGTGGCAAACCTGAAGGAAAAAGAGCGCACGGATGTGAGAAAGGGAGAAATCGGATTTGTGTTCCAGAGCTTTAACCTGATAGATGAATTGAATGTAGAGGAGAACATCGAGCTTCCTCTTACTTACCTCAACATTCCGAAGGCGGAGCGCAAGGCAAAGGTGCAGGCGATTATGAAACGAATGGCCATCAGCCATCGTGCCAAGCATTTCCCTCACCAGCTTTCTGGTGGTCAGCAGCAGCGAGTAGCTATCGCCCGTGCCGTGGTCTTCGGTCCGAAGCTCATCCTTGCCGATGAGCCTACGGGTAACCTCGATTCCAAGAATGGTGCCGAGGTGATGCATCTGCTTACTGAGCTGAACCACGAGGGCACCACCATCGTCATGGTAACGCATAATGAGCATGATGCCAAGATAGCCCATCGTACCATCCGCCTGTTTGATGGACAGATTGTGGAAACGGGGGGCAATCAGCTTTAGTACTTCTGTCACTTCTGAGCGTATGACGCTATGCTTCATTAGAAGAGGAATGTCATAAATCGCTTGGTATTAGCCTCTTTCTGCTTCAGCTCTTCTTCCATTCTCTGTATTGCCATCTTGAAGAAGAAGCGGATGAGGTGCTCGTCCGTAGCTTCCGTACGAATCATACGGAGGGCAGAAATGTATTCCTGTCGGGCTTCGGATGGGATGATGAGGAGAGGATGATTCAATCTTAAGAGAATGTAGTTGCTGATGAGTCGTCCTGTTCTTCCATTCCCATCACGGAACGGATGAAGATATTCGTAGAAGCCATGGAAGCGGGCGGCAAGAATCATGGGATGAACGGCAGCCGAAACGATGGCTTTTTCGGTAGATTCCAATAGCTTTGGAATTCTGGCGATGAGTTCTTCGTGGTCGCCAAATACCGTATCGCCTGCAGCCATGTCCGTGGTGGTGTATTCGCCCGGAATGGCTTCTGGAGAACGGTAGGAAAGCGTGTGGTTGGTAACCCGTCTGTTGATTTCTTTCAGAAAATTCTCATCGAGCGGATGCTGCGTGTTTTGCATCATGTACTCAAAGGCTTCAAAGTGGTCGAGCATTTCGAAAGCCTCGAAAAGAGTCTTTCCGGCAGGAATCATCCCCAGGCCTTTCTCCTTCAGTTCCCGGGTATCATCTACGGAGAATGAGTTGCCTTCAATGGCGCACGAATGGGTAGAGAAGAGTACTTCGTTATATTTGATGTACTCTTCTCTATCCATTTTATTGATGATAAGGGTTTGATATTTGCGTCTCAAATCCTCGTATTCCTTGATTTCCTTTTCGAATGCCATAATCTTCTGTATTTGTGGGGACAAAGATACGATTTTTATGGATAAACACCAAACTTTTCTTTCAAAAAATGTGCTTATGTTATGGGATGATGATGCGGAAGGTGGTGATTCCCTGTGCCTTGTCCTGATGGAGAGAGAGGCTGCCGCCGCTTACTCGCATGATTTGGCGGGAGAGGGAGAGACCGATTCCGCTTCCTTCCGGCTTCGTGGTGAAGAACGGGATGAAAATGTGGGAGGCTACATCTTCGGCGATGAGACCGGCGTTGTTGCTCACGTCGATGATGATGGATTCCTGGGCGTTGGCATAGGCTTTGAGACGGATAAATGCCTTCTTGCTTGCCGCGGATTGCAAATCCGCGGAGCGGCATTCCTGCTTGTCTTCTCTTTCCTTTTCCCTGAAAGCTTCTACGGCATTTTTCAGAAGATTCGTTACTACGTGAGAGAGGAGGCTCTCGTCGGCGTAAACCAGCAAATCCTTGGGAGAAACCGAAATCTCTACTTCGTGGTTACAGAGCAACGCCATTCTTTCCAGGAATGGTTCCACATAGAAGAGGGCAGGCTGAGGCTGGGGAACATGGGTGAAACGGCGATAGTTGTTGACGAAAGCCAACAGTTCGGTTCCTGTTTTGTGGATGGTTTCCAAGCCTTGCTTCAGGTCTTTATCCTCTGTAACCCGGGTAAGCAGAGTCTCGCTCAGCGAAGTAACCGGCGTGATGGTATTCATGATTTCATGGGTCAGCACACGAATCAGCTTGATCCAAGAATCCACCTCCTGATTGCTCAGTTCGTGGCTCACGTCGCTCAGGGCGATGATGCGTACGTGCTTGTCTTTCAGCATGGCTTGCGTCTCATGCTTTGCCAGGTGTTCATCCTTCAGCTTTCCTTTTACCTGGTTCATGTGGGTAAGCACATCCGTATCGAGCAACCGGAGGGCTGCCTGATTATGTTGCAGGATGTTGTCGTGACCATCCACCACCAGGATGCCCGTATCCACCGCATTCAGAATCTGCTCGTAATATTTCTCCCGATCCATCTGCTCCTCTCTCGTATGCTGCAGAAAAAGCTTGATGCGGTTGAGGGACTGGTGTAGAATATTATCTTCCTTAAACCTCTTCTCCGTAGGAAAGTTGAAGGAGAAATCCCCATTATCTATCGCATCAAAAAGGAAGGTTACCTTCTTGATGTTACGGCGATAGTGGCGGTAGAGCCAGATGTTGACTGCTACTAAAACTACCAAAATCACCAATAAAACGATGATTGCTAACTGATTATTCATCTGATAACTAAAAATCCGTGTAATCTGTGTAATCCGTGCCTAAATTCATAACCCGTATCGCTTAATTTTATTGTAAAGCGTCTGGCGGGAAATGCCCAGTCTTGCGGCTACCACCGACAGATTTCCCTCACATTCCCTGATGGTTTTCTCTATCATTCGGCTTTCCATCTCGTCGAGCGTTTGAACCTCTTCCAGAGGCTTCTCTTTTCTCTGCTGGTTTCCGCCGTCAATATCTTCGGCAGAAATCATTCCGCCATCAGACAGAATCACGGCTTTCTCGATGGCGTGCTGGAGTTCACGGATGTTTCCGTACCATGGCAAACTGGTAAGTTTTTTCTCAGCCTCTTCCGAAAAACGGAGATTCAACTTATTATATAAATCGCCATATTGATGGAGGAATCTTTCTGCCAGCGGAACGATGTCTGATTTTCTCTGTCTCAGGGCAGGCAATTCCAGATGGATGGTGTTGATGCGATAGAGCAGATCCTCTCTGAATTCGCCATCGTTTACCATCTGCTGCAGGTTGCGGTTGGTGGCGCAAACCAGTCGTACGTTGATGGGAATCTGCTTACTTCCGCCCACTCTTACGATGCTTCTGCGTTGCAGGGCGGTAAGGAGTTTTGCCTGAAGACCGTAGGATAGGTTTCCTATCTCATCCAGGAAGATGGTGCTGCCGTCGGCAAGCTCAAACTTGCCCGGTTTATCCACCTTGGCATCGGTAAAGGCACCCTTTACATGACCGAAAAGTTCGCTCTCGAAAAGGGTTTCCGTAATGGCTCCCATATCCACAGGCAGCATTTTCTTTCCACATCTTGTGGATAAACGATGTATCTCGTTGGCTAACACCTCTTTACCCGTTCCGTTTTCGCCCGTAATGAGGATGTTTGCATCGGTTGCAGCAACCTTTTCCACAATACTTCTCAAATTGTTCATAACTTCGCTATCTCCCCAATACATAGCGCTTTGCGCATCTTTTCCACCAGGTTTTCCACCTTTCCTGTTGATAACGTTATCCACAGCCCTGTTCTTATCCCTAGCCTCTACCAGCGTGCGGATCATCTTCTCGTTTTCAAAAGGCTTCACGATGAAGTCGGCGGCACCTTCCTTGATGCCTGTTACGGCAAGTTGGATGTCGGCATAGGCGGTAAAGAGCACCACCTCGGTTTTCGGGCTGAGGCTCTTGATTTCCCTGAGCCAGTACAATCCCTCGTTTCCCGAATTGATTCCGCTGGAGAAGTTCATGTCGAGCAGCACCACGTCGGGGTGCTCCTCTCTCAGTTTGGCTGGGATGGAGTTAGGGTTGGCGATGGTGATGATGCCATCGAATATGGGTTCCAGCAGCATCCTTACCGTAGTAAGAATGTTGCGGTTGTCATCAACAATCAATATCGTTCCTTGTTTCTTAATCATGGTGCAAAGTTACGAAATATCATCGGAAATGGGTAATGATTGTCTAATAATTAGACGGAAAAATGCCGATAATGGCGCCAAAAGTTGCTTTTCCGGCAGCTTTTGGCATCTTTATCGGCACTTGTTTATTCAAAATTCTGATTCCTGATGAGGAATTGCTTATCCTAAAAGGGGAGTTACAGCTCTATCGGAACCACTATCTTTATACTGAAGTTACGGCCCATATTGTAAACGCCTCTTCTGCCTGTAACCTGGTTTACGTCAAGATACTTCAGACGGCTCAGGTGGTTCTGGTAAGCACGGTTGGTAAGGTTCTCGCCCGAAAGATAGAGCGAGAGAAGGCGCTTGCCATGGAGCTTCACGTCGGTACCGGCATACATATTTAATAAGGTGTACGATGGCGTAGCGGTCTCCGTATCGTTGGCTGCGAAATAATGGTTCTGGCGGAGATTGCAATCTATCTGTAGCTTTACGAAGAGATGGTCGAAAGTCTTGCCGTCGCAGACAAACTCATATCTTACATCCGAAACCCAGCGAGGGGCTGGGGTGAATGGCAGATACTTTGATTCGGATGGCTGATGCAACTGAACCGAGTTGACATACGAGAAGGTGTTGCCGATATGCAGATGCTCCACAGGATGGATGTCGATGCTCGCCTCACCACCCAGAATGCGGGCGTCGCCCGAAGTAAACTGATAGGCTGGCGTGTCGTCGATGAGGACAGGCTGATCGTTCTCATCTGCCAACTTCTCGCTGTAGATGTAATGGTTGATGCGATTGGCAAACAGCGAGAGCTCTGCCGAAATGATAGGCGAAGAATAATCCAAACCAAGGTCGAATTGCCAGCTGTTCTCTGGCTTCAGACGGGTGTTTCCCAACTCGTATCGCTGGGTTCCCTCGTGCACACCATTCGATGATAATTCGCTGATGTTTGGAGCACGGAATCCTCTTGCCAGGTTCAGCTTCAGATTGAAATCGGGCAGGATTTCATAAGCCAATCCGATGCTTCCGGTTACTCCCTCAAAGCTGCGCTTGAAGGCCTGGAAGCGGAAAGAATCATTCAAACCGGAACCATGCGATTCTGCATCATCCTCTTCTCTCAAAGCCTCGCTGTGCAGATGGCGATGATCGTATCTGATGCCGCCGTTCAGGTTCAGTTTGCCTATCTCCTTGCTCACCGTGGCAAATATGCCATAATCGAAGAGATGATAGGCTGGAATCAGAAATTCAGAACCTTTATTAACCGACTGCTGCCACATGCCGTTGATGCCCGTAGAGAACTTCCATCCATTCATTTCCGGCGAGAGATAATGCAGGTCGTAATTCATGGTATGGAGCATGAAATCGAGTCCGCATTCCTTTGGATTCTCTTCCTCCTCAAACTCCTGACGGCGGTTCTGCTGATAACCCAGGAGGAACTTCAGATTGCCGTCGCCCAGGAACCAGGAATTATCAAGTACAGCCTTGTAATGATGAATCTGCTGATAAGGCATCGGCTTGCCGTAACTCTTGGCATCGTAGCCTTCCGGAATTTCCAGTTCGCCCGTTTTCTCATCTCTTTCTCCCTCTACGATGCCTGGAGTGAGATGATAATAATCGAGTGTGAGATGCGAATGCCCCTGGCGGTAGTTCCAGCCTAGAAGCTGCGAGAATGCCTGCTCTCTGAGTGATGAACCGAATACATAACCATCGTATTTATTCTTGTAGGCATGCGCCATCTTTCCGCTGTAGCGGGTGTTCCATACAAATCCGCCCTGGTTGCCGGCAAAGTTGAGCGAATAATCAAAAAGTCCGTTGTTGGTTTGATAACCCGTTGAGAAATTTGTTCTCATGTCGCCCTTGGCAAGGGTAGGAGCGGAGTGGAAGATGAGGACGCCTGCCATCGCATCCGATCCATACATGAGACTTGCCGGACCTTTCAGAATCTCTACGGAATGAACCGAAGCGGGGTCGATTTCTATTCCGTGTTCATCGCCCCATTGCTGTCCTTCCTGTCTGATTCCATCGTTTACCACTACCACGCGGTTATAGCCCAGGCCACGGATCACGGGCTTTGAAATTCCGCTTCCCGTAGTAATCTGCGAAACGCCTGGCTGGTGGGCGATGGCGTCGATGATGTTGGTAGAAGGTTGCATTTCGAGCTGGCGGGCAGAAACAAAGGAGATGGGTGCGGGCGATTGCTTCAGTTTCTGGTTGCCCGTCAATCCTGTTACCACCACTTCGTTCAGTTTCACGCTCGATTCCGTCAGCGGCTGGTGTCTGGTAGAATCGCTTGCTTCCTCTTCATGAATGTTTGCATCTTCTTCATGAATGTTTCCGTCCTTCTTATCATGATTTGCTCTGTTTATAGCCATAGCAGGGGCTGTTGCCGATGAGCACAGACTCATCAGCAATATTGCTTTCAATATTGTTCTCATTATGCTATTTGTTACCTTATTCTGTTAATATTCAATTATTTATAAAAATAGAGAATAAGGTGGAGCACGGGTAGATTTTACCCCCTTCGCCCTGCACAAGCAAGGAGAGCAGAAGGCACGGCGAGGGGAGAGATGGAGCACGATGATGGCAACCCAAACCACGAGGGATGGAGCCAGATAAGGTGTGCTTTGCAATTGGCAGAGCACACAGTCGTGCATGGTATGTTGTAGGGCTATCAGATGCCCGTCGTGATGAACATGATGGGCACAATCGGCACAATAGAAATCGGCATGAGTTCCCTGCGCTTCACCATGATGGTGAAACGTAACGGCAAGCAGCATCGGCAGGTAAACCAATAGCAGCAGCCAGGAAATTCTGATTCTCTTATGCGTTATCCGCTGCATTTATCTACAGTATTCTGTTTTTGTTTGCAAAATTAATCATTTCTGTCGGGATTATTCTTAGGATTCCGATATTTTAACGAAGATTATTTGTTTTTCAGCAGAAAAGCCATGTAGAGGGGAAGAATGAGTGTTTGTGCTCATCACTTTTCCATTCTTTGAGATATTTCTCGGTTTTTCGTTTAAACATCTGTTCTCTAATGATTTATGATGTATTGCCCTTTATGCTGTGCACGTTTTTCAAGGGACTTTTCTTGAATCCATGCACGTTTTTCAAGGGACTTTTTGCTCTGTTCTGCCACTTTTCCAAGGGACTTTCGGTTGCAAAGATACAAAATTTCCTTTCTCTCCGATTATTACCCTGATGCAGGGCAAGCCTGCAGGAAATCATCACGGCGCTGAACGAGATGGGGGTGGCAAGAATCAAGATAGAAAAGCTCTAGTTGTCTTGCAGTAGCCATTTCCAGATAGGTACTACCTCTATCGTATAACCATCTGCCTTTATTGGGGGCTGGTAATCACGGGTGATGATGTAGCCGTGATAGCCTGGAAAGGCTTTCAGAAATTTAGATGCCTACGAGAGTATAATTCGACTTGTCGCCGAAAAGGAAATCTCGGTGAACCAGTTTGTAGTTCGGGATGGCTATTTGCTTCTCGATGATGATATTTTTGATAATTTGCTTGTCCATACAGAAATATTTTAAAGTATACTTTTCAAAAATACGAAAATATTTCTAACTATACTTTGAAATAATCCAGGAAAACGGCTTGTTTAAGGAAATTTAATGTTTTTCCTATGATTTTCTGTTCCTAAGGTGAAAAGCAAATGGATTGGGCTTGCCTTCTAGAGAAGAGGAGATTTCCCTGGGGGCTGCGCTCCAATTAGCTTGCTCCGGTTGGCTGCGTTCCAATTGTTCCAGTTGTTCCAATTAATTTTGAGTGGGTTTATATCTTTCGATTGTCCTTTCTCTTTACTTCTTTATATTATATAATATATTGATTATTAATTAATTATATATATAATATATAAATATATATATAAAAATAAGGGTAGGAGGGATATGTTGAAAAAATAATTGGAACAACTGGAACGGGAACGCTTCCTTTTCTTCTAGAAGGCTCATTATCAAGTTGTTAACGTAATCATCAATCTTCCGTATAACTTGAAAAAGGAATGTATCTTCCAAAAAGGAGCGATTTTGAGGGCTATATCTGTTTCATTTTTCTAGCTTTTGTGCTTTCTTTTGGGGTAACCATGCTCTCTTGTATGGCTGGGAATGAATCTGAAGCAATAAAGAAATCCGGAATTCGGGGTGAAACAAAACTGTTTCTTGGGGAAAATGGAAGTTATCTGGAACGGAATCCCCATTTTTTTTGTGGATTTTTTCCCCACTCATTCCCCATTTTCCCCACTCTCTTTTTTTGATACGGAAATGATAAGTGGCTGATAATCAGGAGAAGTAGTCGATTTGCTCATTTTCTGGCACGCATCTTGTGATAATGAATAGCGGGTTCGATAATGAATCCACAACGAAAGTAAATAACAATATTAGTAATAACAGTTTAAAAGATAAGATTATGAAGAAGTTCGTTTTTGCAGCTATCGCAGCTATGGTAATGGTTTCAGTAAGTAATGTTTTTGCTTCTAGCAAAATGATGGGTAATTCTGAAGTAGCTCCAGTTGATACAGTAGCTCCAGCCGATTCAACAGTAGAAGACACAGCTATCAGTTCTCAGGCTAGCGTTGAGGATTCTGCCAAGCAGGAAACTCCTGTAGAGCAGGTGGAGAATGCGCAGCCTACAGAGGAAGTAAAGGCTCAGGATGCACCTGTAGAGAATACTCAGCAGGAGTCTACAGAGCAGGCTGTTGCTGAATAGTCTTAAGAAGGTATTCATTTGCAAAGCGTTATAATAGAGAAAAGTGTATTAGAAGTTTCATCAAGGTAATAGGTTATATTTAGGTTTACATTGTAATTGCATTTCCTAGAAAAAGAAAGTGTAAAATTTAGGTTCGGTTTATGGAAAAGGAGTCTGCTGGCAGGGATGCTGGCAGACTCCTGCTTTTTGTTTGACTAGCATGTGTATTGTCTAATGGG
>UMEM01009470.1_pt1 | contig 11132 bp, 11 predicted proteins | sample 1964761 | NCBI WGS metagenome assembly UMEM01 (sample SAMEA4836021, study PRJEB28245) | human gut metagenome | biome: gut microbiome; material: fecal sample | place: Denmark | collected 2008 | reverse complement strand
TACACAAAAAGCTGTAAAATTCAACGTGAATTTTTACAGCTTTTTGTGATATATGAATATTTCCGCTAACCAGGATACATATTACTTCTGATTATTTACTCAAACTTCCCACACCATTTGGTGTGATGAACCTTGGAAATTCAATACGTTAGCACTTAAAAAGGCACAAACCCGGCTTGCATGGTATAATTGAATTGCCAAAAACAATCACACAGTAAGGAGATTCATGCCATGTCAAGTATACCACATAATCAGAATAAGGAAAACGAGGTTTTTGAATTTGCCGCAAAATTTATCAGTTGTGCCCGCTTTTTTCTGGCCGCAGCGTTAAATTTAACAACAGACCGTCAGAGTTCCATAAGCTGAGGAAAGTCAGCCGCTTTGTACCAGAAGAGTAAACAGTGGTGTATGGATTGGAAAATGCATATGGATATGGACGTTCTCTGGCGGTATGGCTCTTAGAGAAGGGCTGTGCGGCCAAGGATGTAAACACAGCGCTTTCCTACGCCCAGAGAAAGAGTGTTCCGATGTACCAGAAAAGTGACAGCTACGAACAGATGGTCTGACAGCCAGAGAACATCAGGGAAAGCCCAGCAGCATGTGCAGTCGCTATCAGTTCCAGCATGACATCTGTCGCTTTCCGGCGTGGCTGCGGCGTCTTCCGGCAACGGAACGGCCGCCAAAGCTTTTGGCACCGCAGAGCAGGTTTTTGTCTTCTGCCGCAGAGAGCAGGCAGTAATTGACAGGGACAAAAGAATTCCATCTGACCAGCCCAAGGTAAGGAGGCGGAATCCTTTTTTGAACTTCATGGAATAGTGGTCGAACACTTTCACCAGGAGCTCTGCCTTTTTGGAGTGGGAGCGGTCAAACAGGCTGTCATCTATAATGAAGACGTCCTTCCGCTTTTCGTCCGTGAGCGGCTTCATGAAAACATTGATGATCCTCGAAGACAAGAGCGCAGTAAAACGCTGCCAGTTTGTTTTCACGATGTTCAGGAAGCGGTACAGAGTATAAAGTGGCCCATCTTGTCAAGACAATTTTTAAGCAAGTTTATCGTTAGGTGATAAACGTATGTTCCTGGAAATATCTGGAACAGTGCATGCTATTTCTTTCCTTGATGACACAGGACTTGAGGGTGGGACGCGTGTCAAGGGCCTGCCACGCAGTGGTGCTTTGCCCCCTTGATACGTGGCACAACCTCAAGTAAAATTCTGGAAGGAAAGGAATCTATTTACTACCATAATAAAGGCTGGCCGGGGTACGGTAGCCAAGGCTTTGATGGAGCCTTTCATTGTTATAGTATTCCAGATACTGGTATATCCCCTTCCTTGCCTCCCGTGGATATTGGTAATCCTTCAAGTAGATGTCCTCATATTTCAGACTCCTCCAGAAACGCTCAATAAAGATGTTGTCATAGGCCCGGCCACGGTGGTCCATACTGATCAGACAGCCGGTCTCCTGGAATAAACGGGTGTATTTCGGGCTTGTGAAGTGGTTTCCCTGATCGTTGTTCATAATGACGGGCTGGGAGCGCTCAAGCGCCCTGCGGCACGCGTCCAGCACAAACGGGATTTCCAATGTATCATTGATTTCCCAGGCCAGCACATACCGGGAATACCAGTCAATAATCGCCGTCAGGTACAGCCAGCTTTTCTGAATGGGGATATACGTAATATCAATGCTCCAAACATGGTCCGGATAGGCGGCTGAAACGTCCTTTAAAAGGTGCGGATAAACTTTATGGGACGGGTCCCTGCGGCTGGTACTCTGCCGGGGGTAAATGGCCTGTATGCCCATTTCCTGCATCCGGGCCAGTACGGTCTTGCGTTCCACCTGGAACCCATAATAGGTGCCCGGCCAATTCCCGCTTGGGTCCACATAATTCAATGGGCTGCTCTTCACATAATTATACCGGTTCAGGGTCAGCGGGTCTGTGATATTCCCCAGATAGCTGTCCTCACTGATGAATCCGGCCGTCTTGACACTGTAATACCTTGACCGCAGATACTGGGCATCTATATTGGGGTTAAAGCTCTCTGCATTGTAGCTGTATACATTGTTATACTGCGGCTTTCCAAATGTAATGCCGCCATAGGCATTATACCGGTAGGACTGCCAGATATAGCCATCGCTTCCTGTCACACCTGTCACACTGCCTCTTGGGTCATAGGTATAGTAGCCGGTCCAGCCGGTAAAGCGCTCATTGGTCAGGCGTTCATTCCCGTAGCTGTACGCTGTATCCATTATACCATTGATATTCAGCTCCATCAACACTTCCACATGGTCGCGGTTCACATCATTGACATGCTCCACCAGCTCATAATTCTTCTGTTTCCCGGTGGTCTTAATCATGTCAATCAGTTCCTGCTCCAGCTCGGATACCTCGCCCGCCACCGGGAACAGGATGCCGCTCTGATTCTGGCTCCCGCCTGTATTATTGGTGTTTCCGCTGGCATTTCCGTTATTGTCATTGGTTCCTCCGGTGCTGCTGTTGCCGTTTCCATTTCCGCTGTTGCCGTTTTCGTTTCCGCTGTTGCCGTTTCCGTTTCCATTGTTTCCGTTCCCCCAGCCACAATGGTTCACGTTGCCGCCGTTCCCGTTATTGCCGTTATCATTCTTTCCGGCATAGCTGGCTGCCGCATTGCCTGGGCTTACGGCACCCGGGGCTGCATTGCCTGGTGTCGCAGTCATGGTTTGCCCATAGTCAGCGTTGGCCGTATCACTGCTGTCTGTTCCTGTCTCCTCCTGGGCTGTTACAGTCTCCTCCGGGATTCCTAAACCTTCCGCCAGGCCTCCAAGGATTTCTTCACTGAAGAGACGCTCAGCCAATGCCTGGCTTACGCCGGCACCGAGTTTCCCCGCTTCCGGCTCTTCACCGGTAAAGAATTCTGCGATGGCTGCCGCGGCGCTCTTCTTATTGCCGTTTCCATTGCCGTTGTTGCCGCTTCCGGTGTTGTCCTTATTGTTTCCGTTCCCATTTCCGGAATTCCCCTTCCAGTCATCATCGGTATGCAGGTTGTAGTTCAGCTGGAATATGCGGTTCCCGTCGCCGTCATAGGCCGTAGCCACCAGCAGGTCGTGGGCATCGCGCACTGCCTTAAGACGGTTCTCCACGCTGTACTCATAGCTCTTCTCCACCTTGCGGTTCCCATCCGGCTTGACCTCCTCTTCCAGGATCCGGTTTCCATCGGTATCATAGGTGTATTCCACGTTCCTGTAATGCTTCCCGTCGTATTCCCGGACCTTCACCATCTGGTTCGATGCATTGTAGGTGTACTCCGCGCTTTCCTGCACGCTTCCGTTCCGCGCCTTGCTGTAGAAGATACGGTTTCCCATGTCGTCATATTTGAACACATAGTCATACCGGCCCTGGCGGTCCTCATTCTCGGCTGCGGTCAGGAGCCTGCCGTCATCATCGTATGTGAAGGCACGTTTCGTCTCTATGATCTGGAAGTTGTAGATACCGTCCTTGTCATGTTTGTTGATATGCTTGTTGCCGTGCGGGAACAGGTCATCGTGCCAGCTCTCATGCTTCCCGTCATGCTTGTCATCCCAGGCATACGCATACAGGCTTTCAAAACCGCGTCCTCCGCCACGATGAACCCGCGGTCATCATAGGTGTAATCATACCGGCTGACAATCCATCCGCATTCATCGCACCGGTTGACCATGGATACAATCTGGTCCCTGGCATTGTAGGTGTTGTAGGTATTCACCCCATTCGGGCGGTGGATTTCCGTCACACGGTTGATGGCATCATATACATAGGTGGTGACGGCGCCGGTTCGGTCTGTCACCTTTGTCAGGTTGTCATTCTTATCGTATTCATAACGGACACTCTTCCCATCCGGATAGGTGATGCTCTCCAGCTGGTCACATCCGTCATAGGCATAGGTGGTGACCTCACCGGAGCCGGTGGTCACCTTGGTAATCCGTCCAAGCCCGTCATATTCATAACTGCTGTCACCGCTTCGGTCCATCATGGAGACACGCCGGCCCAGGACATCATAGCCATAAACCACACCTTCATTTACGGCATTGCCCTCCCCGTCCTCATAGGCTTTCTCCCCCAGGCTGTTGAGGACATCGTAATCATAGGATACCTTCTGGGATGGTGTTACAAGGGTGGTTTCCGGGTCAATGCGGACCGGGTATTCCCTCGCCTCACTTTCCAGCCATTTGCGGTCCGGTTTGATGGTGACTGTCTTAGAGGATGAATCATAGGACAGCTTCACCTTATCAGTAGCGCACCCTGCCGCATCGACCATCATAGGAGCCGTCAAACGGAACAGAGGATCGCTGGCGCTGCGTGATAGGCGATAACCGGATTACCTTCTTTCTTGAATTTAAGGCTTCCGGACTTAAGCTTGTAAGAAAAACTGTCCTTTTCCTGCTTCTCCAGCAGGATGATATCCTCCTTCACAGTGCCATTCAGGATGGTATACTGGACATCCACGTTCTCATACACATCGCTATAGCGGATTGCATTATCCCCCACACAGCTTAAGGTATAATCCCCACCCTCCGGTATTATTTCAAGGGAATCACCGCCTTTTGTGATGGTATACCCGCGCCCGCCGCTCATCTTTTCCGGTAAGAGCACGGTCATCGGTCCATTCTCGTTCCGGCAGGTAGTCCCGGCTGATACCATGCTTCTCATTCTCCTGGCGTTGGAACCTGTGGCCACGGATATTTCCTCATCCTCCACATCAGCCTCGGTCAGCATGTTGTTGGCCTCAAGGGCCTCTCCGCTTTTATCCTGATACAGTCCGGAATATCCACCAACAACGGTTATGTATTCCCCATCGCCGGTCTGGTAGGTACGGTAACGGTCATTAAACTGGACCAGCTCTCCTTCCGGTTCTTCAATCAGGTCGTCATAAAAGTCTTCTGGTTCTCTGGCCTCCTTTTCATCCTCTGGCTTCGAAAGAACCTCGGCAGGTAAGGTTTCCAGCTCTGCTTCTGTACTTTCTGGAACATCAGGTCCGGCAGGTCGATTACCGCCTGCTCCGCCGCTATGGCTGCCGTTCTCATCCGCTTTTTTGGATTCTTCGGTTTCTTCTGTAGATTCCTTGGTTTCGTCCTTACTTTCATCTGTATTGCTTCCAGTCTCTTTATCTGCACCACCGGGCTCCTCTTCTTTTCCGGTTTCGGAATCACCGCCGGACTCCGAACCATCGCCGTTTTCGGAACCTCCGCCGGACTCGGAGCCATTGCCGTTTTCGGAACCTCCGCCGGACTCCGAACCGCCCCCTGACTCGGAGCCTCCGCCGGATTCAGAACCTCCTCCTGACTCTGATCCATCACTGCCAGAACCGTTGCTATCAGAATTAGAGCTACTGCTACCTGAATCATTGCTGGTATCGGAGCCGCTGTCATTGCCAGCCCCATCACCACTCCCGGTATTTCCCAGGTCACTAATACCTGCTTCGTTCAGGGTAAGAGCCGTCGGCCTGGCAAAAGACACATAACGTGGCCTGTTATGAATGGCCTCCGCCCCATAGGCTATCAGCGGCACCATATTGGGCGCCATCAAAGTAGTTACCAATAAAAGACTGGCAGCCCTTCCTGCTAATTATCTACATCTTTTCCGTTTTCTCGCAAAACATCCCCTCTTCTTTAGTTTTTTGTACATAAACACTTAGTTAAACTTGATTTTACACTAGTTTTTGTATATTTTCAACAGTTTATGCACGAAATGCGGTTTTTTATTGTAGTTTTTTGCTTTTGGTTTAGGCTCACTATCTGACGGTAGAGAAGGAATTCGGCGTATGGAGCTATCCGTATCCCATAACCTTTCAATAGCGTTCAAAGTGCAGTTTTTTTGTAGAAAACTTAAATCCAATCTGGGCGGACAGGGACACTTGTTCCCGATGAAGAAGGAGGCGTAAAATTAGCCTGTTTAAAACCGACAAGACGCTGCCCATGGCAGGGTCCGATAAAGTGTGCTCAAAAATAAATGACAAAAAGCAGCCCACCCCCCATTTAGGTGCTTAATTAAAGCTGAAGAAATGGAAAAAGGACTATTACACTGAAAATTTCCTGTTTTTTCAGTGCAACAGCCCCCTCTTATGTTGTGGCCTTATTTAGGTTAAAGCGGTGTACTTTACTCGGATTTAATTTCCTTCCACATGTCATTGTAGATGGTATCCACATCATCTCCCAGATACTGGATAATCTCGCAGTTTGGCAGCTTATCTAAATCAGGGAACAGGGCTTTGTTGTTCTTAAGGCCGTCGTCCAGCAAATCATAGGCTCCTGTGTTTGGCGTGGCGTAGGTGATATATTCAAAGTTCTTTTTGGCGATATCAGGGCGGCATAGGAAGTCAATCCACTTCTCCGCATTTTCCTTGTGCTCCGCGTTAGCCGGAATAACCCAGGAGTCAATCCAGTAGTTGGTTCCCTCCTCGGGGATTACATACTCCAGGCTGTAATCCAGACCCTGTTCCGCCACTGCATCCTGGATGTAGAGCATTTCCCCGGAATAAATCACGCCCACAGCAGCCTCGCCGCCAATCATCTTATCCCTTACCTGGTCAATCACATATGCCTGGACAAGAGGCTTCTGCTCAATCAGCAGATCACGGGCCTGGGCCAGTTCATCGGGATTGGTGCTGTTTAAGGAATATCCCTTCATCTTCAGAGCCACGGTAAATGCGTCTCTTACGCTGTTCTGCATGAGAATTTCGCCGCTTAAGCGCTCATCCCACAAATCAGACCACTTGGTGGGAGCGGGAACGCCCAGCTCCTCCAGACGCTTGGTGTTGTAGAGAATTCCCATGGTTCCCCAGCAGTAGGGTACGGAATACTTGTTCTCAGGGTCAAAGCCCTTGGAGATATCCAGATATTGCTGGCCGATTTCCTTATAATTTGGAATGTTGTCAAAGCTGAGTTCAGCCAGAAGATTGTTTTCAATCATGCGCTGAATCATGTAGTCGGAGGGACATACAACGTCGTATTTCACAGCGCCGGCCTCAATGACAGGATACATCTCCTCGTTGGTCTCAAACACATCGTAGACAACCTGTATGCCGGTTTCATCCTCAAACTGGGTGATGACATCCTCGTCAATGTACTCGCCCCAGTTGTATACGTTTAACTTGTTGTCTTCCTTGTTTCCTCCTTCGGGGGAGGAACCGGATTTGCCGCAGCCGGTTAAGAGGGCGGCGGACAGAACTGCCATGGATGCGGCAGCAAGGGTGATTGTCATTTTCTTTTTCATAATCGTTCTCCTTTAATGTCTGAATTCGGTTATGCCTTTTCCGGTTTTTTAATGGACCGGAAGTTAACAAAGATGAGAAGAATCAGCACGGTCAGAAATATAATGGATGACAGTGCGTACATGGACGGCCGTATGCCGCGCCTCACTTCACTGTAAATCAGGGTGGACAGAGTGTTGATGCCTGCGCCCTTTGTGAAGTGGGTGATGATAAAGTCATCTAAGGACATGGTAAACGCCAGCAGAAAGCCGGAGAGCACGCCGGGCATGATATCCGGGAACACCACCTTGAAAAATGCGTACATAGGGGATGCGCCCAGGTCCAGGGCTGCCTCATAGGTGTATTTATCCGTCTGCTTGAGCTTGGGCATGACGCTTAGTATGACATAGGGTATATTGAATGTGATATGGGATATAAGCACAGTCTTAAATCCCAGGGAAATACCAAAGGCAATAAAGGCCAGCATCAGGGATATACCGGTTACGATGTCGGCGTTCAGCATGGGTATATTGGTTATGCCCATGACAATGGTCCTGGGCACTGTCCGCATGGAACTGATGGAGATGGCCGCTGCCGTGCCTATGATCGTAGCCACCAGGGCCGATACAAAGGCTATGATTAACGTGGTGGTCAGGGCACTCATGATGGAGCGGCTGTCAAACATCTGGGTGTACCACTGCAGGGTAAATCCGCCCCACTGGGTCCTGGACTTGGATTTGTTGAAGGACAGGACCATCATGGTAAGGATGGGGGCATAAAGGAAGAACAGTATGAGCACCATATAAAAATCTGATATGATTTTCCGCAGTACTTTTGAACTCTTTGTCATCAGAATGCAGTCCCCTCTCCGTTTTTATCGTATTTGGCTATCATGGCCATGCTGATTAAGATAAAGACCATGAGGACCAGTGAAAGTCCGCTTCCCAGATGCCAGTTGCTTCCCCTGGTAAATTCCTGTTCAATGACATTGCCGATGAGCAGGATTTTGCTGCCGCCCAGCAAATCGGAAATAACGAAGGTGGTCAGGGAAGGGACAAACACCATGGTGATGCCGCTGATGATGCCCGGTATGCTTAAGGGTAGCCATATCCTGGTGAAACGTTCAAAGCTGTTGGCTCCCAGGTCCATGGCGGCATTTATAATATTATCGTCTATCTTGGACAGCACATTGTAAATGGGAAGCACCATAAAGGGCAGGAAGTTATATACCATGCCCAGCACAATGGCCGACGGGGTGTTAATCATGGACTGTGAAGGAAGGTGAAGCCAGTTAAGGATACCGTTAATGACTCCGTTTTTCTCCAGCAGTGTCTGCCAGGCCAGGGTTCTCAGGAGGAAGTTCATCCACATGGGAAGGATAAATATGAACACAATGAATCCTCCTGCAGCGGCTCCGCGGCCTCTCAGTATCATGGCCAGCGGGTATGCGATCAGCAGACAGAGAACCGTGCTCACCAGGGACAGTCCAAGGGACAGCCACAGCGCTTTTGCGTGGTCCGCGGAGGCAATGGCAATGACATTGGCCATGGTCAGGCCGCCTCCCTTGTCAGTCAGCCCGTACCATATAATCATAGCCAGCGGAATCAGTGTAAAGCCGGCCATCCAAATGAGATAGGGACCTGATAACAGCGCCTTGCCGATGGCGGCGCCTTTTTTTTCGCTATTCATTGACTCCCAGCGCCTCCTCGTCTTCAGAAGCAGGCTTGTTCATGATCTGGATTTCAAAGGGCTCCACATGGATGCCCACCTGCCGGCCTACAGGAAACATATCGGTGGAATGCACCAGCCATTCGAAACCGTCCGGGGTGGTCACTTCCATCTCATAGTGGACGCCCTTGAAAATCAGGTGGGTCACAACACCCTGCAGGGTGCCGTCCTCAGGCTTTACAAGGTCAATGTCCTCAGGCCGGATGACCACATCCACAGGCTTATTATTGCCAAATCCCTTGTCAACACATGCAAAGCGGGCGCCGAAGATTTCTACCAGTTCGTCCCGGATCATGATTCCGGGCACAATATTGCTCTCACCGATGAAGTCTGCCACGAACGCATTTTCGGGCTCATTATAAATCTGTTCAGGAGAACCCATCTGCTGGATGTATCCCTGGTTCATGACCACGATGGTGTCAGACATGGTCAGAGCCTCCTCCTGGTCATGGGTCACATAGATAAAGGTAATTCCCAGCTCATTCTTAAGGCGTATCAGCTCGTACTGCATATCCTGGCGCAGCTTTAAATCCAGCGCGCCAAGGGGCTCGTCAAGGAGCAGCACCCTGGGTTCGTTGACAATGGCCCGGGCAATGGCGATACGCTGCTGCTGGCCGCCGGATAAGGAGTCCACGGTCCGGTTCTCATAGCCGGGCAGGTTTACTAGCTTCAGGGCGTATTTGATTTTGTCGTCAATATAGGCTTTTGGCTTATTTTTGATCTTTAAGCCAAAGGCAATATTTTCCGCGATGTTCATGTGGGGAAACAGCGCATACTTCTGGAATACGGTATTTAACGGGCGTTTGTTGGGTGGAATCATGGAGATGTCCTGTCCGCCGAAGATTACCTTTCCTGTGTCAGGGGTGGTGAAGCCGCCTAATATACGCAGGGTAGTGGTCTTGCCGCAGCCGCTGGGGCCGAGCAAGGTGACGAAGCTGTTCTCCCTGATGGAAAGGTTCAGGTCGTCCAGGACCAGCTCGCCGTCAAAACTTTTTGATATGTGCTGTAAATCAATGAAAGGCTGGCTCATGATAATCAAAATCTCCTTTATCTTAATGTGATTAAAAACTTGGCGGCGAGCTCACCCACAGAAGAAGGGCCCCGTTCTTGCTTGTCAGGTAATGTTTCTTATCCGGCGTGAAGTAGAAGGATTCCCCTTTTTTTGCCTTGTATGTCTTGCTGCCTATATGGATGGATATGCTTCCCTGGAGCACGTATCCGAATTCCTCCCCTTCATGGGGATTATCAGGATAGGTGGAGCCTCCGGCCTTTAAGGTGAGGAGGATGGGCTCCATCACATTCTTCTGGGCATTGGGGATAATCCATTTGATTTCATTATTTAAGTCTGTATCGATTTTCTCAAAATAATCCTGTTTGCCAAATACTACCTGTTCATCCGGCGTCTCATTGAAGAATTCACCGATGGTGGTGCCCAGGCATTGCAGAATGTCCATCAGGGTGGCTATGGACGGAGATGTCAGGTCACGTTCCAGCTGGGAAATGAATCCCTTGGAAAGCTCGGCCCGGTCAGCCAGTTCTTCCTGGGTCAGACCCTTTAACACCCGCAGTTCCTTTAGTTTACTTCCAATTTCCATGGAGCTCCTCCCTGTCTCGCGTTTCTGAACAAAAAGTTTACAAATACTAACTGACTATAAAAATAAGCAAAAAGTTTAGTAATAATAAACAAGCGCGAATTTCATTATACATTAAATCAGTGGTATGTCAATACCCTTTTTTAAAGATTTGGCAGATAAGTTCAGGGACAGGTTGGGAGATGAACAGAGGGGGACAATTTCACAAACTTCCAGTTAACAAATTCACAAATTTATGATATGATGTTTTTAGTCTAAATTGAAATAAAAACCGACATAAATCAGGGAGGTACAGACAGGTATGAGCGGAAAATATATGGCATATGTAGGATCCTATTCCTACACCGGAAAAGCAAAAGGAATTACAGTGTATGACGTGGATGTGGAAAACGGGACATTTAGGGAGAGGTGTGAGATGGAAGTGGACAACTCCTCCTATGTCATTGCTTCCAGCGACGGGAAAACCCTGTACTCCATCGCGGACGAGGGGGTTGTATCCTTCCGAATCCTGCAGAACGGAAGCCTTGCAAGACTGAACAGCGCTCCCATCCGCGGCATGAGGGGCTGCCACCTGTGTACTGATATGGAAGATAAATACGTGTTTGTGTCAGGC
>UMEM01001178.1_pt1 | contig 11237 bp, 10 predicted proteins | sample 1964761 | NCBI WGS metagenome assembly UMEM01 (sample SAMEA4836021, study PRJEB28245) | human gut metagenome | biome: gut microbiome; material: fecal sample | place: Denmark | collected 2008 | reverse complement strand
CAGCCATACCAGCATCAGAAAGCTGACGCATATACAGATCAGCGACGGATACAGCACCGTTACCACACCGGCAGCCAGCAGGATCACAGGGATCACTCCTCCGAAAGCTCCTGCTTCCAGAAGATAGATCATATATTCCGCCACCTCCAGCTTCTGTACCGCAGTGATCACCCACATGGAGCAGATCACAGCAAGCGAAGCCAGAGGAAGCAGATAATCCACAGACCAGCCACGCCAGCCGGTAAACACATCCCAAAGCACTCCTGCAACAGCTGCGATCACCAGCTGCCACATCTCATTCTTCAGAAGATTCCGCCGCTTCACATAAGCCACTGAAACCATCAGCCAGGTGCAGAACGCCCCTGCAGTCACAAACCAGGCCCAGCCTATATGACTATCCAGCAGATAATCGATCAGATTACATACCACAGCCAGCACAATACACAGAAATGTAAAGCTCTCAAAAAGCTTCATCTGCTGTTTCTGCTCCTCTTTCTGTCCCGGAAGATCATTCTCCCGAATTGTACAGGATACCTGCTCATTTTTCAGTCTCTCCACAAAATTCCGCTCAATATTTCCATTGGGGATCTTGGACGTAAAGCTTAAAACCATCTCATCTCCAAAAGAACAGGAACACAGCTGCAGACTGTCCGTGCTTGCAAAAAGTCCGAATCTCTGAATATATTTCCGATATTCCTCCGGCATCCGAATGATCCCCACATTGGAATAGATCGCCGTGATAGACCTCCCTCCGAGAGTCGTCCCGGCAAGAAGGAACGGGGTTTTGATCTCCAGTGGTACCAGACGCAGGATCGGATTTTTCTCCAGGCTTACCAGATCATTCAGCTTTGCTTCGATCACGTCCTTACTCAGTTCCTTTGCAAACTGCTCCTTTACGGATCTCATAATATCCTCAAAGGCTGTATCAGGCTGAAAATAACAGCTGATCTCGATCCATCCGAAAAAATTTGCCATAGACCGGGACGGAAAATAATTTCTCAAATTTACCGGGACCATCAGACCAATGGGCTTTTTCGCCTGATTCTGAGGCACTTCTTCATGGATTGCCCAGATAAGAGCTGCCGTAAGAAAAACCGTGATCGACACACCGGCCGCTTTTGCACGGGCGTGGATCTCTTTTACCGGAACACAGACTTCCGTGATATTCATATCCTCCTGCCTGAGCTTCTCGCCTTTTAGCTGGAAGGCAGGCTTCTTGGACTCTCTCTTTCTTGGCGCATCGGAGGAATAATACTGAGAAAAACTGTCCTCCTCCATATCCCTGCCTGTAATGTTCTCATCCGGAAAAAGCTCCGGAAGCTCTGCGGATGGGTGCGTCTCCTGAAGATAATTTTTCACCAGCTCCATCAGAAAATGCATGGCTCCCGTTCCATCCGTCAGCGCATGAAATACCTCGAAATTGATCCTGTTCTTATAATAGCTCACCCGAAAAAGAAGCGTTTTTTTGTCCGGAATATAAAGTCCGCTACAAGGTGCACCTGCTTCTTTCTTTACCACTGCCGGAATATCACGTCTCTCCAGATAAAACCAGAACAGTCCCTTTCTTAAAACTGCACGGAAAAGAGGATATTTTTCCAGTGTCCTCTCCAGGGCTTCCTGCAGTGTTTCTTCTTTTATCTCTTCTTTCAGTTCACAGTAAAAACGAAATACCCTGGTGTCATTCTTTCCTGTCACCGCCGGGAACGCCAGCGCCGCATTGTCAAGTTTTCTCCACTGTGCATATTCGTTCTTCATGATGCTTTCCTTCTTCCTGTTCCTCTGTTTCCAGAAAACGATTTACATATGCAAAGCTCTCCTGCACATGCAGAAATTTGATCCCCAGTGCAAAATACCCATGAAACGCACCTGCGATCCTGTGCACTTCCACACGATTTCCCGCTTCCTTCAGTTTTTCGCCAAATGCCTCACCTTCATCCCGAAGAGGATCGAACTCAGCGGTAAGTATCAGTGTATCCGGCATATTTCGAAGATTCTTCTCCAGGATCGGTGCAAAATAGGGGTTCCTCCTGTCTTCCGGACAACTCTCATAGAGTTTCAGATAATCTTCCATCTTCTCCGCTGTGAGAAGATAACCGGTTCCGTTTGTTTTTACGGATTCAAAGGGAGAGTCTTCCGTATAACAGTTGTTCAGTGCCGGATAAATAAGGATCTGTTTTTTTGGAAAAAAATCTCCGCGGTCTCTGGCCATCATACATACAGCCGCTGCCAGATTTCCGCCTGCACTATCTCCCATAATGGTGATACGATCCGGATCCGTATTCAGAAGAAAACGATTGGTGTAAAAAGTCTTCGCAGCTGCATAACAATCCATCAGTCCCACCGGGAAACGGTATTCCGGTGCCAGCCTGTATTCAACAGACGCCACGATCTGACCGGTAGACTGTGCCATTCTGGCACAAACCCGCTGATAATTCTCTACACTTTCCGTAACCCAGCCACCGCCATGGAAAAACAGAATCACCGGTGGTTTTTTTCCGGAGGCGGCACCGTTTTCCATGTCCTCTTCTGTTGGAAAAAACAGACGGATCGGCACTTTATAGTCTCCGTTATAAACTTCCGCATCCAGCGTCCTGTAAAAGATCCTCATAGGATCCATCTTCTTAAGATCTGCCAGCTTTCTGGAAGCCTCCACTTCGATCCCGCCATAGGAAAGAGCATGGAGCACTGTCCGCACGGCACGTGGCATAGCAGTTTCTCTCCCGGTCGGAATGCCCGGAACTATGACTGGGCGGCTTCTTCTGTTTTCTTTTCTTGTATAGATATATTTTGTTTCTGTTTCATATCTTCCAGGAATGCAGACTTGTTTCACGCAGGTACGCCTGTAGGCAATCCTCTTCAGAATCTCATGATCTGTACGGATGATCACTTCCGTTCCCTTATAGCCCCGGATATAATATCTGTTTTCTTTCTTTTTTATACGTGGTTGTCTCAATCGCAGTAAATATTTTCTGATTACTTTTTCCTCCGTGGATTTTTCCTTTATTTTCACCTATGATAGCATCCGCAGTCTATGAGTACAAGTCATAGTAAAAAATATACTGCTGCATGATCCCACGCATTCCTCTGTATCTGCGGTTAGGAAATCCTCTTTTGTAATGCACGTCCATGACCTGACGGATGTGGGTATCTATGGGAAAAGCATCCATATGATGCAGTGCAAACAGGCAGATACATTCAGCTACCTTTTCTCCCACACCACAGAGTTTCATCAGCTCCTTCTTTGCCTGAGGGTAACGCATATCATAGATTTTTTCCAGGGAGATCTGACCGGATGCAATGGTCCTGGCCGTTACTGCGATATATTTTGCCCGGTATCCCAGGCCGCATCCTCTTAACTCCTCTTCCGTTGCCTGACTCAGCGCCTCTACAGTCGGAAAAGCGTAGTATTCCACACCTGCAGATGAATTTTTTCGCTCTCCGTACTTCCGGCAGATGGTTTCGATACATTTGCGGATACGCTTGATATTGTTCTGCTGAGATATCAGAAACGTAACGATCATTTCCCAGAGATCCTGTCTTAATATCCGTATCCCGTCTCCTGCCTTTATTGCGGCACCCAGATATTTATCCCGTGGATTAGCAGCATTCATGTAAGCTTCATAATCCGTATCCAGATCAAAATAAAGCACCCAGTAACAGATAAATTCCTCCTGAGAGCAGCAGAAATCCACCACTCCGTCTTTCTGATACATTTCCAGATACTGGTCTCCCGCCACCATGGAAAAATGTCCGTCTCCAAGCTTTCTCATCCGGAAGCACTGTCCGGAATCGCATATTTTATCAAGGCTGAAATGTTCCAGCTCTACTGTGATCATGTCTGTTCCTCTCGTAAATATTTTTCCTTATATAATGTTCTGTATTCTCTTGGTGTCATCCGGTACCGTTCCCGGAATACCCGGTTAAAAGTCCTCTGACTTTCAAATCCCGAGATCTGCACATACGCCTGTTCCACTGCAAGATTATCATCCTTCTCCTTGCGGTTTGCCCTGAGACACCGTACCGCATTTACAATATCCGGATGCACCTGCTCCTTTTTTATAACCGGGTCTTCCGGACAGCTGTTCTGAATGATATCCGCAAACTGACCAGTCAATACCGGCTTTGCCCAGAGATAGACTGCTTTGTTTTCTCCCGGAGAGAACACCTGATAGTGATGGATCACATCCGGAAAGATCACTGCAAGATCTCCCTTTTCCATATGATAAAGCTCCTGTCCCATACCAAGCTCCAGAGTTCCCTCTGTGATATAGATAAACTCTATGGAATTATGAAGATGAGGTGAAGCATGGGCTGAGGTCCGCAGATGAATATGGAGATTCTTCTTTTTTTCTTCGTATACTGGAAACATGGATTTTTCTCTCCGCAATATTTGACTACTTTTTCTGTGTTTTTGGCACGTAATGTTTCCGAGAGTTTATTATAATGCATTTGTAAGTTAAAGAAAAGAGGAGGAAAATAAAATGAAAAAAATCATAGAATTTATCAAATATGCGATCAAATGCTACATAGAGATCAATGCAAGAAATCCATACTTCCACTAAGAAGATCCACAATAATATCTGAGGTCACGGATATTTTGTGTGGATCATGCGCATGAAAAAACTGAATAAAAGTCAATAAATGACTTGTGCGAAAATAATATCACCTGGCATCATGAAGTATCTCCAAAGCCCGTTTATATCTTCCATGCAGCCGTGATATCTGTTCAGTAGACATATTTTCGCAGTCAGAAAGACGTGTTACATCAGAATTGTGGAGCAGATCAGCCTGCTTCACTTTTTTTGCGATCGGATTCTTCCTAAGCTTCCGGATATAATCGAAATAATTCATATTCTTATCTCTTGTAAGACAACGTAAGGCCTCCACAACCTCTTCCGGAAATTCTCCGGTAAGATCCTCAAATGTGATCTCTGTATCTTCTATCACATCGTGCAGAAGTGCCGTACATACACTGAGTTCATCATCCATCTGCTCCGCTACGTGAAATGGATGAAAGATATAAGGTGTCCCGCTTCGATCTGTCTGTCCATGATGTGCCTCGTACGCCACCTTCATAGCTTTTTTCGTCAAAGCTGTATAAATCATAGCTGTGCCTCCCGTCAGGTCTTTCGACCCCCCGTTCATACTCTGTATTACACAGTATAGCATCTATATTTCCTATATACAAGGACAAAAAGGGTTATATATCTATCATTTTTACTTATATACGACAATTTTCTGATTATAACATTTCCAAAACTCTGCTGTTCTTATTTAGATCTTTCATTGGATCATGAACTCGCTTGCCCTCATTCTGAAATTGGTATATACTTACTAGTACAGCGAAAATTAAGTTTCTGCTATATTGACGCAGGATGATTTCTTCATCTGCAAGGCGGAGGAATGAGGCGTAGCGGTGGCTACGACGATTGACGACAACGCAGCAGATGAAAAATCAGACAAGTCAATATGGCGGTTACTTAATATTCGCTGTACTAGGTCAGGTAAAACTATCCATATTCATGGTATTACACGGATCACTTCATTTTAAAAAAGAAAGGAATCTTACCTATGAAATTTATATATCCCGCAGTTTTCCGTCCCACAGAGGACAAAAAATACAATGCTTTTTTTCCGGATCTTGCCTGCTGTGAAGCCAACGGTGACACGCTGGATGATGCCATCGAAAATGCCAATGCAGCTGCATACGACTGGATCTACACAGAGCTTATGGAATTTGAGGGAAAGCTTCCTCCGGTTTCCGATGAGAGCGATCTGGAGCTTCAGGAGGGAGACGTTGTCCGCAATATCTCTGTAAATATCCGCTTCCAGGATGGCTGGGACGAATAAACTCTCGTATCACAAAAACAAAGGCGACATTTAATATCATTTTCAATAAATGTCCGTGTCGAAAATGCCTGTTATGCAAAAAGCATCCGGATCGGTAATTGTCCTTTATTACCGATCCGGATGCTTTTATTATACATTTCTTCATTGTTCGTGATACTGTCTGAAAAATTTACGCAGTCCGTCCAGTGCTTTTACCAGCACTTCTGTCTCATTCTCATTCAGCTCTGCGATCACCGCTTCTGTCATCTGCCTGTGAAACTCCGCATGATGATGATATGCCATACGTCCCTTATTTGTAAGCTGGATAAATACCACACGCCGGTCCTTCTCACTTCGCTCTCTCTTCACATAGCCTTTTTTTACAAGACTGTTCATAGATGTTGTGAGGGAGCCTACGGTGATCTTAAGCTTGGCTGCAATGGAGGACATGTTCCCCCCTCCAAGACCTACAGCCTCGATAATGTGCATATCATTGTTGGAAATATCTTTATATTTATCTGTGATGATGGCTTCCTCCTCCAGTCGGAGGATCTCATTGAACAGATTCACCAGCACGTCATTTATAACTTCCCGATTGTCCACTCTACCCGCTCCTGTTTCTCCGGAGCAAAAAGGCTTCTCCGGTTCTCTGTTTATGAAGCCATCGTAACATAAATATGGCATTTTTTCCACTGGATTTTTACTTTGCGGGCTACAAAATCACTGCACTTATTGCTTCTACATTTTCCGGAAACGTTCATAGCGATGTTCCAGAAGCTTCTCCGGCTCTTCTTCGCCATATTTCTCAAGAAAATCCGCAATTCCGTTTTCCAGATAACCCGCAATATCATTTATGTTCTCACGGCTTACAGGCTCTGCTTCCGGAATCACATGCTCGATCATCCCCATCTGGTAAAGGTCTGCAGCTGTGAGCTTCATCACTGCTGCTGCTTCCTTTGCCTTTTTGCTGTCTTTCCAGAGAATGGAGGCAAAGCCCTCCGGGGACAGGATGGAATAAACGGAATGCTCCAGCATCCATACCTCATCTGCCACCGCCAAGGCAAGGGCACCTCCGCTTCCGCCTTCACCGATCACAACGGAAAGCACCGGCACTGTGAGACCTGCCAGTGTATAGAGATTTTTTGCAATGGCTTCACCCTGTCCACGTTCCTCTGCTTCCAGCCCGCAGAATGCGCCTGGTGTATCTACAAGGCAGATCACCGGACGGTGAAATTTCTCTGCCTGCTGCATCAGGCGCAGGGATTTCCAGTACCCCTCCGGAGATACCATTCCGAAATTCCGGGTAATGTTTTCCTTTGTACCCTCTCCTTTTTCCTGTACAAGGACAGTTACCGGCTGTCCGTGGAAAAATGCCACACCACCGATCACTGCCGGATCATCCCCGCAGTGACGGTCTCCGTGAAATTCCATGAAATCGTCAAATAGCGCTTCGATGTAATCCTTTCCTGTAGGGCGTGTTTTGGCTCTGGCAAGCTGAACATGTTCCCAGGGAGTGAAATCTCCGGATGGAACGAAGTCCGGCCAGATCCTATTATCTTCCTCAACAGTTTTCATCGATTCCTGATTGTCAGACTTGAACCCATTTTTAATGTCCGTATTATCGGACTGTACATTATTCAGGATTTTATCCTGATGTAATCTTAGAATATCCGCCAATACGATCCTCTGCTCCTCACGCTTTACGATCTTGTCCACAAAGCCGTGTTCCAGAAGAAATTCCGCTCTCTGGAAGCCTTTGGGAAGCTTTTGCCCGATGGTCTGTTCGATCACTCTGGGACCTGCAAAACCGATCAGCGCTTTCGGCTCTGCTAGGATAATATCTCCCAGCATAGCAAAGCTTGCCGTCACGCCGCCTGTTGTCGGGTCTGTGAGGACCGGCACATAAAGAAGTCCAGCATCGCTGTGCTTCCGGATGGCCATACTGGTTTTTGCCATCTGCATCAGGGAAACCAGGCCCTCCTGCATTCTGGCACCACCAGAACAGATATAGAGGATTACCGGCAGCTTCTCCTCTGTGGCACGTTCAAAAGCCCGCGTGATCTTTTCCCCCACGACTTCTCCCATACTGGACATCATGAAACGACAGTCACAGACACCAAGTGCCACAGGTGTCCCTTTTATAGTACACTTTCCGGTAACTACAGCCTCATCAAGCCCTGTCTTTTCACGAAGCCCCTGAAGCTTTTCTTCGTAGCCTCTGTACTGAAGGGGATTCTGTTCTTCCATGTGAGCATCCCACTCCACAAAGCTCTTTCTATCTGCGATCAGTTTGATCCGACGATAAGCGGGTACATGGAAATAATTTCCGCAATGGGGACAGATGTATTGATTCTGCTTTACCTCGTCTACAAAAACCGCCGCTTTGCAGGCGTTGCATTTACGCATCAGGTTATCCGGCACCTCCGGAGTGTTTTCCTGTTCTTCACCCCGGATATCCCTGACTGTTTTTTTGAACATGTGCTTAATTCTCATTGATCTTCACTCCCGCAATGATATGGCTGGCAAGAAAGCCAGTGTCAAAATTTCCGGACTGATAATCCTCATCTTTCAGGATTTCGTACTGATAGTCAATATTTGTATCGATTCCGTCAATGATCACCTCACCAAGAGCACTCTGCATTTTTGCAATGGCTTCTTTCCGGTTACCTGCATGAACGATCAGCTTCGCAAGCATGGAATCATAATATGGCGGGATCTTACAGCCGTTATACACACAGGTATCCACACGGATCCCGTTTCCTCCCGGAAAATGCGCTCCCTGGATAGTTCCCGGCGAAGGACGGAAATTTTTCTGGGGATTTTCAGCATTGATCCTGCACTCAATGGCGTGTCCCTGGATCCGGACATCCTCCTGAGCGATCTCAAGAGGCATTCCGGAAGCGATCTTCAGCTGCTCCTTTACAAGATCGATACCTGTTACCCACTCTGTCACCGGATGCTCCACCTGGATCCTTGTATTCATTTCCATAAACCAGAATTTTCCATCCGGTTCCAGAAGAAATTCGATCGTTCCCGCATTTACATAACCGGCTGCTTTCGCCGCCGTCACCGCCGCATGACCCATTTTTTCTCTTAATTCCGGAGAAACTGCAGCACTTGGAGATTCCTCGATCATCTTCTGATGATTTCTCTGGATGGAGCAGTCACGCTCTCCCAGATGGATCACATTTCCGAAGCTGTCTGCAAGGATCTGAAACTCAATATGTCTCGGATTTACCACGAAATGTTCAATATACATGGTACCGTCGCCAAAAGCGATCTCAGACTCTTTTCTGGCGGTTGCATAGGCTTCCGGAAATTCCTCCGGTGTGTTTGCCACACGCATGCCTTTTCCGCCGCCGCCAAGAGCTGCCTTGATGATCACCGGATAACCGATCCTCTCAGCTTCCTTAAGACCGGTTTCAATATCCTCCACATCCCCTTCGCTGCCCGGAACTACCGGAACACCAGCTGCGATCATGGTGCTTCTTGCAATTTTTTTGTTGCCCAGCATACGGATGACCTTTGATGGAGGACCCACAAATGTGATCCCGCATTTTTCACAGAGCTCCGCAAATCTGGCATTTTCAGAAAGAAAGCCAAATCCCGGATGAATGGCATCCGCACCGGAAACCATGGTTGCACTGATGATCTGTTCCATATTCAGATAGCTCTGTGCAGATGGTCCCGGTCCGATACAGATTGCTTCGTCCGCCAGCTGTGTGTGAAGGCTTTCCTCATCTGCCTCAGAATAAACCGCCACTGTGGCAATTCCCATTTCTCTGCAGGCACGGATAATACGCACCGCGATCTCGCCTCTGTTGGCGATCAGTAACTTTCGAATCATACAATCACCTTACCCGATCATAAATGTAAGCTCAGCCTCTACGGCAACCTCGCCATCCACAGATGCCACTGCAGAACCAATGCCTACAGGACCCTTTCTGCGGATGATCTTTGTTTCAAGACGGAGCTTGTCTCCCGGAGCTACCTTTCTGCGGAATTTACACTTGTTGATACCTCCGAAATAAGCGGTTTTTCCCTTCATGTCCTCCAGGGAAAGAATGGCTACCGCACCCACCTGTGCCAGCGCTTCTACCATCAGAACACCCGGCATTACCGGCTCCTGGGGAAAATGTCCCCGAAAAAAATCCTCGCGGAAGGTCACACATTTATATCCGACAGCAAATTCACCCGGCTCATAATCTTCAATATAGTCCACAAGCAGAAACGGATGTCTGTGTGGAATGATCTCCTCGATCTGTTTTACATCAAGATGCTTCATTCTCTATCCTCCTGAAACAATAATTTTTCTTATTCTCTGATTCTGATCTGAAGGTACTTATCGGATACGGAAAAGCTTCTGACCGTATTCTACCGGCTGTCCGTTCTCCACATAGATCTCTGCGATCTCGCCGTCAAAATCACTTTCGATCTCATTCATCAGCTTCATAGCTTCCACGATTGCAAGAACCTGGCCTTTTTTTACCTTGTCTCCCACCTGAACATAAGGCGGAAGATCCTGGGACGGTGCAGCATAGAAGGTTCCTACCAGCGGAGATGTTACCAGGCTGCCTGTCTGATCTTCCTCGCTCTGTGGTACGGTTTCCGACTGCTCAGTACCTTTCACTCCCTGTGCTTTTGCCACAGTTTTTCCTTTCACTGTCACTGCCATTTCATCTGTTGAAGCCGGTACCACAGGATCTTTGCCTGCCACCGGTGCTGTATTCACTGCCCTGCGGACTTTTCCACCGGTCATTCCTACTGCCGGAATGTTTTCCACAGTTTCTCCCATAACCCCCTGGATGATCTGTGGCTTTCCATGCTCCATACTTAAGGTCAGATCTGCTGTCTCATATGTAAAGGCAGTAAGCTCTGATGCAGATACGTGATCGATCAGTTCAAGAATCTGGTTAAATTCCATAGCTTCAGTCCTCCTCATACTTCTTTACAAGCAATGTTCCGTTGTGTCCTCCAAATCCAAGGGAATTGCTCATTGCATAACGAACTTCCTGTTTTGCCGGAGCGCCGATCATATAGTTCAGATCAAGCTCCTCCTCTGTTTCTGTTGTTCCCACTGTCTGATGGATAAATCCGTCCAAAATGGATTTTACGCATACGATAAACTCAACAGCTCCTGCTGCGCCAAGAAGATGGCCCACCATGGATTTTGTGGAATTGATCTTTACATCCTTGGCAGCGTCCTTAAACGCAAGCTTGATAGCTCTTGTTTCAAACAGGTCATTGTGATGTGTTCCGGTTCCGTGTGCATTGATATAATCTACCTGCGCCGGTGCAACACCTGCTTCCTTCATGGCATTTTCCATAGCACGTGCGGCGCCGCTTCCGTCCTCGGCCGGAGATGTGATATGGAAAGCATCTGCAGTTGCACCGTATCCCACAACCTC
>UMEM01002186.1_pt1 | contig 11403 bp, 10 predicted proteins | sample 1964761 | NCBI WGS metagenome assembly UMEM01 (sample SAMEA4836021, study PRJEB28245) | human gut metagenome | biome: gut microbiome; material: fecal sample | place: Denmark | collected 2008 | reverse complement strand
AGGCGGCCGCGCTCGGTATACAGGCGGCTGTAATCAATGTCGTCCGCCTTGCGGCCGAAGTTTGCCTTTTTGCACTCGGCGGCGGTCAGCACCCCTTCCTCCACCAGTGCGTCCAGACTGATGAAATAAGGGTTGCCCGCAAAGGCGGAAAAGCTCTGATACGGGCTGTCGCCGTAGCTGGTCACACCCAGCGGCAAGATCTGCCAATAGGTCTGTCCGGCTTCCTTGAGCCAGTCCACAAAGTCGTATGCTTCCTGCGAAAAGCAGCCGATGCCGTAAGGGGACGGCAGACTGCTGATGGGCAGCAAAATGCCTGCACTTCTCTGCATCTTCTTTTCCCTTCCTTTATAACTCGATCATAACACCGGCATGGTCAGACACCTGCGGCTCCTGCAGACCGCCAAACACCACCCGGCTGCTCTTGACTGCCACCGCCTTGGAGCACCAGATCTGGTCGATGCGCTTTTTTGCCGCTGCATCCGGGGCGTCCCGCCAGCCGTCAATGGCTTCCACCACCGTGTAGCCCGCGTCCCGCTGCTGTGCCAAGCGGTAGGTATCCTGCCAGCCGCTGCCCAGCACAAGGTCGTAGCCCTCGCCCCGCACGTCGGCTTCGCTGTTGAAGTCGCCCAGCAGAAAGGCGGTCTTTTTTGCGCCCGCCGCCTTTGAAAGCTTTTCCCACTGGGGAGCGAAAGGTTCTACTTCGTCCTTCCACCAGCCCAGATGCACCGTATAGTACCAGACATCTCCTGCACAGATGCCCAGCGTGCGGCGGGTCTTCCAGTTGTTGTAATCATTGATCTGGCTCAGCAGCAGATTTTCGGCGTCGGTGATGGGCGCACGGCTGAACACCGCCGCGCCCTCATCGTAAATGTCGTAGCCCACCTTTGCCGGGAGCCAGCTCCAATCGTAGTGCACACCCCGCGCTTCCAGCATTTTTGCCACGGCTGCGGCGTGGTTGTCCGCTTTCAGCAGCACCATATTGCCGGGGCAGGGGTAGTACCCCGCCGGAGCCTCTGCCAGCAGCGGCGCAGCGGCGGTTTCGCCCTCCACGGTGTCCCGCACCTGCAAGGACAGCCCTTCCATCAGCCGGGAGACCAAGTAGCGGGTGCGCCGCATCATGGCGCAGCTGGGCTACGAGCCGAATTTTGAGGCCGAACCGGTGGAGGCTTTTTCCAAGACCATCGGCATCATTCTGCCCTCCTCCCAGCGGGACGTCTACGAAAACGCCTTTCATCTCGAGATCATCCGCGGCATCGGGCAGTTCTGCAACCAGCGGCGGTATGTGAACACGGTCATCACCGGGCAGGACGATGCCGAAGTGCTGGACGCCATCCAGAGCATGGTGGCCAACGCACAGGCGGATGGGTTTATTTTGCTCTATTCCAAAAAGGACTGCCCGGTGGCGGCGTATCTGCGCAACGAGGGGCCGCTCCATGTCATTGTGGGCAAGGCAGCGCAGTCTGCGAACCAGACCATCTACATCGACAACGACAACGCCCTTGCCGGGGAGGAAGCCGCCGATTACCTTTATGAGATGGGCCACCGCCGCATTGCGTATTTCGGGGTCAATAACGCCATGCTGTTCTCCGCAGAGCGCAAGCGGGGTTACCAGATGTCCCTGCTCAAGCACGGCATCACTCCGCGCGAAGAGGACTGTGTGGAGGTCAGCACCCTGAACGACGCCTACGAGGGGGCGCTGAAAACCCTGCTCACCGCCCCGGACCACCCCACCGCCATGCTGGTCAGTGACGATATCCTTGCTGTGGTGCTGGAACAGTTCTGCGGCAAACTGGGACTGCGCGTCCCGAAGGACCTGTCCATCGTGTCCTTCAACAACTCCCTGTTCTCCCGCATTACCAGCCCGCAGCTGACCACCGTGGACGTGAACCCCTACCAGCTGGGCATGGAAGCCGCCAGCCAGACCATCAACCACATCGAGAACCCGAACCTTCTGGCAACAAAGATCATCGTGCCGCACAAGCTCATCCCCCGGGAGAGCTGCTGCCCGCCGCCGGAGGTCTATAGCAATTCAACTTTTTAATGCAACAGCAACATCGTTGAATTGCATATCGCAGAGATGCCGTTTTGATGTTGCGCTAATTTCTTGACTTGCGATAATAAGAATAATGGGATTGTTTTCTCTTTTTCAGAGAAGAGGGGGTACAGAGCCCTGCTATGCAAAAAGTCCACTTGCCCCTGCGATCGACCAGATAAAACCGCCCGCATTGTGGTCAAAATTGTGGTCAAAACCAAATAAGGCCAGCCTATAAAAAAAAATCCAACGATTTCTAACGTGAAATCATTGGATTTTATGATTCAGCAGAACCGGACAAATCCGAACTTGTCGGGGCAAGGCCCCTCCATCTTGCTTGCGCAAGACCGTTCTGTTGCTCAAAAGCCCCACTGGGGCTTTCGTTGCTTCGCAAACGCAAACTTTTTTCTCCGCAATCGGTGGTCAAAGTGTCCTCAAACCGGACGGTTTGGGTGCCATCCTTGTAGTTGAACGTGATCAGCATCCGGTCATCGTACAGGAAAATGGCATTTACAAAAATTTCAATCAGCGCTTTCCGCTGCTTTTTCTGCGAAATATCGAACTTTCTAAATTTCATCAGCCAGAACCGGATGAAATCCTCATTGAAGCTGGGCTTCTTCAATTTTTCATCTGCGATTTTTACAGTCAGCTCATCTTTCTGGCTTTCCAGCGCTTCCAGACGCTCTTTGGTTGTCCGGGTGTACAAGCCGTCCTCGATTGCCTTCATCAGGTTGTCCAGCTTTTTGTCGATTTCTCGCAGTTGCTTTTCCAGCAGCGGGATCGTGGTATTTTCCTGATTCTGGACATCCATGACCAATTGAACGATCTTGTCGATCACCGCATCGTCCTGAATCAGCTTCATCGTCTCCCGGACGACCAGATCTTCCAGCCAGTCCTTCTGCACGGTCTTTTTGTTGCAGCCCTTACGCCGCTTGACGTTGGCGCATACTTATATTTTTTCAGCAAGTGCTTCACCATCTTACGCATACTTGCGCGGGCAGTTTCTTTTTTCTGCAGGTCTATTACGCTCGCATTACTGAATTTCTGCGTTTCCAGCCATCTCCATTGCAGCGTTCGATTGACACAGGTTGAGTTATCGGCAGATACAGCAAACACAACGGGCAGCTCTGTTACCAGAGCTGCCCGTTGTGTTCGTTTATGAAAAGGAGAACTTAGATCTCATACCACTTGATCTCGTTGGCGTCCAGATGCAGCGCAAAGCTGCTGCCGCCGGTGGTGTAAACGGTGGTATCCTGCGGCTCGTAGGTGTTGTTCACCACGCAGTACTTGCCGTTTTTGACGTAGGCGTGCACCTCCACGTTGTAGTTGGAGCTGAACCATGTATGCAGCTCTTCCTCACTGTGGGCGCTCCACAGGATAGCACGGTAAAGGGTACGGCTGTTGGCAAAGCTGTACGGCACGCCGCTGATGTACACGGCGCGCCCCTTGCCGAAGTCGTGTGCCGCCATCTGCACTTCTTTGTTTCGCTGCACCAGCACCTCGGTGCCTTCAAGGGCGTAGATGTTCTTTTTGCCCTCGCCAAAGTCCACGGGTTGGTCGGCGTCCTGCAAGATAAAGTGGTCGGGGTGCTCCTCCCAGTTGTACTTGTCGTAGTTGAGGGTGAAGCCGTTTTCTTCCTCCACGCCCAACACGCTGGCAAGCTGGAGAATGTGGCCCTGATACGGGTGACCGGAAGGCTCACCCACGCCGATGAAGCCGCCGCCATTCCAGACGAACTTGCGGATGGCAGAGGAGATCTCCGGGTCTTCCCACCAGATGCCGCCGGTGTGTGCGGTGTCGGCATCGCCTACATTGATAATGACATCCAACGAATCCAGCAGATGCGGGTCGTTCTTGATATCCTCAAAGCTGATAAACTTCACATCAAAGGGCGCACCGGACAGCATCTCAATGACACCGGCATAGCTATAGTTCTGCTTGTAATAGAGGGCGTGATGCACCATGTGACAGCCCCAAGCCCGCATTTTGCCCCAGCAGTTCAGCACGGCCACTCGCTTGACACAGTAGGGCGTGGTGCCCTTGATGTTCTCGTACAGCTCGCGGAACTCGTTGCAGACGCTCTCCACGTAGTCCACGAACTCCGGGAACTGCAAGGCCAGTTTCAGATAGCCGCCATAGCCGATGCGGTCGATGGGCTTGCGCAGGATAGCGCGGCGGGCTGTAACCCAGTTCTCCTTGGCTTCCCGCACCGGGTCGCCGCCCTCGTGGAAGGTGTCCGGGAAGAAGTACGGCAGGAAACGGCCCTCGGTGTACTTCACGCCCTCAATGTCAGAGATCAGGCGCAGGGTGGAGCCGTTGCCCACGCTGCCCACTACGGCATCCAGTCCGATGGTCTTGAACTCCGGCATGAAAGGTTCGGTGCCGATCCAGTGGTCGCCGAGGAACATCATGGCTTCGCACCCGCACGCATGGGTGATGTCCACCATCTCCTTGGCAAGCTTTGCCACCTCGCGGCGCTGGAAGGCCTGAAAATCCCGGAATTCCTTGCTGGGCACCCGGTACTGGTTGTTATAGTAGCCTTGATCGATGATGTACTCCGGGCGGAACTTGTAGCCGACCTCCTGCTCAAACTGGTTGAGGATATAAGGGCTGACCGAAGCAGAGTATCCATACCAGTCCACGAACTTCTCCCGCTTCAGCTCGTCGAAGATCAGGGTGAACTGGTGGAAGAAGGTGGTGTAGCGGATGACGTTAACATAGGGGTGCTCTGCAATGAACTTGCGCAGACGCTCCATGGAATACTTGTGGGTCTTGGGCTGACGCACGTCAAAGGTGATCTGGTGCTCAAAATTCGTCCAGCCGTTGGTGGTAGCGTTGTACATATGCACCGGGTCCCAGATGAGGTAAGCCAGAAAACTGACGGTATACTCATGGAACGGTACGGCCTGTACGGTCACACTGCCGTCGGCGTAGCTCCACTGCTCCGGCGGCACGGGCTGCCCGGTGGTTCGATCCATGACCTCCCACCAGCGGGTGATATCATCGTTGGTGTTCACCTGCATCAGCTCCGGGCTGATGCCCTTCATCAGCGGGATGGTCACGGTGTCGCCGGGGGCGGTGTAGAAGCCGGTCATGATGTAGCACTGCTGCACCTCGTCCGGGTTTGCTTTTGCCCATGCGTTATCCTTGCGGGTGGTATAGTAGGTGGAGTAGATCTTGGCGTCCGCATCCTTGAGCTGCTGCGGGAAGTCGGTGCCGTCGCAGTCGCGGATGGCATCGGCACCCCACTTTTTTAAGATCTCCAATGTTTCGGGCACAACGTCCAGGTCGGTGGGGATGGTCACGCGCCCGGACTTTCTTGTTTCATCCATAGGGATTCTCCTTTACCTCTCTCTTATCCTCAATCCTGATAGGTCGCATTGTAGATGGCCAGCACTGCCAGCAGCAGCGCTACGCCCACCAGCATGATGCCAAGCCCTGCCAGCTGCCCGGTCATTTTCCAGCCGGACACCACCAGCACCAGTGCCAGCACAAACAGCACCAGCATCAGGATCATGCGCAGGGCGGGATGGTTTTTCCAGTATGCTTTCATCGTTTGTCACCTTAACCTTTCAGGCCGCCCACGGTCATGCCCTGCGTCAGCTGCCGCTGCACGCAGATGTACAAAATCAGGGTGGGCAGCATCACCAGCACAAGACCTGCGTACATGGTGCCGTACTGGGCAGCGCTCTGCTGCGCCTGCATCAGGTTCAAAAGACCTACCGGCAGGGTGCGGGGTGCCTTGGTGGAGCTCATCAGGGTCATGGAGATGATATACTCGTTCCAGAAGGACAGGAAGTTGAACAGGATAATGGTGATGATGGAGGGCTTTGCCATGGGAAAGATGATGCGGGTCATGGTGGAAAAATAGCTTGCACCGTCGATGTAGGCGGCCTCCTCAAAATCGTGGGGCAGGGTGGCAAAGTAGCCCGACAGCAGGTAGATGGTAAAGGGCAGCGCGGTGGCGGCGTATACCACCGCCAGCACCACCAGATTGTTCAGCAGAAAGCCGCTGCCGAAGTGGCTTTTCAGCCACACATCGCTGTCCCGCAGCATCAGGAAGATGGGCACCACGATGTAGTTCACGTTGATGAACAAGCCCGCCATGAACAGGGTGTTCAGCACCTTGCACCCCTTGAAGTGAAAGCGGGACAGGCAGTAGGCGGCGGGCAGGGCAACGACCAGCAGCAGCGCCAGCGCCAGCGCGGTGACGATGACCGAGTTGAGCATATATTCGCCCATTTTGGCGCCGTTCCATGCGTTAACGAAGTTCTGCCAGTAGAACCCGGCGGGCAGTGCCCAGGGGTTGCCGTAGAACTCTGCATTCTGCTTGATGGATGCCATGAACACCCATGCCACCGGCACGATGATGGTAACGGCCAGCAGAACCAGCACAAAATAGATGAAAAACTTGTACAGACCTTCCGCAGAGCGGGAAGATTTTTCGGTGGTATTCTGCATCTTCTTCCCTCCTTAAAATTCCAGCGTATCGCGGTTGGTAACCTTGTTGACACAGGCGGACAGGGCAAACGAGAACAGGAAGATTACCACACCGATGGCCATACTGTAACCATACAGGCCAGCGTCTTTCTGGCTGTACATATAGCTCAGCGCCACATCCGATGCGCCGTTGGGCCCGCCGCTGGTCATGGCCTTGACGAAAAGGAAGGCCATGTTGATGGTGGAGATGATAAAGAAGGTGAGGGTGGTGCGGATATTCGTCCAGATGAGGGGGATGGTGATCTGGAAGAACTGGGTCAGCCGCCCGGCACCGTCCAGATTGGCGCTCTCGTACAGGCTGATGGGCACGGCAGACATGGAGGCCATGTACATGACCATGTAGTAGCCGATGGCCTGCCACACCATGGCAATGATGATGGAGGGGATGACCAGTTTTTCGCCCTTCCACAGGATGGGGTCGCTCATGTTGCGGAACAGGCCGATGATGCTGTTCAGCATGCCGTTTTCCGGCTTATAGATGGCAGAGAAGATGCCGGAGATGACGACCACCGACAGGATGTTGGGGATGTAGAAGATGATGCGGAAAAAGTTCTGGCCTTTGATCTTCTCCCGGGTGAGGATGGCGGCAAATACCAGTGCAAAGGCGAAGGTGATCAGGGTGACCGTTACCACCAGCAGGATCATATTCTGCATGGAGCGGATGAACTGGGCGTCCCGCAGCAGATGCTGGAAGTTTTTAAGCCCCACAAAGGTCTCGTTGGGAGAATAGGCACCCCGCTCATACAAACTCATGCGGAACACGTTGAGGGTGGGCAGGATCATAAAGAGGAAAAACAGGATGGTAGCTGGTGCCACACAGAGGAATACGAACCGTTTGCGGCTTTTATCCGTTCTCATAGGGGATTGACCGCTCCTTTCTTGATGGTACTGTACAGCCCAAAAAAGCGGAGGCGGTAAAAACCGCCCCCGCTGGGCAGGGCTTAATTACTCGATGATGTTGGCGCGCATCTGGTCGCTGGCGGACTTGATGCCGTCGATCCACTGCTGCTCGGTCATGCTGCCGGACACCAGAGAGTTGACAGGGTCGAAGAACACGGTGCGCACTTCCACGCCGGGGATGGCACTGAAGGCTGCAAAGTTGCCCATGGCGGCCTTCGCGCCGTTGTCGTAGATGGAGTAGAACATCTTGTTGTCGCCTTCCAGACTGTCGGCGATGCCCAGCACAGGCTGGATAGCGCCGCTCTCGGCAAACAGCTTGCAGGCTTCGTCGCTGTACAGGTAAGCCACGAACTGCTTGGCGGCATCCTGATGCTCGGCACCGGCGGGGATCCATGCCTGCTCGAACCAGGTGTAGCTGTAGCTGTCGCCGCCGGCCTTGACAGCGGGCAGGGCGGTCATGCCCCACTCAAAGCCGTCTGCACGGGGAGCCTCGGCCATCTCGCCCACGATCCAGGTGCCGTTGGGCATGAACAGGGCCTTGTTGTCCAGCACCAGCTGCTGGTTCTGGGTAAAGTCCTGATCGTTGGCCTGTGCGGGGGTGATGGGGTTGGTGTAGGAAGCCAGCTTTGTCACGATATCAAAGCAGGTCTTTGCCTCGGGGGTGTCCCAGATGCCCTCGGTGTAGTGGGTGGCCTTGTTGAAGAAGTCGGGGCCGCCTGCGGCGTACATCAGTGCGTAGAAGAAGGCGTCGAAGTAGCCGGTGGTGGGGTAGGTGAACAGGTAGGTGCCCTCAGCGGCAGCCTTGTCGCCCAGTGCCCACATCTCGTCCCAGGTCTTGGGCACGTCCCAGCCCTTTTCCTTCAGGAAACCGGCGTTGTAGAACAGGCCGCAGGGGCTGTAGAACATGGGAGCCAGATAGGTTTTGCCGTCGCCGTAGGGGTTGGTCAGGGAGGTGTCGGTAAAGCCGCCGGCGATCTTCTCGCTCACCTTCTTGCTCTCGCCGGGCACGGTCATGCTCAGCACGTCGGTGATGTCGGCGATCAGGTTGCCCTTGATGAACTGCTCGGTCAGGGCAGCTTCACGGCCGGTGGCCAGATGGACAACGTCGGGGTAGTCGCCGCCCTGCATGGAGGGGCCGATGACGTCCTCCAGCTTCTTGTCGGTGGTCAGGTCCACCTTGATGCCGGTCTGGGCGGTAAAGGCCTCGGCGACCTTCTTCCACATCTCAGCGCCGTAGCCGGTCTCGATGGCGGCTACCTTGATGGTAACGTCTGCAGCCGCCGCTGCGGAAGAAGCGGCGGTGGAGGATGCCACGCTGGATGCGGTGGAGCTGGAAGAGCCGCCGCAGGCAGCCAGACCCAGTGCAGCGGCGCCAACGCCGGCCGCCTTCAGGAAATTACGACGAGAAATACGATTCATACTATGTTGCCTCCATCATTTTGTTCCGTTTAAACACAGCCGGGCAAACAGGCTTTGCCCGAAGGACTGTGTGTTTTTCTGTCTCCAATATAAATTCTTTCGCTTCCTTGCTCAAGAGGTTTGTTGTTTCATTTTTTATAGATATTGCTTTCTGAAAAAATTTTCCAGCAAAAGTGCTAAAAATCTTTTAAAAGTTTCAGCATAATCCCCAACCTGTAACTGTTTTGACATATTTCGAAGGGACTTGAGAAACAAAAATATAAAAATTAGCCTAAAATCAGGGCTTGCTTTTTTTGTGTATTCCCTCTATAATGAGGGTAAAGTGCACGAAACAACGCACCATTTTTTGGTAATGTTTTCATAATGTTGCGTTTATTTTTAGAAAATTTGCGTTTCCCGAAGGAGCCGATCATCTATGAGTACCCAGCGCTTTGATATCCGCCACGCGCCCGCCCCGCGGGAATCCTTCCGTCTGCTGTACATCAGCAAGAGCCGGTTTGGCGGCGATTGGAACAGTACCACCCACACCCACTCCTGCACGGAGCTGTTCTACTGTCTGAGCGGAGAAGGTCAGTTTTATCTAAGCGGTCAGCTTTATCCGGTCAAACCGGATGATATGGTCATTGTGAACCCGCAGGTGGAGCATACCGAGCTTAGCCTGAACGCCTCGCCCTTGGAGTATATCGTGCTGGGCGTTGCCAGCATGGAGTTTTTGTTCAGCAAGGCGGATACGAACTACGCCATCTTCAATTGCCGGGAGAACCGGGAGCGGATGGTCACGTTGCTGCACATGCTGCTGGCCGAGGCCGACCGCAGCTTAGACGGCTGCGAGACCGTTTGTCAGGACCTGCTGGAGGTACTGCTGATCTGGCTGGTGCGCTGCACCACCATTTCGCTGCAGCTGGAGGAGGCTGCCCCGACCGAGAACCGGGAGTGCGCCGAGATCAAGCGGTATCTGGACACCAACTACCGCGAGGATATCTCGCTGGACCTGCTGGCAGAGCTTGCCCACCTGAACAAATACTATCTGGCCCACACCTTCCAGCGGGAGTACGGCATTTCCCCCATTACTTACCTGAACCGCCGCCGCATTGAGGAGAGCAAGCATATGCTGGGCAACACCAGCTACAGTCTGGCGCAGATCAGCGAGCTGATGGGCTTTTCCTCCCCCAGCTATTTCTCCCAGTGCTTCCGCAAGGCGGAGGGCATGACCCCCAACGAATACCGCCGTCAGACGCGGCAGGGAAAACGCCCCGCCCCGACAAAACGGCATGAAGTATAACGAAAACGAGGAATTTATGATGAAATCCGTTACCCTTTCTCTGCTCCAGTCTGCTGCAAATGCCTTTGATTTTGGCGGGCCTGTGCTCTGCGATGCTCACCACTATGGTGAGGGGCATATCAACGACACCTTTGTGGTCTGGCGGGAAGATCATTCCAAACGCTTTATTTTGCAGCGCATCAACACAGATACCTTTACTAACCCGGTGGGCCTGATGGAGAATGTCTGCGGCGTGACCCGGCATCTGCGGGCGAAAATTCTTGCCGAGGGCGGCGACCCAGCACGGGAAACGCTGAATGTCATCCCAACTTTGTCGGGGTCGACTTGCTATCTGGATGCAGACGGCGGCGCATGGCGTGCCTACGACTTTGTAGAAGATACCATCTGTTTGCAGCAGGTCGGCAGCGAAACCGACTTCCGCACCGTGGCCGAGACACTGGGCAAATTCCAGAACCAGCTGGAGGATTACCCGGCCTCCACCCTCCACGAAACCATCGCCCGCTTCCACGACACGCCCAACCGCTATGCCAATTTTGAAAAAGCCCTCGCCGCCGATGCACTGGGCCGGGCAAAAAACATTGCGCCGGAAATCGAATTTATCCATGCGAGGGAGCAGGACTGCCATGTCCTGCTGGATCAGCTGGCAGCTGGCGAAATTCCTCTGCGCGTCACCCACAATGACACCAAGATCAACAATGTCCTCATCGATGCCGCTACCGGAAAAGGCATCTGTGTCATTGACCTCGACACCGTGATGCCGGGACTTTCGGCCTACGACTTCGGCGATTCCATCCGCACCGGTGCCAACGACTGCGCTGAGGACGAACCTGACCAGAGCAAAGTCCATTTTGACCTGCATCTGTACGAAGTGTTCGCCAAAGGGTATCTCTCCACTGCCGGGGCATCCATGAGCATGGCAGAAAAAAAGAGCCTTGCATGGGGTGCAAGGCTCATGACGCTGGAATGCGGCATCCGTTTTCTGACTGACTATCTGGAGGGCGACCATTATTTCCATATTGCTCGCCCGGATCACAACCTCGACCGCGCCCGCACCCAGTTCACGCTGGTGCGGCAGATGGAAGAGGTTTTCGATCAGATGCTGGAAATCGTCTGCCCGGACAATCACTGATTTCGCACTCTCCTCCATTCGGATACAGCAAGAAGCATGGACGCTCTCCTTTTCGGGGGCGTCCATGCTTCTTTTTACAGCTTATCCCCGATAATGTGCAGCGTGATGTGATTCTGGAGATCATTCACAAGCACAAGGACT
>UMEM01004813.1_pt1 | contig 11456 bp, 7 predicted proteins | sample 1964761 | NCBI WGS metagenome assembly UMEM01 (sample SAMEA4836021, study PRJEB28245) | human gut metagenome | biome: gut microbiome; material: fecal sample | place: Denmark | collected 2008 | reverse complement strand
GCGTTGGCAGATTGACCGCAAACGGTCTGATGGGTGTATGTGACATTATCCCCCGAAGCTCTGCAAAGCCGGGAGACCTTATCTTCTTCCAAGGCACCTATGATACCTCCGGTGCATCGCACGTTGGTATTTATGTCGGCAATGGGATGATGATTCACTGCGGAAACCCGATCTCTTATGCTTCGATTGAAACAAATTACTGGCAACAGCATTTTTACTGCTTCGGCAGAATCCGAAATTAAGGAGGACATTCTATTGGGTGCCAAATTAGACAGAATTGGTGCAGATCTTGAGAAAGCCCGAAAGAAACGGGCTGAATGGGATGCCAGAGTAAAAGACCTGGAACGTAGATACCGTGAGGAGGAAAACTCCGAAATCCATGAGATGGTTCACGCTGCGAACCTGACCCCTGACCAACTTTCTGAGCTGCTCCGTATGTTTGCTGCGGATATGGCTCCGAAGCCTGCGACAATTAACGCTATGAACGAGGAGGAGATGCAGAATGAAGATTAAAAGACTGAGTGCCGCTTTTCTGGCGGCTGTGATGTGTATGAGCGTGTTCTCGACAACCGCTTTCGCCTATACGGATGAGACAGCGGCTTCCAGTGCCGAAACCGTGGAAACTGCCCCTGCGGAAACCACGGAGCAGGAAACGGAAGAAGTACCGTACAGCGTATCTGTAGATGAAGATGGTACGGTGGTGTTCTCCTTCAATGGCGAGGACTGGAAGTATGATGCCGAGAAAACCGAGGACGATGGCATGGGAACCGGCAAGGTAGTCACGAACGGTTCCCGGCTGAATGTGCGCACCGGTGCAGGTATGGATTATGAGATCATCGACCAGCTTCGCCCCGGCGAAGAAGTGAAAGTGATCGGTGTTGATGGCGACTGGTATCAGATCACGGTTCCCGAAAAGAACGGCTATGTTCACAGCGATTATCTGGAGCTGATTGAGAAAGCCGAGCAGAACAGCGAAATGGATATGGCGCTGCTTACGATGTTCATGAGTATGTTCATGCAGAATATGGACACCGGAGCAGATGACAGTGAATCTGCCCTCACTCCAGATGGCAATCTGACTTTGGTTGATGATGTCGGCTCTCCTGATAAAACCGGCAAACAGTTCATTACGGCGGTCACAAAGAACGGCAACTACTTTTATATCATCATCGACCGTGACGATGAAGGGAAAGAGACGGTACACTTCTTGAATCAGGTGGACGAAGCTGACCTGCTTATGCTGATGAGCGAGGAAGAAGCTGCCAAGTATACCGAACCTGTGGTTGAGACCACTCCAGAACCGACCGAGACGGAAACGGAGCCTGAGGTCACAGAGCCTGCGCCTGTGGAGAAACCTAAGACCAATATGATTCCGGCTATCCTTGCTCTGCTTGCCCTTGCCGGCGGCGGTGGTTTCTTCGCTTTTAAGAAGGTGCAGGAAAAGAAGAAAGAAAAAGAAGCTGCAAAGCCTGATCCTGATGCCGATTATGTAGGCGATGACGAGGACTACGGCTACAGCGAGGACTTTGAGGACGGAGATGATGTTGACTTCGCTACTGACGAGGATGACAACGAACCAGTATAATCCGCAACAGACACGATGCCTGGGGGCAGCCTTTGGGTTGCCTCTACATAGAAACTGCAACGTAATGAACGATAGCGTTTTCTTTCTTCACATGGTATACTATCTAAGAAAAGGGATATTTTCATCCAGAAGAGAGGTATTGTTATGCTTTATTTTCGATTCAATACGGATAATTTTATTGAGCCCAAACAAATGTTTAGTGTTACCCATTACAAAGATGGAAAACCTATTTCCAAACCAATCGATGAGATTTGTACTCTAAAATTAGGTGAAATAATAGATTTTTTCTTTAAAAAGTTAAGAGATGAGCTTTCATTAGAAGGAATTGGCATTGGTTCTGCATTATACGATTTACTCGACATTCCGATAGATGCTTTTAGTATTAACGATGAAATGATAGGTAATTTTGATGGCACAATAAAATATGTGCTTTCTGAATATGCTAAATTGCCCATTGAAGAACTTGATAATAAATCTTTATATGACCTTGGGATTAGTATAGAGTTTTGTAAAAGATCTTCAAATAAGAATGATGAAACAATAATTAGTGATTATATGCAACAGAATGGGTTTGATTATGTATATGAAGAAGTATTGTGGAAAAATATGACTGATAAAGAAAAAATAGAAAAATTCTCTACCAACTTTTCTAAAGTTGAAGCAGAAGGAAAAGAACTTATTATTGTTGATCCTTACTTATTTAATGATTCTACAGATGATTACTGTGATATGCTGGCTTCAATAATCAATCATTCTGACGCTCAATCCGTTGTTGTTATAACAGATAACAGCCATTATAAGAAGATAAGTTACGATAAAGTTGCAAACAAGGTAAACAGACCAATATCAAACAAATTTAGCGGTGATTTTCATGATAGATTTTGGATTGCAGGTCGCAAGAAAGGATTTTGTACAGGCACATCGTTGAATGGTATTGGTAAAAGAATATCCATAATCAATTTATTATCTGAAGACGATGTGTCTGAGATTATTAAAGAACTGTGCAAACAGCGTCTTATATCATAAATAATATAAAAATGTTTACATAGCAGTCATGTACTACGGTGCATGGCTGCTTATTTTTTGGAAAGGAGCGGATGCGAATGAAATTAGTATTGGCTGAGAAACCCTCAGTCGCCCAGAGTATCGCAAAGGTGCTTAGGGCAGACAAGCGTGAAGATGGCTATCTTGAAGGAAACGGATATGTGGTCAGCTGGTGTGTCGGTCATCTGGTGGAGCTGGCACAGCCCGAAGCCTACGATGCAAAATACGGCAAGTGGGTGTATGCTGACCTGCCGATCTTCCCGGCAAACTGGCAGTATGAGGTTTCTTCCGGAACCAAGAAGCAGTTCGGTATCCTGAAAAAGCTCATGGCCAGGGACGATGTTGCCAGCCTTGTGTGTGCGACAGATGCCGGTCGTGAGGGCGAACTGATCTTCCGACTGGTGTACCACAAAGCCGGGTGCAGAAAGCCCTTTGAGAGACTTTGGATTTCTTCCATGGAAGATTCCGCTATCCGGGAGGGCTTTGAAAATCTCAGGTCTGGAACTGAATATGATGCTTTGTATGAAGCAGCCCTGTGTCGAGAGCGAGCTGACTGGATTGTTGGCATTAACGCTACTCGACTTTTTTCAACCCTTTACGGGCAGACCCTGAATGTTGGTCGAGTCATGACGCCCACCCTTGCGATGGCAGTCATGCGTGAAGCGGCCATTGCCGCTTTCAAACCGGAACCCTTCTATACGGTTCAGATTGGACTGGATGGGTTTACGGCAGCAAGCGAACGCTTCAAAAAGAAGTCGGATGCCGAAGCTGTCAGCAAAGATTGTTCTATTGCTGCGGTCACAAAGGCGGAACGCAAGGAGAAAAATGAAAAGCCACCTTCGCTTTACGATCTGACCAGTTTACAGAGAGATGCCAACCGTGTGTTTGGCTATACGGCACAGCAGACCTTGGATTACACCCAGAACCTCTATGAAAAGAAGCTGGTCACTTATCCTCGTACCGACAGCAGATACCTGACAGACGATATGGCACACAATCTGCCAGACCTCGTAAATATGGCTTTCCACACATTCCCCTCTCCGGGTGTGGATAACGTATCTGTACATGCGGAGCAGGTTGTGGATAACAAAAAGGTCACAGACCACCATGCCATTATCCCTACCAGAGAATTGCAGAAATGCAATCTGAATGAGCTTCCTAAGGGCGAGCTTGCAATTTTGCAGTTGATTTCCACCCGCCTTTTCGTGGCTGTGGGAGATCCGCACCGATACGCAGAGACAGTCATTGAACTGGACTGCGGCGGCACAGCGTTCTCTGCCAAGGGAAAAACCATCCTGCATAATGGCTGGAAAGCACTTGCCAGAAAAAGTGGTTCGACAAAATCTGACGAAAAGGAACAGGTGCTCCCTTCCGTTTCCGTTGGCGATGAAATGGCTGTCATCAGCACGGAGATTAAGGAGGGAAAAACCTCTCCTCCGAAGCACTACACCGAAGATACGCTCCTGCAGAGCATGGAAACTGCCGGGGCGGACGAGATGCCCGATGAGGTGGAACGCAAAGGTCTGGGAACCCCTGCAACCCGTGCCGGTATCATCGAAAAACTGGTGCGTATCGGTTTCCTGGAACGGAAAGGCGATAAGAAAACTAAGCATCTGATTCCGACCCACAAGGGTACGGCTCTGGTAACAGTCATGCCCGAACAGATTCAGTCCCCGTCTATGACAGCGGATTGGGAGGAAAAGCTGTTGCTCATCGAGAAAGGCGAATACGCCAGCGAGGATTTTATGGATGAGATCAAAGATGTGATTGCCGGTCTGATTCGGAATTACGAGGTCATTCAGGACTCTGAAGTTCTGATGTCAAAGGAAAGCAATGCCGTGGGGAAATGCCCTGTCTGCGGCAGTTCTGTGGAAGAAAAGGCGAAAGCATTTTTCTGTTCCAACCGAAGCTGCAAGTTTGCCCTCTGGAAGAACAACCGCTACTTCGAGAGTATCGGCAAGAGCATGACCAGTGCCACGGCACAGAAACTGCTTGGCTCTGGGAAAATCAAGCTGAAAGACTGTAAATCAGCTAAGACCGGAAACACCTTTGATGCCACGGTCTATATGGAGGTATTCGAGGACGGAAAGACCAGGTTTAACATGGAATTTGATAACGGAGGAAAACGCAAATGAGGAATGAGTATAACCCGGACGGCAAGGACATCCGATTTATTGACAGCCACTATAAGGACTTGTTCCGTATTCCGGACGGTGGCTGTGTCCAGATTCACTATCCCGATGAAACTGTCGTGAAACCCTGCAAATTCATCGACGAGTACCATACCCAGGTTGGTTACAATGTGTTCCACATCTGCCAGTTCGCAGAAATCATGGAGCGCAACGGCGCAACCTATATGGCAGAGCCTGAAATCATGGGTGATGAAGCCGCATGGAAGGTCGGTCGGGACAGAATCCTGGCGGTGCAGACCTGTGAGGATGGCTACGATTACACTCTGTTGGATGAGAACTACAACGAGATAGATGGCGGTCAGCTGGATAACCCGGATTTAACTATGATCGAAGCCAGAAAAGAAATTCTGGAATCCTTTGGCCTGGAACGCAGGGAGCTTCGTGCCATGGTCTATGAAGATGTGATGGAACAGGCTTTTGAGGTTGGCAGGCAGGCGGTTGTGGTAGATTCCCCTGCAAGGAAAGAATCTGTTATGGAGAAATTGGCGCAGGCTACGGAAAAAATCGCCCCTGCAACGCCCTCGCATAAGTACAAGGAACCGCAACGATAAGGAGGTCGCCTATGAAAATTGAAAAATGGGATGATGTTCATGGAAATACCACTTCCGATGACAGAATGGTAGCGTTTCTGGAAAGCTCTACGGACTCTTACGCAGTCCTTCAGCTGAAACACATTGATGAGACCGACGAGTTTCGTTTCATGCCGTATTGGCACATTCAGAAGCTGGAAAATCAGCCGACCATTGACCATTATGAGGTGGTTTACAATGGTCCGATTGAGCAGTCCGCCGGTGCTGCCGAGCAGCTGGAAGCTCTTTATACCAGGTTCAATATTGACCACCCGGAGGACTTCCGTGGTCACAGTATGTCGGTCAGCGACATCGTGGCGCTCAAGGTCGCCGGTGAAGTATCCTGTTATTACGTTGATGCCTTCGGTTTCGTGGAGCTTCAGGACTTTATGAAACCCGAAAACTATCTGAAAAATGCAGAGATGGCTATGGAGGACGATTATGGGATGTTGGATGGCATCATTAACAACGGGAAGGCTCCCGCTGCGGAAGATCGACCTTCCGTGTTGGAACAGCTGAAAGAAATGTCGGTTTTTGATACACCCCACAAACCACCCAGAAGCCACCCGGAAAGGGATATGGAATGATGAATTTCACACAAGATGAACGGAACTTGATGATGCTTTACAGCCCTGGCACAAAGTCGGGGCTGTGCGAAGCACTCATACAGATGAAGGAGCAGCTTTCCGAGGAGGAAGCCGAGCTTAGTGCCCTGGCTGATTCTGTTCTCAATAAGTTGTCCGGTATGGATGATGAGACTTTTGATAGGCTGAATCTTTATCCTGATTTTTAAGGATTGGAGGGAAATGATGAACGCAAAAGAGCGATTTTATTCCGGGTTGGCAAGAGAGACCATCGGAAAAATCACATCGAACAAGGATAACTGGACTTCCTTTCTGGTAACGATGTCCCAAAACTATGAGTTCACTTATCCGGAACAGGTGATGATTTATGCCCAGCGCCCCAATGCCACCTTCTGTAAGCCTTATGACGAGTGGAACGACGAGAAGTACCGCAGATATGTCAGACGAGGTTCCACCGGCATCGCACTGTTTGTGACCAACAGGGATAAGCCCTATCTGCGGTATGTATTCGATGTGGCTGATACTGGTGTCCGCCGTTCATCCCCTGAACTGAAACCGTGGGAAGTCACAGAGGAAAACCGTGCGTATGTGATGGAAGCTATGGAGCGTTCCTTTGGCGTTGCCGCAGATGGACTGTTGGAGGCGCAGCTGGAGGAGATTGCGATGTCTCTTTCTGCGGAGTATTGGGAGGATTACAAGAAGCCGATCCTCGACATCGTTGCCAATAGCTTCCTTGAGGAGTATGATGAACTTAACATCGAAGTGGCTTTCAAGAGAGCGGTTGCAAACAGCGTATCCTATGCGATGTACTGCCGACTGGTTGAGAACCCTGACAACTACTTCGAGCATGAGGACTTCCTGAATGTCTTTGATTTTAACACCCGCCAGACGGTAAACACCCTCGGCACGGCAGTCAATGCAATCAGTTCACGGATGTTTCAGGAGATCGAGAAAGCGATTGGTGAATATGAGCAGAACAGAGCTGCTGAAAGGAGCGCAGATTATGAGCGAAATGACTTACAGACAGGCCGGGGATTACAGAATCCCGAACATCAGGCTGGAGAACGAGGAAACGAGACCTTTGGGCAAATATGGCAGGATGCGCAGAGCGTTTCTGGAGCAGAACAATCCGATGCTCCTGAACGACATGATTCTGACGGAGAGCCTGTTCCCGCACCTGTGGGAGATCGAGGAGACGGCGAAAGCCAGAGTGGAACTTCTGATGAACCAGTATCTGGAGAAGAATCCGGCACCGGAGAAAGAGACGGATCAGCTGGGCTGGGCAAGACACATGAGCAGCCTGAAAGCGCAGGCGGAGGAAATCGTGATGACGGAGCTTATCAACAGCTGAGTCTGAACCTGTTCCTCTCCGAACACGAACAAATCAGTTTTATCGACGAAGCAGAGAGCCGAAAGCCCTCTGCTTTTTCTTTTTCTCAGGAAGAAATCGACCACTTCCTCCTGCTTGGCAGTAATACCGATGATGCAAGGAAAATCGTAGTGCTGGACTACATGAAGCAGAAGCCGGTGGAAGAAATTGTCCCGGCTCTGAAGCGGGTTTATCACGGCGGTTTCGGTCTGAAAGAGGACAGCGGCAATATTTCCGCATGGTATGCCGAGGACGGCATTCATCTTGCCAAAGGTTCCTCTGCCATTGACAGTCCCAGAGCGCAGATCATTCCCTGGGAGGATGCCGCAAAGCGGATTGGAGAGCTGTTGGAAAATGGGCAGTACGCTACCAATGTGGAACTGGTGGAAGCCCCCGGTTTTGAGCGTGAAAAAACTGCTCAGTCCATTTGGTATCTTTACCATGACCTATCCGATGAAGCAAAGGCAATGGGATTCTTCCCTACTTTGTCGGAAATCCGCAGCAATGGTTTTCCGGAAGAAACCGCATGGCTGGCAGAGCGGCTCAGGCAGCCTGAATTTTTAGCGGCAATGAAAGAGGAGTATCGTGGGTTTATGATTGCCCATGATGCTGACCGTTCTCTGCTTCGTTTCCATTATCACAAGCTGGATGGCATTGAAAAGCGGTTGAATGAACTGGATGCCCCTGTCAGGGAATATCAGAGCGATATGATGCAGATGCCCCTTGTCCGTCAGTTCATTACCGATGATGAGGTCAATGCAGACCTGACCCGTGGCAGCGGCTTTGCCGGTGGAAAAGGTCGTATCTATGAATATTGGCAGGAAAATCATTCTGTTAAGGACAAAGCCGAGTTTCTGAAGCATGAATACGGAACCGGCGGGCATTCCCATGCCTGTTCCGGTGCAACCCACAGCGGTCAGGATCACGATGCCAAGGGCGTTCGCTACACCAAAAGCGGCTGCGATAAGGTGCAGATGTCTTGGACACAGGTAGCGCAGAGAATTGACGCTCTGATGAAAAAAGGTCGCTTTCTCACACCTGAGGAGGAAGCCGAGCGTCAGGCAATCGAAGATGCCAGAACAAATCCTCTGGAAGATGTCTATGAGCGTTTTGCTGTGGTCGATACCGAGGATGGCGAGTATGCCATCTGGGACGAACAGACCGGAACCTACTATGTAGACCATGAGGGTGTTACGGAATACTTCGACGATGAGTGGCTTGCCAATGACTACCTGGAGGAAGTCCGTCAGTCTGTGGCGGCGATGGAAGCAGTACAGCCTGAAGAATCCGCAGATAATATCGCAGAGCCGGTTGAGGAAACACCGGTGTGGAATTATCAGGTTGGCGATACGGTCTATCTGGACGATACCGCTTTTCTGGTGGAGCAGATCACCGACCGGGAAGTGCAGCTGAGAGACCCCTCTCTGCTTTATCCGATCTTCCGTGCGGAAAGCCGTGAGAACTTTGAAAAAATGCTTTCTCAGGACGAAAGAAACCATGCAGTAAGGGGTGATGCCTATACCGAAGAAAACTCCGTTACAGAGGAAAATCAGGGCGAAATCCGCACCGAAACAGCACAGCCGGAACATCGTTATCTGGTTGCCGCTTATCATCACTTTGAAAACGGCTTCGATGATAAACTGGACTACTACACTCTGGAGGAAGCGGAAACAGCTGCCCAGGGCTATGTAGACGGAACTATGGAGGATGACGGGTTCAAGTATGACGGTGCTGCCGTTTACGATCAGCAGGAGCATAAGTGTATCCGTATCTATGGTGACTATCCTGATGAAAAGGCACAGGCACAGGTCAGAGCCAGTGCAGAGCCTGAACAGCAGGAACCGGAATACTTCATTGACCATTTCTATGTAGCAGAGGACATCCAGAAGCGTGGTGCGCTGGACATTAAGGAATACAGTTCCTTTGAAGATGCCCTGAGAGCCTACCATGAACTCCCTGACACACGGAGAAAAGCTCTGGGTGTGATGAATACCAGAAAGCCTTTACCGGGCAGTCTGGACTTTGTTCAGTGCGTGGATGGCAAAGATACCATCATTCAGGACTATGCCAAGGTGGACGGATGGCAGAACGCCGAAGTCATGGATATTATCGCTCAGATCGAGCAGTCCCTCGCAACCAGAGAAGTCCCTCCTGTTCCTGCGGTGAACTTCCACATCACGGATGACCACATCGGTGAAGGTGGACCGAAACAGAAATTTGCAAGAAATATGGAAGCCATCAAGACACTGTTCCAGCTGGAGAGTGAGAACCGAAACGCTGCTCCTGAAGAACAGGAGATTTTGTCGAACTATGTCGGTTGGGGCGGTCTGGCAGATGCCTTTGACCCTGATAAGGGAAATTGGGCGCAGGAGTATACCACTCTGAAAAATCTGCTGTCTGATGACGAGTATGCTGCGGCAAGAGCGTCCACGCTGAACGCTCACTACACCAGTCCCACGGTCATTCGCTCCATCTACGATGCAGTCGGACAGATGGGCTTTGAGAACGGAAACATTCTGGAGCCTGCCATGGGTATCGGTAACTTCTTTGGTATGCTGCCCCCTGAGATGCAGAGCAGCCGCCTTTACGGTGTGGAACTGGATTCCATCACCGGCAGAATTGCACAGAAGCTCTATCCCAACGCAGAAATCAAGGTAGCCGGTTTTGAAACGACAGACCGCAGAGACTTCTATGATCTGGCTGTGGGCAATGTTCCTTTTGGTAATTACAAGGTATCGGATAAGCCCTACGACAAGCTGGGATTCTCTATCCACAATTATTTCTTCGCCAAAACTCTGGATCAGGTTCGTCCCGGCGGCGTGGTCGCTTTCGTGACAAGCCGATTCACCATGGATTCCAAGAACTCGGATGCAAGGCGGTATCTGGCACAGAGGGCGGAACTGCTCGGTGCAATTCGTCTGCCAAATGATGCTTTTAAGAAGAACGCAGGCACAGAAGTCGTGTCCGACATCATCTTCCTGCAAAAGCGTGACCATCCGATTGACATCGTTCCTGATTGGGTGCATCTGAACCGCACCGAAGAAGGACACACCATGAACAGCTACTTTGTAGACCACCCGGAAATGGTTCTGGGTGACACCGTTCTGGAAAGTACCCCTTACGGCAAGGATGATATTACCGTCCGTCCGATTCCGGGTGCGGAGCTGTCCGATCTTCTGAAAGAAGCGGTTTCCCATATCAAGGGAACCTATCAGGCAGTGGAGCATCCCGAAGCTGATAAGGGCAAAGAAGCCGAGACCATTCCTGCAACCCCGGATGTAAAGAACTTCTCCTATGCTGTGGTGGACGGTGAAGTGTACTTCCGTGAAAACTCCATCATGCGCCATGTGGAGCTGAACGAAAAAGCAAAAGACCGTGTGAAAGGCATGGTGGAACTCCGTGGTATCGTCAATGAGCTGATCGAATATCAGCTGGAGGATTACCCGGATGAGATGATTTCTCAGAAGCAGGCAGAACTGGATGATGCCTACGATGCGTTTACCGCAAAGAACGGTCTCATCAACAACCGTGCAAATGGGCAGGCCTTCTCTGATGATTCCTCCTATTACCTTCTGTGTTCTCTGGAAAATGTGGATGAGGACGGCAACTTAAAGAGCAAGGCGGATATGTTCACCAAGAGAACGATCAAGCCGGAACGCAGAGTGACCAGCGTGGATACCCCATCGGAAGCTCTGGCAATCTCTATTGGTGAGCGTGGTAAAGTTGATCTTCCTTTCATGGCACAGCTCCTGGGAACCCCGGAGGACTATGAAGCCATTCAAACAGAGCTGCGTGGGGTTATCTTCAAAGACCCGATGGCTCCTGATGCTGTGGAAGCCGGTTGGCAGACTGCGGACGAATACCTTTCTGGTGATGTGAGAAGCAAGCTGCGTGTAGCACAGATGGCGGCGAACCGGGATTCCGCTTTCAATATCAATGTGGAAGCTCTGCAAAAGGCACAGCCGAAGGATTTGGATGCGTCTGAGATTGATGTCCGTTTGGGTGCAACCTGGATCGACCCCGGCTATATCCAGCAGTTCATGGAGGAAACCTTTGAGACCCCATACTATCTGCGCCGTTCCATTGAGGTGAAATTCTCCGAAATGACCGCAG
>UMEM01001523.1_pt1 | contig 11617 bp, 6 predicted proteins | sample 1964761 | NCBI WGS metagenome assembly UMEM01 (sample SAMEA4836021, study PRJEB28245) | human gut metagenome | biome: gut microbiome; material: fecal sample | place: Denmark | collected 2008 | reverse complement strand
GACAACCATGAGCCGCTGCCGCGGATGCGTAAACCACTGTGTCCTGACGATCAACCGGTTCGAGGGTGGACGTCAGTATATTTCCGGAAACCGCTGTGAGCGCGGTCTCGGCGTGGAAAAGGCAAAACGTGACATCCCGAACCTCTTTACATGGAAGTATCACAGACTCTTCGACTATGAGCCGTTGACAGCCGACAAGGCGACCCGCGGCGTTGTGGGAATCCCGCGGGTCCTCAACATGTACGAGAACTTCCCGTACTGGGCAACCTTCTTTAAGGAGCTCGGCTTCCGCGTGATGCTGTCCCCACAGTCCAGCCACCAGATCTACGAGCTGGGCATCGAGACGATCCCGAGTGAGTCTGAGTGTTACCCGGCAAAGCTTGCCCACGGACACATTTCCTGGCTCATTAAACGCGATGTGCCGTTTATCTTCTATCCGTGTATTCCTTACGAGCGGAAAGAGGTTCCGGGAGCCGGAAACCACTACAACTGCCCGATGGTCACCTCCTATTCGGAGAACATCAAGAACAACATGGAGGAATTAAAGGAAAAGGACGTGAAGTTCTTAAATCCGTTCATGGCGTTCACAAGTGAGGAGATCCTTTCAAAGCAGCTTCAGGAAGTCTTTAAGAAGGAATTCGATATTCCGGAATCCGAGACGAAGAAGGCCGCTAAGAAGGCCTGGGATGAACTCACGCAGGCGAGAACCGATGTGGAGAAGAAAGGCGAGGAAGTCTTACAGTACTTAAAAGATACCGGCAAACACGGTATCGTCCTTGCGGGACGTCCGTACCACATCGATCCAGAGATCAACCACGGCATCGCCGATATGATCACCTCCTACGGTTTCGCTGTCCTCACGGAGGACTCCGTATCCCATTTAGGAAAGGTGGAGCGCCCGCTCGTCGTTACCGACCAGTGGATGTACCACTCCCGCCTCTATGCGGCGGCGACCTTTGTAAAGACACAGGATAACCTGGATCTCGTTCAGCTAAATTCCTTCGGCTGCGGTCTCGACGCCGTGACCACCGATCAGGTCAGTGATATTCTCACCCGATCCGGTAAGATCTATACGGTCTTAAAGATCGATGAGGTCAACAACCTCGGAGCCGCAAGGATCCGTATCCGTTCCCTCATCTCCGCCCTGCGTGTCCGCGAGGAGCGCCGCTACACGAGAAATATCGTGTCCAGCTCCTACAACCGCGTGATCTTCACGAAGGAGATGAAAAAGAACTACACGCTGCTCTGCCCGCAGATGTCCCCGATCCACTTCGAGCTCATCGAACCGGCGATCCGCAGCTTCGGCTACAACCTCGTCGTTCTCCAGAACGATGACAAGACAGCCGTGGATACGGGATTAAAATATGTAAACAATGACGCCTGCTACCCGTCCCTGATCGTCATCGGACAGATCATGGATGCCCTGCTATCCGGAAAGTATGATCTCGACCACACGGCCGTCCTCATGAGCCAGACCGGAGGCGGCTGCCGTGCGTCGAACTACATCGGATTTATCCGCCGCGCACTCGAAAAAGCCGGAATGGCGCAGATCCCGGTCATCTCCATCAACGCGAACGGTATGGAGACGAATCCGGGCTTCACCTACACGCCGTCCATGCTTGTGAAGGCTCTTCAGGCTGTTGTATACGGTGATGTATTTATGCGTGTTCTCTACGCTACAAGACCTTACGAGGCCGTTCCAGGCTCTGCAAATGCGCTCCACGAGAAATGGAAGAAGATCTGTGTCAAAGCACTCTCCACAAAGAGCGCCGGAATGATGACCTTTGTGAAGAATATTCGCGGCATCATCCACGACTTCGATAACTTAGAGCGCACGAATGTCCACAAACCGAAGGTCGGAATCGTCGGAGAGATCCTCGTCAAATTCTCACCGACCGCCAACAACCACATCGTGGAGCTCTTAGAGTCCGAGGGCGCTGAGGCGGTAATGCCGGATCTCATGGATTTCCTGCTTTACTGCTTCTACAACAGCAACTTCAAGGCAGATAATCTGGGAATGAAGCGCTCCACGGCGCATCTCTGCAACATGGCGATCTCCCTTCTGGAGTACATGAGAAAGGCCGCAAGAATTGCTCTTGAAAAGAGCACCCACTTCACTCCGCCGTCAAGGATCAAGGATCTGGCAGTGATGGCAAACGGCTTTGTCTCCCTCGGAAACCAGACCGGTGAGGGCTGGTTCCTGACCGGTGAGATGCTGGAGCTCATCAAGAGCGGTGTCAACAACATCGTCTGCGTCCAGCCTTTCGGCTGCCTGCCGAACCATATCGTCGGAAAAGGTGTCATCAAGGAGCTTCGCTACGCGAACCCCAAGGCAAACATCATCGCCGTCGACTATGATCCGGGGGCCAGTGAGGTAAACCAGTTAAACCGTATCAAGCTGATGCTTTCCACAGCTCAGAAAAACCTTGAAAAAGAGGAATATGTGGATCCGAATCTGGCGAAGACGTTAAAAAAAGTGGAAGAGCTTTCTTCCAAGCGGGTCAATAAGTGCCGGTTGTAATCCACATACCATAAGCTTCTAAAAGTAAAACCGGAAATGAAGGATACTCCTATCAATTTCATGAAACGCAAAGACAGCGGCAGGTATCTAAAACGATACCTGCCGCTGTCTGTTATCTTCCGACCAGCGCTCCGACACGATAGCCATCTAACATGCATTTCACGGAAACTGATCCGAAAAATACATGCTGTTCTTTTGTTCACAGATGTCCGCCAGCCTCAGCCGGACACCCTGCCATATTCATATGTTATGTAAACCTACATTAAGCCTCCGGCTTCTCGTAGCTGCGATGCATGGAGAAGGAATCCATATCGTAATTCTTTAAGTTCTCCCATACTCCGCGGCCATCTGCCTTCGCAATCACAGCGTCACGGTCTTTCTTGAATGCCATCTCCTGTTTCAGGTTGCTCGGTCCGCCTACGCAGCCGCCCTGGCACATCATACCCTCAATGAAGTCTTCCGGAAGTCTGCCGACTTTGAGAAGAAGAAGGGCTTTCTTAACCTCAGCCGCACCGCTGCAGCGCGCAACCTTAACATCTGCGCTCTCGCCTTTTTCCTTGAAGCACTCGATCACTGCGTTTGTCACGCCGCCGCCGTTACCGAAGCGTTTTCCGAAGACACTGCCTTCCTGCTTTGTCTCCTCAGCCGGCTCAAGCTCAACTTCTTTTCCGCGCAGCATTTCGATGGCCTCACCGAAGGTCAGAACATAATCCGCATTGTTCTCGATGGACTTGTCAGCCGCCTCAGACTTCTTTGCCATACACGGTCCGATAAATACAGTAACAGTCTCCGGATCGATCGCTTTTAACATTCTGGATACCGCACACATCGGGGATACCGTTGTGGACATATTATCGATCAGAGTCGGGTAGTGTTTCTTGATCATATTTACAAATGCCGGACAGCAGGAGGTCGTCATCTTCTTGCCTTCCTTAAATGCCTCTGCCCATTCCATTGCCTCGTAAGCTGCTGTCATATCAGCACCGGCAGCAACCTCTACCATATCAGCAAAGCCAACCTTCTTTAATGCAGTACGCCAGCTCTCCATTGTGATATCCTGACCGAACTCACCTTCAGCAGCCGGAGCAACCATGGCAACGACCTTCTTGCCGGCCTTGATCGCCTCGATCACCTGTACAACATATACCTTGGAGGAAATTGCACCGAACGGACAGCTTCTTACGCAGGCACCGCACTGGATACATTTCTTTTCATCGATCTGGCAGATTCCGGTCTCCGGATCCATTGTGATCGCATCTACCGGACATGCGCGGCGGCACGGACGGATCAGCTCAGCGATCGCATTGTACGGACATGCCTGAGCACAGCGGCCACACTCTTTACAGATACTCGGATCGATATGGGCACGGTCGCGGCCGATCGAGATCGCACCAAAGTTACATGCGTTCTGACAGGCTTTACCCATACATTTCTGACAGTTATCGGTTACAACGAATCTTGTGATCGGACACTCCTCACATGCAGAAGAGATAACCTGAATGATATTGTCACTCTGTTTGTCACTCGGACATTTTCCTTCCGCGAGACGGACTCTCTGACGGATGATCTCTCTCTCCTTATATACGCAGCAACGGAACTGTGCCTTCGGGCCCGGGATCAGTTTGAACGGGATATTGTCTCTTTCTTCCTCGAGTCTGCCCTCGAAAGCCAGCCTGGAAACTGTGCGCAGCACGTCATACTTGATCTTAAGCAGTGCCTCATCGTTGGTTTTCATACCATTTCCTCCTAAATTTTGAATCCTCTATCTTACCTTAATTTTTAATGTTTTCGCATCATATTATCGCATATCCCCCTTTGCAAAGCAAGTCGGAAATTGTATATAATCCAACGCATTCCGGGGAAAAACCTTATTTTCTTAAATTGTATACAATAAAGTACAGACTGCGAAATCCCTTGTATTTTCCTATGTTTCTCTGTCTTTCTGTGTCGGATATTTGTTCGCAGTATGCGGCTGCCCAGCACCGCTTTCTTTGTCTCTAAAACATGTTTTCCCCAGTCTCATGTTGGATTGACATTCCTAACTCCCCATGATATATTCTATTTAGTTCGGTCGTGCTAACCCCAAAGGTCAACAGTCCTGAGGGAAAAGACGAAAAGAATCTGATACGGGAATATCTGTCACGCTCAGGATCCCCGGTATGCTCTTTTCGTGTGCATACCGGGGATTTATCATTCACACAGACAGTTGGACAAGATCCGTGTCTGTCAGATTTTTTTCAGGAGGAACTAAGTTATGAGAAAAATGTTATCCGTCATGATGGCTGCCGCGATCGCGGGATCTCTCCTTGCAGGCTGCTCATCATCCACAACCGAAACAACAGCTGCCGCTTCTTCCGCGGAGGAGACAACGACTGCCGCTGAGGAGACCACAACGGAAGCCGCTTCCGAGTCCGCCGCTGAAAGCACCGGCGATGAGACTGTTGTCCGTGTCGGCGGTTTAAAGGGACCGACCACCATGGGACTTGTAAAGCTTATGGACGAGGCCGCAAACGGGGAGTCCGAGAACAGCTATGAATTCACTATGGTAACCGCGGCTGACGAGATGACCGCCATGGTCGCAGGCGGAAAAGTCGATATCGCCCTGCTTCCGGCGAACGTCGCAAGCGTTCTCTACAATAAGACAAACAAAAATATCTCCGTGATCGATATCAACACTCTCGGCGTTCTCTACTTCGTATCTGCCGACAGCTCCGTGACAACGATCGATCAGTTAAAGGGAAAGACCGTATATCTTCCGGGAAAGGGAACTACTCCGGAATACGCACTCCGCTATGTGCTCTCCGCCGCAGGACTCGGAGAGGATGATGTAACTCTTGAATTCAAGTCCGAGGCATCTGAGGTGGCTTCCGTCCTCGCTGAGGATCCGAACGCCATCGGTCTTCTTCCGCAGCCATTCGTAACTGCCGCTCTCGCCCAGAACGAAAAGCTCTCCATCATCATGGACCTCACAAAAGAGTGGGATAATGTCCAGGGCGAAGGTTCCGGAAGCCGTCTTGTAACAGGTGTTACCATTGTAAACAATGATTTCTTAAAGGAGCACGAGGACCTCGTCGATACGTTTTTACAGGAACATGAGGCATCCATCGCCTTCACCGCGGAGGATCCGGATGCCGCAGCCGAGCTCATCGCAAAGGCTGAGATCGTCGCAAAGGCTCCGATCGCGAAAAAAGCGCTTCCTTACTGCAATATCACCTTTATCTCCGGTGATGAGATGAAAACAGCACTTTCCGGTTACCTTCAGGCTCTGTATGACCAGAACCCGGCCTCCGTCGGCGGTGAGCTGCCGGATGATGGATTCTACTATGTAAAGTAATTGTGACTGCGAAAGTTCTCAACAGTTACAAGCATTCATGCCGACTGTGAAAAACGAGGTATGGCTGGCAAAACAGTCATACCTCATTTCTATATCGCCGTTTATTCTCACGGAATTTAGTTTACATAAGTCAGTTTAATCGCTTGAGCCATGAGAAATATCTGTTATAATTTGTAACTGTTCAGTAGGTCTGCGCACTTGCTGCGCTGACCGTAAGAAAACATAGGCTGGAAGGCAAAAATCCCATCAGCGAAGCTGATCTGGAATGGATTTTTGCACGTAACTATGAAGGCACTGAATAGTTACTATAATTTTATTATTACGATTACATGCAGAAATTCAACCGCTGGAAAACAGCATTGATTTTTATTACACTTTATGGAAGGAGACAGCCGCCATGGATCATCGTTTTTCCGGATTTCTCCGCAGGCTCTCGATCATCCTTTTCTGGATCGTTCTCTGGCAGACCGCAGCCTCCCTGATCCGGAATCATATTTTCCTTGTTGGACCTGCCGATACGCTGCGGGCGCTCTGTGAGCAGATCCTCATCCCGGACTTCTGGTCCGCCATCGCGTTTTCTTTCTGGCGGATCAGCATCGGATTCTTTCTGGCGTTTTTTCTGGGACTTTTCACCGGATCTCTGGCGTACCGTTTTCCCATCGTGGACGAATTCTTAGAGCCGCCGGTGCAGCTCATGAAGACGGTTCCCGTCGCGTCCTTCGTGATCCTGGCGCTGATCTGGACCGGCTCTAAAAACCTCTCCGTCTTTATCTCGTTCCTCGTGGTCTATCCCATGATCCATGTGAACACGAAAGCCGGGCTGATATCTGCGGACCGGGAACTTTTAGAGATGGCGGAAGTCTTCCACATCCCGTTTATCCGCCGGGCGCTCTATATCTACCGCACAGCACTCTACCCGTACTTAAAAAGCGCCTGCCGCACTGCCCTCGGCATGGGATTTAAGTCAGGGATCGCTGCCGAAGTCATCGGTGTGCCGGACGGTTCCATCGGCGAGGGGCTGTATCTCGCGAAGATCTATCTGAGCACCGCAGAACTCTTCGCGTGGACGGTCGTCATCATTCTTGTGAGCAGTCTGTTCGAAAAGGGATTCCTGTGGATTCTGAAGAAATGTGCCGGAAAGGGGGCTGATGTGAATGAGTCCGATAAATAAAAAAAATGACACTGCTCTCGCGCTCCGCTCTGTCACCAAATCCTACGACGGACAGCCGGTTCTCTCCGATCTCTCCCTGGAATTTTCCGCCGGGACTTTCTACTGTCTGATGGCACCGTCCGGAAACGGGAAGACTACAATGTTCCGGCTGATCCTCAGGCTTGAAAAGCCGGATTCCGGTGTGATCCTGTTCGGTACATCAGCAGGGGATACCGGTAACAACGATATAAAAGCATCTTCCGGCACGGTATCAAAATCTGATCTCTGCAGGCTCCGGGGGATGCGTCCCCTGATCTCCGCAGTTTTTCAGGAAAACCGTCTTCTGGAAGGCTATACCGCCATTGAAAACCTCCGCTTCGCTCTTGGAAAGCGATATTCCAACGAAGCTCTGACCGCATACCTGCTCCGTCTTCTTCCAGAAGATGCCCTGAATAAGCCCGTCTGTGAATTCTCCGGCGGCATGAAGAGGCGTATCGCGATCCTGCGCGCGATCCTCGCACCGTCTGAGATCATTCTCATGGATGAGCCGTTTACCGGATTGGACGCGGATACAAGGCGGCTCACGATCGATCTGGTCAAAGAACTCTGCGCTGGAAAGCTCCTGATCATTGCTACCCATGCAGAGGACGACGCAGAGCTTCTGGATGCAAAGATCATTCACTTATAAGTCAAGAAACCGTTCCAACTGACTTATAACTTCTCAACCAGATCATCTGATCTGCAGGTCTTTAACTTTAAAAAGCGTTCTCCTGTCCGGGCATCTCATCAACTGATATACCGCAGGAAAACGCTTTTTTATTATTTACGAACGATGCAGACAGTAACAGTTTTTTCTCTCTATCTTGCCGCAAACAGCTTATCCATCTTCCTCATATGGAAGAAGTAGACCACGAACATTGAACATCCCGTAAACAGCCACGACGCCACATACACATTCATCAACATATCATAAGTTGTGAACATGCGGAATATCGTTGTGAGCCAGATCAGTCGGAATACGACCGTACCGAGGATCGTGATGATGGATGGCTCCAGAGACTTTCCAGTTCCTCGCAGGCAGGAACTGGCAACCTCATATGTCGCAGTTAAACCTTCCAATGCACACACACGATCCATTCGTATGATCCCGTATGCCGCCACCGCAGCGCTCGTCGTATAGATGCCGACGAAAAAATCTTCCCACACGATAAAGATCACGCTGAGGATCTCCGTAAATCCGAATCCAAAGAGCAGGCAGAGCCAGAAGATCTTTCTGCATCTCTTCATGTTGCCCGCGCCGAAGTTCTGACTCGTAAATGTAACCGCCGCCTGGGCAAAAGCACCTGCAATATCATATGTAAAATACTCAAAATTCAGCGCCAGGGAGGAACCCGCGATGGCCGCCTCACCGAACATGTTGATCCCGCTCTGGATAAACACGTTGGAAACAGAAAAGATCGCACCCTGAATTCCTGCCGGGATACCGATCGCCAGCACCTTTTTCAGCTCATTTGTATCGATCCGCATCCTGTCAAACCGGAAGCTGAACTCATCATTCCTACGGTACAGATGGGAGATAATGAGGAATGTGCTGACCACGTTGGAGATCACCGTGGCGATGGCAACGCCCGCAACTCCCAGATGGAATCCGATCACAAGGAGCAGGTTTAAAATTACATTCAGCACGCCGGACACGATAAGGTAGCACATCGGTCTCCTCGTATCACCGTAGCTTCTGACAATGGCAGCACCAAAGTTGTACGCGACCATAAACGGAATTCCCACAAAATAGATCCTGATATATAAGAGCGCCTGATCCAGCACTGTCTCCGGCGTTCCGGATGCCACAAGGACCAGTCTTGCCACCAGCATTCCGATCACGAGAAGCGCAATTCCGAGAACCGCACCGAAGATCAGGATCGTGTGGACCATGCTGTTGATCTTACCGCGGTTCTTCTGGCCAATAAGGTTCGCCAGCGCTGCATTCGGTCCCACAGAAAGTCCGACGATCAGGTTCACGAAAATTCCAACCAGCGCCACGCAGCTTCCCACTGCCGCCAGCGCCTGTTCCCCCGCGAATCTTCCCACAACGGCAACGTCCGCTGAATTAAACAGCTGCTGCAAAATACTGCTGAACGCTAACGGTATCGAAAACAGGATCAGTTTTCCTGCCAGTCCTCCGTTTAACATATCCATTTCCTTTGATCTTACTGATGTTTCCAATGTTTTTTCCTCTCTTTTACTTCCATGTGCTGACCTGACCAGTAAATTTTTTCATATCCTCCACAGTATACCACACTTTTCTTATCTTGACACTTCAAAAGATCCATGCTATCATGATGGTAACCTGATACGCACGAGTGGCTCAGTGGTGGAGTATCGCCTTGCCAAGGCGAGGGTCGCGGGTTCGAATCCCGTCTCGTGCTTTTACAAAAGCGAAAGAAAAGAGGTAGCCTTTGGGACACCTCTTTTCTTTCGTTTACGCTCCGCGACGTCTCGTTCTCTCACACTAAATCAAAACGCACATCTTCTTTCTCCCATATAATTAAGGTAATTGAAAGCATGATGTGCGTTTTCTTTATTCTCTCTATTTAATTTCCCGGAAATCCTGCAATATTTCCAATCGCTTCCGTTGTAGCCGCTGCTGTTGTCTCATCGCCCGGGCCGTTTGGTGCGGCTGCCGTCGTTGCTTCTGTCGCCGGTGCAGCCGTCGTCGCTGCCTCAGTCGCTGCCGCTGTCGTCGATGCAGCCGTTGGCTCACTGTGTGTGCCCTTCGTCTCAGATCCACTGGTGGACGCCGTTGCCGCCGATGTGCCGGAAGAACCGGCGGCTGTTGTCGCGGCGGCAGAACTCTCCGGCGCGACGCTCTCGCCCGGAACATATCCGTCCGGCATTCCGTCTACGGCTGCCGCGGACGTGGACTCCACTGCGGATGTCTCATCCGGTGAAACCTTCACGGTTCCCGTATTTCTGCGGATCACAGCTGCGTGTCCCTTGTAGGTTTTCGCGTGATCTTCCGTCTTCTCGACAACAGTTCCGTTCTTTGAAACGATCTTATAGGTAACCCAGCGGCTGCCGTTCGTCGCCGCCTTCTGTGTCACCTCAGTACCCGGATCCAGTGTCGGATCCTCCACATAAGTCGGCTCCGGCGGCGGAAGCTCATCCGTCTTCTCAGACTCCAGACTCCAGGTGATTCCATCTTCCAGAACCGGTACTCCGTAGAAGGAGACTGTCATCTTCCGGTTGCTGTAGTTCGCGCGGATACCGATCGCCGCCTTTGATGTATTGATAAACCGGAAATCCGGAATATCCCAGCTGATGGCCGCATCCTGTCCCGGAGTTACGTAGTTCGGCTCAAAGGTATGGGATCTTCTGTATGTGATCTGCATTCCGGACTGGAACGCGACCCGGTACATCGTGGAAGATACCTGGCATACACCGCCGCCCGGTTCCTGTACGACCTCGCCTCCACTGTAGGCAGCCGCTTCCTGATATCCCTTTTCCGCCGTGCGCTGTCCTACAACCTTATTAAAGGAAAATTCCTCACCCGGCTGCACGATGGTTCCGTTGATAGCCCTGGCCGCAAGCTTTACGTTTGTATTTCTCTTCTCGTTGGCGGTCGTCTCCGTCGTAAACGTAGAAAGAGTCTTATACTGCTCCTTCGCGTTCGCTGCGGAAAGCTCCGGCTGGCTCTCATTAACTTCAGCCTGGATCACGGCGTCATAGTTTCCGCTTGTCGCAGCCTCCACGAGGTCCTTGATAAGCTTCTCCTGGTTCACAGCCTTGCCCGGAGCTCCGTCCGCAAACAGGAACTTATCCGTCGCAGCGTCATACTCGGAGATCGAGCCGTTCTTTGCCTTCACATCCCACTTCGCCGCCGCGTCCGCCGCTGCCTCTGCCGCAGCGGACTGCAGATCCTCGGAGTCTTCAACCGCGAAGGTGTACTCTCCCTCTGCCTTTCCCGTGCAGATTCCATCTAAAAACGCGTCAAGATCAGTGTCGATCAGGTTCTCCGCGTCGATACTCTCCCCGTTGTAGGTGATCGTCACCTTCCACGGATATTCTTTTTCAATAGCGGCCTTCGCCTCACTTCTCGTCATTCCCTTTAAGGAAATTCCGTTTACGCTGATATCGGATGCCTGGAATGTGGATTCCTCGATGGCACTGGCCTCCGTCTCTTTTCCATGGCTCTTTCCGCCGGAAAAGATCCGGATCACGCCCGCGATCAGCACGACGCAGATCACCACTCCGCCGATCATGATCCGCCGTCTCATAATGAGCTTCCTCTTCCTGCGCTGTGCCCGGATCCACGCCGGGGAATGCTGGCGGTACTCGTCCCGATGTTCTCTCTGTCTGTTTGTGTTTCTCTTTTCCATATTTCTTCAACTTTCCGGAAAATTAGAATCGTTTTCCATGCTTATGTCAACATAGTTACAGGGTCCGCATCAAATGATGCCGAACCCTGATGTATACAATGTTCATCGTACACTGCTGTACGCTTCTCGGATACTCACTCATTATATCGGTCTGTCAAACCATTGTCAAGAATCCCGGAGGTCTATTTGTATCTCCTAAAATGAAAATTTAAATTCCACTTCTCCAAAGGGCGGTG
>UMEM01002867.1_pt1 | contig 11832 bp, 10 predicted proteins | sample 1964761 | NCBI WGS metagenome assembly UMEM01 (sample SAMEA4836021, study PRJEB28245) | human gut metagenome | biome: gut microbiome; material: fecal sample | place: Denmark | collected 2008 | reverse complement strand
AATAATCAATTTACTATTGACTTTTTATTTGCAGGCTTAAAACTCAGCAAGCAAACGGTCAATTTCCTTCTTGGCATCTTCCAGGATTTCTTCCACAGGGCGTACGCCTGTATCCAGTCCATCCCCTGCGACGCAGTCATAACGGGGGATGCCGAAGAAATCACACATTGCCCACATGTAACGGGAACCCATTTCCATGGGATTGTCGTTATAGAATCCACCTCTGGTGGTCAGATAAATAAGCTGATCCGCTTTGCAGGTACCAAAGCAGCCTGTTTCGTTGCAGCCGAACGTAATGCCTTCCACACAAAGGTTTTCAATATATACTTTCAATAAAGCAGGAAAGCTCAAATCCCAAAAAGGTGCAGCAATGACAATCTTGTCCGCTTCCGCAAACTGATGGGCATAACGGAACCGTGGATGGTCGAACTGCTTATCTGCCAGCAGGCGTTCCCGCTGTTCAAAAAATCCATCTGTAAAATAAGACAAAGACTCATCCATCAGGCAAAGCTCTTCAATTTCATAGCCTTCTTTTTTCCGCAGACCTTCCAGAAAATGATCTGCCAATTTCTGTGTTCTGGAACCTTCTCTGCGGATGCAGCAGTTTACAAACAATACCTTTTTCATTTCCCTTCCTCCTTTAATCCAATTTTATTTTTTCTGTGCTTTCAATGTACCAAACACCTGATTTTTCATATTTTCTGCCACTTCTTCATAAAGAGGTACAGAATCCGCAGCGCCTTTCTTGCCGATTGCCATGGCGCTTGCAGTGGTTGCCAGCAGCAGACTATCCGCAACACCAAGACCATTACCCATGCCATACAGGAAATATCCTGTAAAGGTGTCCCCTGCCGCAGTGGTATCTACCACAGGCACTTTGAAGCAGCCAATTTGATACGTTTCCCCTGCGTAATCGCAGATGGCACCTCTGCTGCCCAATGTAAGCAAAATGCCACAGTTCGGATATTTTTCCCGAAGCACTGGCAGAATTTCATCATCTGTCTGGCAGTTCGCAATTTGTTTGCCTTCTACTTCATTGACAATGAGCCAATCCAGCAGTTCCAAAGGATAAGACAGCACTTTTTCATCCATAGGAGCAGCGTTCAAAGCGGTTTTCATACCTCTTTTGTGAGCTTCTTCCATGATAAATCCTACCAGATTGGTTTCATTCTGAAGCAAAACCAGTGTATCCGCGTCCATTTTGTCCAACACTTCTGTAATATAAGCTTCTGTCAGCATCTGGTTTGTGCCGCCAAACAACAGGATGCAGTTCTGACCAGCGTCATCCACCTGAATGATAGCATGACCGCTGGGTGCATCCACATGAGAAAGGAGACTCACATCCACACCATTTTTCGCCAGTACCTCTTCCAGCATTTCGCCACCGGAGCCAATGACACCTGCATGTACCACCTGATTGCCTGCTTTTGCCGCCGCAATGGACTGATTTAAACCTTTGCCGCCGCAGTTTGTAAACAAGGAACGGGAGGACTTTGTTTCTCCCGGCTGTAAAAACGTATCTACCTGATATACATGATCCAAATTCATGGAACCAAAATTGCAAATCTTCAAGCTGCATCCCCCTTTATCTGTTTTCTTCTGTCCTGTATTTTCATATATTCCCGCCAAGCGATGCCGGCAGTAATCAAAAAGATGCCTAAAATTCGTTTCCAGCTGAATGTCTGGAAAAATACATAATCCAGCGCCACAGACATACCAAGCTGTCCCAGCAGTGCCAAAATGGTAGAAGCCATAGCACCTGTATGGCTGGTGCCCAGAATCAGAAAAATCATAGCAACCAAACCACAAATGCTGCCCAGATAAAACAGCGGCGGTACTTCCGCCATATGAGAAAAATTCATTTCCGCCCCATTGCCTGTTACAAAAATCAAGCACAAAGAAAGGATTGTCGCTTCCACATAATTGATGAGAGCGCCATTGGCAGTCCCCAAACATTCCCCTGCTTTTACATTTACCATTTTATTGACCGTATTCAAAAAACCATTGGCTACGGCAGTTATATAAAATATCATTTCTGTTTTCCTCCTCAGCCTGTTGTTACCAGCCAAACACCTGCCAATACCAGCAGATAGGCGGGCAGCTCTTTCCAGTTGAACTTCTGTTTTTCAATACCAAACCAGCCATGATGATCCACCACCGCAGAAGAAATCATCTGCCCAATGACGGAAAGCCCTGTCATAGCTGTGGCACCGATGGCAAGGGTACACCAACTGCTGCTGGTAACCATACCGATGCCCATGAAGCCCACCAGATACACATACGCAGGCACGCCACGAAAACGGATTTTTTTCTTTTCTTTGCATTTCAGATACAAAATCAAAAGAACTGCCGCGATTCCGTGGACAAAAAAACTGATGCCGAACATACTGTAATAATTCCCCAACTGTCCATTGAGGGAAATCATCATGCCCTGCAGCAGCCCCGATAAAATCAAAAACAGGAAATAAATCATCTCTTTTCTCCCTTTCCAATATTTTGTTACACTCCATTGTAACATAATCCCTGTCAGACTTCAAACACCTTATGCCATCCATTGCATTTTTGCGAAAAATCATGTAAATTAGAAGAAAAAACAAAGGAGGAATCACAATGGAATCTTTACAGCCCCATATCCAACTGGGTAAAGATCTACAAATCAAATACGCTCTGATGCCTGGCGATCCCGCTCGTCTGGATCGTATCGCACCTTTTCTGGAAAACGTGACAGAACTGAAATTCAACCGGGAATACCGCAGTCTTTCCGGCACATACAAAGGCGTTCCCATCCTTGCCATTTCCACAGGCATTGGCGGCGCATCCGCAGGTATTGCTGTGGAAGAACTGCATAACATCGGCGTAGAAGCCATGATCCGTATCGGCAGCTGCGGCAGTTTACAGCCTCAGGTAAAAGTGGGTGACATCATTATCGTTAATGGCGCAGTTCGTGACGACGGTGCATCCAAAACATATATCGATGCTATGTTCCCCGCTGTTCCCGACGCACAGCTGATGCTGTACTGCATGAAAGCGGCAAAAGAACAGGATTTCCAATACCATGTAGGCATTGCCCGCAGTCATGACAGTTTTTATACAGATGATGAAGAAGCCATCGACGCTTACTGGTCAAAACAGGGTGTATTGGGCTGCGATATGGAAACCGCTGCACTGTTTACCATTGGCCATCTCCGTGGTGTAAAAACTGCTTCTATTCTGAATAATGTGGTTGCTTATGAACAGGATACCTCTAAAAGCATTGGTTCTTATGTAGACGGCGAAAATCTGGCTATGGAAGGCGAACGTCATGAAATCCTCACTGCTTTGGAAGCATTCTACAAACTGGAAACAGGGAAATAATTTTCAATAAAAAACACCAACAGGAACACAGAGCTTCTTCATAAAGAAAACAAAGAAAAGCTGAAACCTTTATCATACAAAGGATTTCAGCTTTCTTATTTTGCCAGGATTTTATTAGGTATGTTTTCCTCTAAAGACAGCCGTCACAGCCCCCTTAAGAAATGAATGAAACAATGTTTTCTCAATGGGAAGCTGCTTTGCTGTCGGTGTTTTTTATTTTTATATGATTTTCAATGCTTACCAGCGTCTTCTGCCTCTGCGGCGAGAAGGACTCTTCAGTGTATAACCGCCTCTGCGACGATAGCCACCGCCATAACCGCCGCCATAACGCATCCGCTTCAAAATCAGATAAATGATGGCCAGAATCACAACAATCACAACAACGGTGATCAGGCCTTTCAAAGAGAACAGATGAGAGAAGAATGTTTTCAGACCATACCAGATGTTGTTGAAGATGGTGCCTTTTTCAATATCCGCTCCGGCGTAAGCAGGCATCTGTGCCACTTCTTTGCCGTCGATGGTATATGTTACTGTGGCGATTTCTTCACCTTTTGTCAAAGGCGCTTTCACTTTCACAGTACCGTCTTTTTCTTCTACTTTATAATCATCCAGGATGGTAACAGTTGTTTCCACGCTGTCCACCGCATTTGTAGGCAGATAGGTTACCAGTGCATTCTGATAAACCAGAGGAACGGTATCGCCCTGCAGTTTATTATGTTTGGTCAAAGGCACTTCTTCGATGGCCGCACCTGCCGCTGTCAGTTCCACACGAGCATAATTGTTGAAACCATATTCCAGCAGGCTGGCACTCTCTGTCCACCGCGCAGGATCGCTGCCTTTAAACAGCAGGGAGATCAGTTTCATATCGCCTTTTTCCGCAGATGCTGTCAGACATTCTCCCGCTTCGTCTGTGAAACCAGTTTTGATACCAGTTGCATAAGCATACTGATATTCATTATCGGTAATCAGATAGTTATGGCTCACCCAGTTGTAATCCTGTGTGATCACTTCGGGATCATCGGCAAACTGTCCGTCTGCCCCATTACCAGAGAAACTCTTTTCGGAAACAATTTCCGCCAGTGTTTCGTTCTGCATAAACGCCATCGCAAACAGTGCCATATCATAAGCACAGGAATAATGGTTTTCATCATGATAGCCATGAGCATTGGTGAAATGGCTGTTGACTGCACCCAATTCTTCCACTTTTTTGTTCATCAGATCAGTAAATACCGCTTCGCATTTTGCAAAGGACATATCCTGATCATTTTCCGCTTTTCTAGCTGTTGCCGCTGCCAACACGTTGGCAGAGTCATTGCCGGAAGGCATCAACAGACCTCTCAGGGCATTTTCCACAGTCAGTTTTTCATTCAGCACATGGCCAGCTTTACTGGAATCCAGTGTCACTTCGTTGATTTCTGTACCAACTGTGATGATTTCATCAGGCTGTAAATAATCCATAACAACCAGCGCTGTGATGATTTTTGTTACGCTGGCAGGATAGATTTTTTCTTTGGCATTTTTTTCATAAAGGATGGTGCCGCTTTCCTGATCGATCAGCAGTGCAGACTCCGCTGTAATGGTAGGCGCGCCATCTGCCTGAAGCCAAACTTCCTGCAGTGTCGTAGGAGTTGCAGCAGCAGTACCTTCAGTTTCAGTGGTTGCTCCGTCTGTTTCCGGTTCCTTTGCACCTTCTGCCTTTTCTCCTTCGCCTTCTGCCTGATCGGCAGCCGCATCTTCTTTATTTTCCTGATTTTCTGTATTTTCTTGTCCTTCAGTACCTTCCGTTTCAGTGGTTACCTGTTGTTCTTCAGTCGTACCTTCGTCTTTTCCGCAGCCAACTGCCCCCAAACAAAGGGCTGCTGCAAGTGTCAAAGCAAGGACTTTATGCCACCGCTTTTTCATTTCCCTTCTCCTTTCTGTTGTTTTCTTTTTCTTTTGCGCGCTTCCATCTGGGCACGCATTTCCTGCAGTTCCTTGTCAAAACGTTTGGAACGCAGTCCTGGGAAAGCCTTCATCAAACGACGCTGTACCATGGTATCCTGTTCCAGCGCACGTGCCTTATATTCCAGACGTTCCCGAATTTCGTTGAAAATATATTCTCCACGCAGTCTTTCTTCCAGCTGCATCTGTTCGATGTCGCCAAAGGTTTCATCCATACGGGCTTTCCACTCCCGCAGGAATTCTGCTGTTGGATGATTTTCAAAATATTCTGCCAGTTCCTGACGGGCAGTATACAATTTTGTGCTTTCCAGTTTGGCACGGAGTTCTTCTCTCGCTTCGCTCAAATGAGCCAGTTTTTCGTTCAAATGCAGAATCTGCTGTACGGTAACGCCTGCATCCGCGAAAAGATAGATCATCAGTGCCGTACCCACGCATTCGCCCAAAACAAGAGGAATCTTTGCCACAAAGTCCGCCACTGCCGGCTGAATGAGCCGCATGACAAACACGGTCAAAAGCCCCCACTCCACAGAGCGTTCCAAGCAGACGCGGCCTTTGATATTAAACTTTTTCTTACTGTAATCCCACCAGAAAGCATGAAAGAGTTTTTCCAGCAGCACCGCAATGGCGTATTCCACCACTGTTGCCACCAGAAAACCGCCGCAAAACAAAAGCAGCAGATTTTCCTGCACTGGTGAGAGCAAAACCAGAATGAGCAGCGCCCCTGTGCCATAAATGGGGCAAAGAGGCCCATTGATAAAACCACGGTTCACCCATTCTTTGGTGGTAATGGAAACGAAAGCCGATTCCATTGCCCAGCCCAGAAAGCTGTAAAGCATAAAATAGTAAAAGAGCTGAAAAAAGGTAAAACCAAAAAGCTCCGATGTCCACATACTTTACGCCTCCCCGCTTTCTTCCGGCAGAGAAATGCCGCACTGCTTCACATAATCCAGCATATCCACAAGAGCCGTTTCCTTATCTGTCAGGGAAAGATCAATCCACAGACCGTCAATCTGTCTGCGGAACCAGGTAAGCTGACGTTTGGCAAAACGGCGCGTGCCTGTTTTCAGTTCTGTTACCGCATCTTCCAGAGAAATCTCTCCGGCAAAGTATGGTAAAAATTCCTTATATCCCAATCCCTGCATGGAAACCAGACTGCCGTCATAGCCTCTGTCCAAAAGTCCTTTCACTTCTTCCAGCAGACCTGCTTCCATCATCAGGTCTACACGCTGTTCAATGCGTTCATACAGCTTCTGACGTTCCATAGTCAGGATGATGACTGCCGCCGCATAAGGAGATTCTTTCTGTTTCTGCTCCGCATTATGGTCAGAAAATTTCTGCCCTGTCATGTGGTGATATTCCAAAGCACGTGTCACACGCTTCACATTGTTTGCATGGGTCGTTGCGGCGTATTCCGGGTCAATTTCCAAGAGTTTCTGAAAAAGCACTTCCGGGCCGTCTGTTTCCGCCTGTTTGTAACATGCCTGGCGGAAACTGTCGTCGCCGTCTGTTTCTGTAAAGGCATTGTCGTAGAGCAATGCGTTGATATAAAAGCCGGTGCCCCCTACCACAATGGGAATTTTTCCTTTTGCCCAGACTTCTTCCATATAAGCCTTGGCTTTCTGCTGGAAGATCATGACATTATATTCCTCATCGGGATCAAATTCATCAATGAGGTAATGGGGTACGCCGTCGGCTTCTTCCTTCGTCACTTTTGCCGTGCCAATATCCATATATCGATAAACCTGCATGGAATCAGCAGAAATGATCTCGCCGCCGATTTTCTTTGCCAGCAGAATGGACATGGCTGTTTTGCCGCAGGCCGTAGGCCCGCCAATGATAATAAGCGGTTTTTTCATGGACATCCCTCAATTCTGTATGCGTTTGAATTTCTTTTCCAGTTCATAGCGGGTCAATTCGATGATCGTCGGGCGTCCATGAGGGCAGGTAAAGGGATTTTCCAGCTTCAAGAGCTGAGAAATCAGGGATTCCGCCTCCTGGATGCTCAAACGGTCATGGCCTTTCACCGCCGCTTTGCATGCCATGGTTGCCACCGCTAAAATTTTTGTATCATATACATTGGAAACAGTTCCATCACTGATGGCATCCAGTATTTCCGTAAAAAATCCAACGCCGGTTGGTTCTTTCAGCAGTACGGGAACAGCATTCAGACCAAAGGTATCACTGCCAAATGCTTCAAAACCAAAGCCGAAGCGTTCCAAAAGTTCCCGATTATCTTTCAATATCTGTGTTTCCATAGGTGTCAGGCGCAGCATCACCGGGCTCACCAAACGCTGAGAAATGACTGTCTCCTGACGGAACTGGTTCATGAGATTTTCGTAGAGAATCCGCTCATGGGCTGCATGCTGGTCGATGAGGTACACACAATCTCCCTGTTCCACCATCCAGTATGTGCGGAAGATCTGTCCAATGATTTTATAATTATGGAAAAACGCCTGTTTCTGCAAAGGTGTTTCCACTTTTTCCACAGGCTTTTCTTCCGCAATGCCATCCACCGCAAAATCTGCCGGAACCACAGGGGTTTCCGCTGTATAGGAAACCGCTTCTTCCCGTACCACAGACCGCTCCGGCTGTTTCCGTTTCAAAAGCTGGTCTACACTGGGGCTACCGCCCATCTTAGGCAGTTCCGACACTGGTGTATGGTATGTTTTTTCTGCCGCAATCGGTCTTTCCATTGCAGCAGGTTTTTCCGGCTTGCTCTCTTCTTCTTCCACAGGCAATTCCGTTTTCCGCTGGAGAATCATGTCCACAAGACTCTGCTGTTCCACCTGTGGCTTTGGTTCTGCCGCCGGTTTCTTTTCCCAACTGCTTCTGGGAATGAGCACCTGATCCTGAAAAGCGGAAGAAATGGCATCATAGAAAAAGTCATAAACTTCGTCATCATTTTTGAACCGGACTTCCAGTTTTGCCGGATGAACGTTCACATCCACCTGAGCCGCATCCACTTCCAGATTCAGCACATAAACAGGGAATTTCCCAATCATGATTCTGGTTTTATAAGCATCCTCCACAGCGGAGGAAACAATGCGGTTTTTGATGAAACGACCATTGATGAACAGATTTTCATAATTGCGGTTACCTCTGGACAATTCCGGTTTTCCGATAAGTCCAGACAAACGATAATCTCCTCTTTCAAAGGAAATTTCCATCATGGAAGTTGCCGCTTCTTTGCCGTAAACATAAAACACAGAGGCTTTCGCGTCACCATTTCCTGCTGTATGGAGCATGATGGAGCCGTTATTGATATAGCAGAAGGAAAGCTCTGGATGTCCCAACGCCAGTTTGTTCATAAGGTCAGAAACATAACCACTTTCCGTTGCCGGTTTTTTCAGAAATTTTCGTCTTGCAGGCACATTATAAAAGAGATTGCGGACAATGACGGTTGTGCCTTCGGTGCATGCCACATCCTGTATGGATTTTACCTCTCCCGCACTGATTTCAATGCGGGTGCCTGTTTCCTCGTCTTTGGTGCGAGTGGTCATTTCCACCTGAGAAACAGCCGCAATGGATGCCAATGCTTCCCCACGGAACCCCATGGTATAGAGGTGTTCCAAATCCTCAATCTGGGACAGTTTGCTGGTGGCATGACGAAGGAAGGCTTCTTTTACCTGTGCCTTTGGAATGCCGCATCCGTTATCCGTCACACGAATGTAAGAAATGCCGCCTTCCTTGATTTCCACTGTCACTGTGCTAGCCCCAGCATCCATGGCATTTTCCGTCAATTCTTTTACAACGGACTTGGGGGATTCTACCACTTCCCCTGCCGCGATTTTATTGATTGTTTTCTGGTCAAGAAGTTGTATCTTTTGCAAATACATTCCTCCTTTCTATCACATGCCCTTTGCCTTTTTCTGAAGGTCAAAGAGTTTTTGCAAGGCCTCAATGGGTGTCATTGCCATGACATCCAGCTGTTTCAGTTCTTCTGTCAGCTGCATTTCACCCATATTGAACATATTTACCTGCTGTACGGTTTCTTCCTGCTGTTCCTGGGATTCCACCGCGATTTTTTTGGCTTTTTTCGTAATATCTGCCGCGTTGAGCTGCTTCAAAATCTGGTTGCTGCGTTTGATGACTTTCGGCGGCAATCCTGCCAGACGTGCAACCTGCACACCATAGCTATGGTCTGCGCCGCCCCGCTGGATTTTACGCAGGAAGATAATGTCCTCTCCCTGTTCCTGTACGGCAATGCAGTAGTTTTTCACCCCTGCCAGTTTGCCTTCCAGTTCTGTCAGTTCGTGATAATGGGTAGCAAAGAGGGTTTTCGCTCCCACATGTTTTGTATCCGCAATATATTCCAGCACCGCCCATGCAATACTCAAGCCATCAAACGTGCTGGTGCCTCTACCGATTTCATCCAGAATCAGCAGACTTTTGGGTGTTGCATGGTGCAGGATATTTGCCACTTCTGTCATTTCCACCATAAAGGTACTCTGCCCGGCACTCAGGTCATCAGAAGCCCCTACACGGGTGAAAATACGGTCAACCACACCAATATGAGCAGATGATGCAGGCACAAAACTGCCGATCTGCGCCATAAGCACGATGAGGGCTGTCTGCCGCATATACGTAGATTTCCCTGCCATATTGGGGCCAGTAATGATTGCCAGACGGGTATCGCCGCTGTCCAGATAAGTATCATTGGAGATAAACTGTCCTGCCATGGCTTTTTCCACCACAGGATGACGCCCTTCTTTGATGTCGATGATGTCGCCTTCATCCACCACTGGTTTGGTGTAATTCTGTTTTTCTGCCACTTCCGCCAAAGACTGCAATGCGTCAATGACAGAAATGATGTGGGCACAAAGCTGAATCCGTTCCACTTCTGCCGCAACGGCATTACGAATTTCTGTAAAGAGTTGGTACTCCAAGTCTACGATTTTTTCCTCAGAACCCAGAATCAGTTCCGCCAGGTCATTCAGTTCCGGTGTAATGAAACGCTCGCAATTGGCAAGAGTCTGTTTACGGATATAGTTTTCCGGCACATCTTCCAGATTAGACTTAGTCACTTCCAGATAATAGCCGAAAACTTTATTAAAACGGATTTTCAGGTTTTTGATGCCTGTTTTTTCCCGTTCTTCTTCTTCCATTTGTTCAATCCAAGCCTTGCCTTCTGTTTTGGCTTTGGTATAGGTATCCAGTTCATCGGAATACCCATGCTTGATCATGCCGCCTTCTCTTACAGAGAAAGGAGGGTCTTCCACGATTGCCTGATCGATCAGGTCATGGATGTTTTCCAGAGGGTCTAGTTTTTCATAGATTTCCTGCAAATACGGGCTTTTGCATCTGCCAAGTGTCCGTTTCAGCAAAGGCAGATTTTCAATGGAATTTTTCAGCATGGACAACTCTCTTGCATTGGCTGTCTGATATACCACACGTCCCATGATACGTTCAAAGTCGAACATGGTACGGAGAATATCCTTGATTTCTTCCCGCAGGAACAAATCATTTTTCAGCTCTTCCACCGCGTCCAGACGTTTGCAGATTTCCGCTGCGGAAAGCAAAGGCTGTTCCACCCATTTTCTCAATGTTCTGGCGCCCATGGCTGTTTTGGTTTCATCCAGCACACTCAGCAGAGAGCCCTTTTTGTTTTTCTCCCGCATGGTTTCTGTCAGTTCCATATTTCTCCGGCTGGCAACGTCCAAGGGCATAAAATCGCCAATGGTATAATATTTCAGCACAGAAATATGCTCCAGATCGTTTTTCTGGGTTTCCAGCAGGTACCACAGCAAGCCTCCGGCGGCAGAAACGGCAATTTCTTTTTTCGCCAGCCCAAAACCATCCAGAGAAGATACGTGGAAATGATGTTCCAGTGTATCTTTGGCTGTGGTATAGGCAAACATACGGTTATCCACATCGCTGAAAGCAATGCGGAAACGCTCTTTCAAATCCTTTGCCACAGGATGTTCCAAAAAGGCTTCATTGCACACCACTTCCGCTGGAGAGAAACGTGCCACTTCATCCAGAATACGGGATGCAGCCAAAATGGTCGGGAATTCTGTTGTCTGGAATTCCCCTGTGGAAACGTCGCAGACACTTAAGCCGTAACCGTTTTTCCCGCCAAAAATAGACATGATGTAATTGTTCTTACTTTCGTCCAGCACTGTATGATCTAACACAGTGCCGGGGGTAATGACGCGGATGACTTCCCGTTTTACAATGCCTTTTGCCTGTTTGGGGTCTTCCACCTGTTCACAAATGGCTACATGATAGCCTTTTTCCACAAGACGGGCAATATATCCATCGGCGCTGTGGAAAGGCACGCCGCACATAGGCGCACGCTCCTCCTGTCCCCAGTCTTTTCCCGTCAATGTAATTTCCAGTTCTTTTGAGGCGATGACGGCATCTTCAAAAAACATCTCATAAAAATCGCCCAAGCGGAAAAAAAGCAGACAATGCTTATACTGTTCTTTGATCGCAAAGTACTGCTCCATCATGGGTGTTATTTTCGCCATCCATCTTCCTCCTTTCCTATGCTATTTTACAAGCAAACCCGAACCCCTGTTTTGCAGGAGTTCGGGT
>UMEM01007258.1_pt1 | contig 11847 bp, 10 predicted proteins | sample 1964761 | NCBI WGS metagenome assembly UMEM01 (sample SAMEA4836021, study PRJEB28245) | human gut metagenome | biome: gut microbiome; material: fecal sample | place: Denmark | collected 2008 | reverse complement strand
CCCAAACCAGGCGCTCTAGCCAAGCTGAGCCACACCCCGATATCAGTTTTATTTCCTTGCCCCTGCGGCTTTGTGTTTCTTTCGTATCTCCCGCAGCGACAAGATATATTATATGGCATGTTTCTCAGAAAGTCAACAGGTTTTTTAAAGTTTTTTTACTTTTTTACGACTGTTTTTTTGCCTGTTTTTCGCAAGAAGAGTGTGCAAATTGTTTCTTTTGTTTTAGTTTTCTGATAATTAGAACAATTATAGATATTTTTGCTCAAAACTCAATTTTCCGTCCCCATCGACTTCCATGATCATATAGCTGCCTCGTCTTCCCTCCTGACGTGGAAAAGATAGACTTCCCGGGTTTAAAATTGTCATTCCATCCTTCTGAAGAAAGAAAGGACGATGTGTATGACCAAACATTACGAGATCCGCTCCTCTTGATCTGCCCTCTTCTATGATAGTTTCCATCCCCATGGACACATAATAATAATGTCCATGGGTAATAAATGCATGATAAGGACCAATCTCAAACTCCTCTTCTCTCGGAAGTTCTGTAAAAAAGTCGTTATTTCCTCTTATAATATGCTTCTCACACTCTACGACAGCCTCCAGATAGTCTTCTCCGCCTTCTACATCTCCAAGATGGATAAACATATCAATTTTCCCAGCCTCTTCTAATGCGCGGTCCAGTGCCTGGTGTCTTCCGTGTGTATCACTGACAATCAGAATTTTCATGCTTCTTCCTCGTTCAATTTCTCTTCAAGCAGAATTTTTATTGCTTGAAGTGCTTTTCCTCTGTGGCTCAATTTATTTTTCTGCTCCGGTGTCATCTCCGCTGTTGTACATCCGAATTCCGGAACATAGAAGATCGGATCATAACCGAATCCATTCGCACCGACAATCTCGTGTCCAATTTGTCCTTCAATCGTCTCACGGACTACGCTTGTTGTTCCATCCGGAAATACTGCTGCAACCGCACAGACAAATCTTGCGGTACGCTCATCGTCCGGAACCCCTTCCAGTCTGTCCAGAAGGATTCTGTTCTTTATATCATAAGAAGTATCCTCTCCGGCAAATCTCGCAGAATAAATTCCAGGTGCCTTATCCAAATAGTCAATCTCAAGACCTGAATCATCTGCAAGAACAATATCGTTGACCAGCACTCGTGATACAGCTCTTGCCTTGATCTCTGCATTTTCTTCAAAGCTCATTCCGTCTTCTACGATTTCTTCATCGACTCCTGCCTCACGCATCGATACGATCTCCATACCAAGATCAGCAAGAATCATCCGGATCTCTTTCATCTTATTTTCATTTCCTGTTGCAAATACAATTCTTCTCTTCATTTTGCTTTCTACCTTCTATTCTTTTTCACCAACAATCTGGTACAGCGTTTCTTATTTCTTCGGTCTCGGTGGCTTTGGTCCCTGGAACTGATAGAAATATGTTTTCAGCATACCATTATAAATCTTACGGTTTTTATCTGCTTTTCTTCCGAAATAACGTTCTGCGTCTTCATAACTTGTGATCATGTATGCGGACCAGCTGTCAAGTTTCCTAAAGCTCTCGCCAAATTCACGATATAAACCAGGAAGTGCCTCTTTCTCCTCAAGACGCTCTCCATACGGCGGGTTTGTTATAATAAATCCATATTTCTTCGGATGACTCAGTGCACTGACCGGTCTCTCCTGGAAATGGATCAGATGATCCACACCTGCATTCTCTGCATTCTGTCTTGCCATCCGCACAACATCCCCATCAATATCATATCCCTGGATATCTGTCTCAATCTGATCATCGATCAGATCATTCGCCTCATCAATGGCCTCATACCAGAGTTTCTTATCAATCAGATTTGCCCAGCTCTCAGCCGTAAAAGAACGATTCATTCCCGGTGCAATATTTGCTGCCATCATTGCTGCCTCAATTGGAAATGTTCCACTTCCGCAAAACGGATCCACTAAGATACGCTCTTTTCTCCACGGTGTCAGCATGATCAGTGCTGCTGCCAGTGTTTCAGAAATCGGTGCCTTGCCGGCTGACGGACGGTATCCTCTCTTATGAAGAGAATCTCCCGATGTATCGATTCCGATCGTAACGATATCCTTCATCAAAAATACTCTCAGTGGATAAGAAGCTCCATCTTCCTGAAACCACTGTACATGATATCTGCTTCTAAGACGATCTACCATCGCTTTCTTCATAATTGACTGAATGTCCGAAGGGCTGAACAGCTTACTCTTTACCGATGAAGCTTTCGCCACCCAGAACTTCCCGTTCTTCGGTATATAATTCTCCCACGGAATTGCTTTTGTCTTCTCAAACAATTCATCAAAGGTAACTGCTTTAAAACTTCCTGCCTTAAGCAGAACACGTTCTGCTGTACGGAGAAATACATTCGCTCTGCACGCTGCATCTGCTCCTCCGTAAAAGGTAACTCTTCCATCTTCCACCTGTGCGATCTCATATCCCAGATCCTGAATCTCCCTTTTTAATACTGATTCAAGACCGAAATGACACGGCGCAATCCATTCCATTCTTTCCATATCTACCTCATATTATCTTTATGTACTTATTACTTACTGTTAACTGATTCTTTTTTTACAGTATCATAATTTTACTATAAATGAAAGGCAGAGTAAAGTGCGATTGCCTTTCTTCTCTGCCTTGTTACTGTTTATAAGAATCTTATTCGTTACTGCTCACAGTATCTGTTAATATCTGTCTGACTCATCATAATCATCTTTTCCGCCATAGCAGTCATCTGCATTTTTGGAATTGCAGTTTGTGCTGTTCTTACTCTGATTTGAATAAGAATTTTTACTGGAATTCTTATTCGAACCTGAATTAGATGTTGAATTTCTGTTCTTACTCTGATTTTCTTCCTTCGATGAATAGAATCCATTCTGAGAATTTTTACTTGTGTTGCTATAATTTTTTGCCATGATACTTCCTCCTTATTTGGTGTTACTGTTCTTATTAACTGACAGTAACTATTTAGTACAATCTTTATTATCCCAAACGGAGGTCTTTTTATGCATTTTGTTTCAACCATATTTTGAATATTTTGCTTGCTTTTTCCAAATGCATATATTATACTGATTCATGTAGAAAGATTATTTTCTACAACCCCTTATTAATTATTTATACTCCCCTCAAAAGACCGATGGCTCCCCCATCGGTCTTTTACTTTTCTTTTTTCTAATATCGTCGGTTCCCACCGATCAGTCTGATCACGATCATAATGATCAGAAGAGGAACAAGAACCGGTGCCAGAAAACTGATGATTCCTGTTATAACAGACACAACTACTACGACTACAAATACAACTGCAAGGATCAGCAAAGCCTTCTTCCACCAGGTATCTAATCTGAACTCATGATAGGAACCATAAGAATGCTCTGTTCCATATTCATCCTTCTGTCCATAACCAGTATAGCTGTTTTGTGCCTGCGTTGTCTGGTTGTACGAATTATTAAATGGACTCCTGTTCTCATAAACCACTTCTTCGTCTGTTCCATCACTTGCATCTACAATGGTTTTCGCAATTGCCCACGGATCTCCGAGCAGTTCCAAGACCTCCTGCTCGCTCTTTCCTTTTCTCATTTCTTCTATAATATAATCATCATAAAACTTAAGATGATCCTGAATTGTTGCGGCATCAAGCTTTCCATTCAAAGCCTCCTGTAATTTTCGGATAAATTCCTGTCTTGTCATATTCAACTGTTACCTCCTATTCCGAAGGTTACTGTTCACACGATGTGCGACCAGCAACGCATCTCGCCATTTTAAATCGCCTTTGGCGATGGGGCGAGATGCATTCAAGTCAAAACACGCATCCTCCGTGTCAATCAGCGGAGTGATTGACACGGGAGTGAACAGTAACTTCCGAAGTTCTCTTTAGATGTAGAATACCACACTGCCATTCTTTTTTAAACCGTTATTTTCCACTACATCTGTCGTTCATAATTTGTTCATTTATCATTTAAAAATCTTTCATCTTCTTATCACTTTTTCTTCATTTCTCTCACATATACTATAAGCATCAAAGGAAAAAACAAAAAACTTTGAATAAACTTTTTCATAATACATGCCGGGAACCAGTAAATGGTTACCCGGCATCCTCCCTTTTATGGAGACTTTTTTCTTATTCCGGAACAACCGGATCATTTATCACTTCTTGTTTCGTTTCCTGTTGTATTTCCTCTTCTACAGATTTTTCCACAGTTTCCTCTGTTTGCTGTTCTGTCGTTTGCTCTGTTTCTTCCTTGTTTTCCCCGTTATTCTCTTCTTTCGTCGTTTCTTCTATCTTCTTTTCACATGCTTTGACCGATTCCAGAATCTCCTGAACCCGTTCCTCCATCTCTTTCTTCCATTTCATATCTTCCAATGCTTTTTTTCTTTCCTGTTCAGTTTCACTATGTTCTTCTGGTATTGTTTTTACATCGTCTGCTTTCTGAGCTTGCACTGCCGTTTCACTTTTCCCAACTGTATTGTTGCTTTCTCTTCCCCGGCTCATCCCAATTCCTGCTGCCGCAATTACTGCCCCGGCAGCAAATAAAAGAACCGCCAGTTTGACATTCCGAAGTTTTACTTTCTGTTCCAAATTCCATTCCTCGCGTTCCTCCGGAAGATCACGTATCACCTGGCTGATCTTGTCATAATGCCGTCTTCCGCCACCGGTACAACGTTCAATGATCCGCTCCAGTCTGCGTTCTTCACTTCTGCTAAGTTCCGGGATCTGCTCTGTATATGCCAGTAAAAACTGCAATATTTTACCATATCCGAACAAATCCACGGAACAATTTTTCCTGCTGCCTGACGCTGTCGGGCGGATAAAATGACTTCTCACCGCTTTCTGCTGCATCTTCTTTATAACAAATTCATTTTCCTGTGCATCCGGATTTAAAAGCAGCAGTTCTCCTTCTTCTGTCACAACAATACTATATGGGGTCAGACAACGATAATTCTGCCCACGTCTCGACTGCTGATACTTTCTTATTTCTCCGGCAATTTGTCGGAACCATTCAAATAACACCGCTTTATCTAACTGTGTATTATCCCGCAGATAATAAATCAAAAGTTCTCCCTGCAGGCAATCGACACTTGGCTGGCATTCGGTTCCTTTTTCCACGAAGCGAAGTACTTCATACATTTTTTCCATATTTAATTCTACTGCAATCTGTCATCTAAACGTGTGCGGCCCCACACCGCACACGATACAATACCTGTCCAATTGAAAATTATCAGAATCTGATACGAACTACTCTTCAGAATCTTTCCTGATTCTTCAGTCAGAACGACTGAAGTGTGACTCTCATATTAATTGAATTCTTCCAGTCTGTCAAGAGCTGCGGCAACAACTTTATCCATGTCATAATATTTATAATCTCCCAGTCGTCCGCCAAAGATTACATTTTCTTCCTTTTCTGCAAGCTTCTTGTATTCTTCAAACAATGCATTATTCTTCTCATCATTTACCGGATAGTATGGTTCCATGCCGACACTCCATTCTGATGAATACTCTCTGGAAATAACTGTCTTCTCCTGCTTGCCAAACTCAAAATGCTTATGCTCGATAATTCTTGTATACGGGACTTCACGCTCTGTGTAATTGACAACAGCATTTCCCTGATAGTTCTCACAATCAAGAACTTCTGTCTCAAATCTGACAGAACGATACTCCAATGCTCCCAGCTGATATCCAAAATATTCATCGATCATTCCTGTAAAAATAATCTTCTCTGCAATCTCCGGATTCTCTTTTCTGAATTCAAAGAAATCAATCCCTGTGCGAACTTCTGTCCCTTCCAGCATCTTCTCAACGATTGCTGTATAACCGCCAACCGGAATTCCCTGATATCTGTCATTGAAATAGTTATTATCGTAAACAAAGCGGAATGGCAGACGTTTGATAATAAATGCCGGAAGTTCTGTACACTTTCTTCCCCACTGTTTCTCTGTATAACCCTTGATCAGCTTCTCATAGATATCTCTTCCGCCAAGAAAAAGTGCCTGTTCCTCCAGATTCTGTGGATCTGTGATTCCTGTCTCTTTGCGCTGTTTTTCAATAATCTCTTTTGCTTCCTGTGGTGTGCGGATATTCCACATCTTACTGAATGTATTCATATTAAATGGCAGGTTATAAAGTTCATCTTTATAAACTGCTACCGGTGAATTGATGTAATTATTAAATTCCGCGAACTGATTCATGTAATCCCATATCTTTTTATCAGACGTATGGAAAATATGTGCACCATATTTATGTACATGGATTCCTTCTATGTCCTCACAGTAAATATTTCCTGCAATATGATCTCTTCGGTCAATCACAAGACATTTCTTCCCTTTTTTCTTTAATTCATGTGCCATGACAGCTCCATAAAGACCTGCTCCGACAATCAGATAATCGTATTCTTTCATTTACTCCTTCTTTCCGCAGAACGATTATCTGGATCCGGTAAAATTCAGAGATTAACCTTTCTGCCTTCTTTCTTTTCATGTTATGGTGTGTTTATGATAACACATTTTCTAATAAATTTGAATCTCTATCAAAAATACGGTATACTTAACAGCAAAAGGAGGATGAATTATGCTTATAAAAAATGGTTTTCTAATTGATCCTGCATCTGATACAGAACGTCTTGTCGACCTTCGCATCACAGGCGGTCTGATCCAGACACTCGCAGATGCCGGAACTCTGACACCTGAAAATGGAGAGGATGAGCTTGATGCTGCAGGACTTATGATTTCTCCAGGACTTGTTGACACACACATTCATTTCCGTGATCCCGGATTTACTTATAAAGAAGATCTCCATACCGGATCTCTAGCAGCTGCTGCCGGTGGATTTACTTCCGTGATCTGTATGGCAAATACTTCACCGGTCATCGATTCTGTTCCGGTTCTCAAAGAACTGATGGAACGGGAGGCTTTGGAAGACATCCATATTTTCCAGGCTGCTGCTGTCTCCTGCGGACTCAAGGGTGAAGAGATGACTTCTATGAAGGAACTTGCCGCTGCCGGTGCCTGTGGATTCACAGATGACGGAATCCCTCTTAAGAACGCTGCATTTCTCTATAAGGCCATGGAAGAGGCGAAGGCTCTTGACCTTCCGATCAGTCTTCATGAAGAAGATCCTGCATTTATTGAAACAAACGGAATCAACCACGGACCTGTATCTGATGCGCTGGGCATCTACGGATCTCCTTCGATTGCTGAAGAATCTCTTGTTGCCAGAGATTGTCTGCTGGCGCTTCGTTCCGGTGCACAGGTCGTGATCCAGCATATCAGCTCCGGACAGTCCGTTGAACTGGTACGTACCTTTAAAGCTATGGGAGCAAATCTGCATGCAGAGGCAACTCCGCATCATTTCACTTTGACAGATGAAGCTGTATTAAAATACGGCGCACTTGCCAAGATGAACCCACCGCTTCGTACAGAAAATGACCGCCTTGCTATCATCGAAGGTCTCAAAGACGGTACGATCGATCTGATTGCTACAGACCACGCGCCACACAGTACGGAAGAGAAATCCCGTCCTATCACACAAACACCAAGCGGTATTATTGGTCTTGAGACTTCCCTTGCTCTCGGAATCACTTCCCTTGTACGTCCGGGACACCTGACATTAAGCCAGCTGATCGAGAAGATGACGATCAATCCTGCCAGCCTGTATCACCTTCCGTGCGGTTCTGTCGCAGAAGGAAAATCAGCTGATCTTGTACTGTTTGATCCGAATGAGAAATGGACTCCTGAGACTTATGCTTCTAAGTCTTCTAATTCTCCATTTACCGGATGGGAATTGTATGGAAAAGTAAAATATACAATCTGTGATGGAAAGATTGTATACAAGGATTAATCTAAGAGGTCCCCTGCAGAATCTTTCATTTCCGCAGGGGACCTCTTCTTTGCTCATTAATCCTCGATCGCTGTTACTGTATAATCTTTGTCTTCGACTGTCTTTTTCAGCACTTCATTACTGATTTCGGAATTCAGTGTTACAACTGCTGTTCCGGCCTCATGGCTGACTTCTGCTGTATCAACCTGCTCAAGTGCCTCGAGAGCTTTCTTCACAGCCGCCTCACAGTGTCCACACATCATTCCTTCGATTTTCATTGTCTTTGTCATCTTTGTCTCCTCCTTGTTTTCTGACTCATTTTTGTCTGCTAAGACAATATCTGAAACAGTATTTTCTGCTGTTTCTACCTTTTTCATCTTTCTTTTTCTGTCTTTGCTGGCATCGTACATTTTAAACAGATTCAGTCTCAATGCATTTGTTACTACACAGAAACTGGACAGGCTCATTGCCGCTGCTCCGAACATCGGATTTAATTTCCAACCAAAGACCGGGATCCAGATTCCTGCTGCCAGTGGAATTCCTATCGCATTATAGAAAAATGCCCAGAACAGATTCTCATGAATGTTGCGCAATGTTGCACGGCTCATACGGATTGCCGCCGGCACATCACTTAACCGGCTCTTCATCAGCACAACATCCGCTGCATCGATTGCAATATCTGTCCCCGCTCCAATGGCAATTCCCATATCTGCCCTGGTCAGTGCCGGTGCGTCATTGATACCGTCACCTACCATCGCAACCTTTCCTTTTTCTTTCAGCTTGCGGATCACCTGTTCTTTTCCTTCCGGAAGAACACCTGCGATCACTTCATCCACACCTGCCTGCTCACCAATTGCCTTCGCTGTGCGCTCATTATCTCCGGTCAGCATAACAACATGGATTCCCATATTCTGAAGTTCTTTCACTGCCTGTGGACTATCTTCCTTGATCACATCCGCAACTGCGATCATGCCAAGGAACTGCTTATTCCTTCCAAAGAACAGCGGTGTCTTTCCTTGCTGTGCCAACCGTTCTGCCTGTTCTTTTATGCTGGCAGAAATCTTCATTTTGTCAGAAATGAATTTAAAATTGCCTCCGTACAGCCAGTCCTCTCCAAGTTTTCCTGACAGACCATTTCCCGGAACTGCCTGAAACTGTGTGATTTCACTTTTCTGCTCTGCTTCCCCATTTTCTTCTGCCTTTGCAAGAATTGCCCGGGCAAGCGGATGCTCACTTTTCTTCTCCAATGCATTTGCAAAAAATAATAATTCATGTTCTGTCATTCCGTCCGCAGGGAGCAGATCCGTCACCTTCGGTTCTCCACTTGTGATCGTTCCTGTCTTATCCAGTGCGACAATCTCCGTCTTTCCTGTCTCTTCCAGCGAAACAGCTGTCTTAAACATGATTCCATTCTTCGCGCCCATTCCATTTCCAACCATAATTGCAACCGGAGTGGCCAGACCTAATGCACACGGGCAGCTGATCACCAGAACAGAAATTCCCCTTGCAAGTGCAAATCCAACAGGCTCTCCGACAAGCAGCCATACGATCATTGTGACAACTGCAATAGAAATAACTGCCGGAACAAATACTCCTGAAACTTTATCTGCCACTTTGGCAATTGGCGCTTTTGTTGCTGCCGCATCACTTACCATCTGAATGATCTGTGATAATGTCGTATCCTCGCCAACTCTCGTCGCCTCGCAACGCAGAAAACCTGACTGATTCATTGTAGCCGCAGACACTTTATCCCCTTCTGCTTTATCTACCGGTATACTCTCTCCGGTCAGGGCAGCTTCATCTACTGCACTGTTTCCTTCCAGAACAATTCCATCCACCGGAATATTCTCCCCCGGTCTTACAACAAACTGATCTCCTCTTCTTACCTGATCGATAGAAACTTCCTGTTCTTTTCCATCACGCAGGAGCGTTGCTGTCTTTGGTGCCAGCTTCATGAGGCTTTTTAATGCATCTGTTGTCTTTCCCTTTGAATGCGCTTCAAGCATCTTTCCTACTGTGATCAACGTTAAAATCATTGCTGCTGATTCAAAATAAAATTCATGCATCAGCCCCATCACATGATCCATATCGCCTGCCGTCTGCGCTGCTGTCATAGCGAATAATGCATACACGCTATATCCATAAGATGCACCTGCACCAAGTGCAACCAGCGTATCCATATTTGGTGCTCTATGGATCATGCCTTTCCATCCACTGATAAAAAACTTCTGATTGATCACCATAACGATTGTCGTTAACAGGAGCTGCGCCAGCCCCATCGCCACATGATTCCCTTCCAGAAATACCGGAAGTGGCCAGCCCCACATCATATGCCCCATTGACAGATACATGAGCGGAATCAAAAAACACAAAGAAGCGATCAGACGCCTTTTCATCTTCGGTGTCTCCCTGTCTTTCAACGCATCTTCCGCAAAGTTCTGCTCACTTTGATTCATCCCATGCCCTTCATTCTTTGCAGATTTCAACGTTGCCCCATATCCAGCTTCCTCAACAGCCGCAATGACCGCATCTACTGTTGCTGTGCCTTCCACTCCCATGGAATTCGTCAGAAGACTGACTGAACAGTTCTCAACTCCGGGGACTTTCCCAACTGCCTTCTCAACACGGGCACTGCAGGCTGCACAGCTCATTCCCGTCACATTATATTGTTCCATCTTACTCCTCCTTCAAGTTGTGATCCGGACTTTTTGTGCCGGATCTCTCTTCAGATCTTTTATCGCATCAATTTCTGAAGTGTCGTCACGAGCTCGTCAATCGTTTCATCTTTTCCATCCCGGATATCATCTGCCACACATGTCCGGATATGGTTTGCCAAAAGCACTTTATTGAAACTATTCAGAGCCGCATTCACCGCAGATACCTGAATCAGAATATCCGGACAATACGCGCCTTCTTCAACCATCCTTCGAACTCCCCTGACTTGTCCTTCAATTCTACTCAGACGATTCATCAGATCTTTATATTCTTTTTCCGGGCGGTCCTTTGTCTTGTGACAACATCCCGGACAGACTTTCTTTTCTTCCATTGTATTTCTCCTATCGTATAACCCCCAGGGGGTATATTTTCTAATTATTAATATATACCCCCTACAGGTATATTTCAAGTGCTTTTTAACAAAAAGTTACTGTTCATGCTACGTGCGGTTGCTGCTTACGCTATATGCGGCCGGCAACAACAAAGAAGCTGTCATGGAACATTTCACAATTGTATCTATGTTCCATGCAGCTTCTCTGCAATCCATTATTATGTTCGTTATTATATTTCCTGACAAATCTGTCTTATTCTACACTCTTGAGTGATTCAACCATGTTAATCTTCTTTAACTTAAAATACATCACTCCATTGACAAACAATGAAAAAGCCACTGTCAGAAGAAAGGCATACAGGAAACTCGGTGGATCGATATTTCGTCCAAACATAACCGAATCAATCTCCACTGTCTCAACAATAAAGCGATGCAGAATTTTTCCGATCAACAATCCCGCCAGTGCCCCAATCAAGGTCAGCAGGATATTCTCTCTGTAAACATAAGAAGAAACTTCCTTGTCATAAAATCCAAGTACCTTTAATGTTGCCAGTTCTCTCTTGCGCTCTGTAATGTTAATATTATTCAGATTATACAGCACTACAAATGCCAGCATTCCTGCTGAAATAATCAATACAACAATCACGATGTCCAGACTCTCCAGCATATGATCCACCTGCTTTTTCAGGCTTGTCGTATAGCTGATGCTAAGTGTTCCATCACACTTCATTATATTTTCGCCGACATCCTTTGCCTCCTCTGTTGTACGGTCCTGAGTTCTATAATAAATTGAATTATAGGCCGGAGCCTCACCGAATGTCTTTTCATAGACTTCAGATGTCATATAGAGATAATGTCCCATATAGTTCTCACAGATTGCGCTGATCAAGACTGTTTTCTCTCCATCATCTGTATTGATTGTTAAGTTATCACCAACACTGACTCCCAGCAGTTTCGCTGCTTTTTCAGT
>UMEM01004682.1_pt1 | contig 11862 bp, 12 predicted proteins | sample 1964761 | NCBI WGS metagenome assembly UMEM01 (sample SAMEA4836021, study PRJEB28245) | human gut metagenome | biome: gut microbiome; material: fecal sample | place: Denmark | collected 2008 | reverse complement strand
ATTACCCTCATAGCGTGATGTTTGTGCGTCAACGTGTCGCACCCAAAATGTTCTCGATCTCGGAGCTGGCCAGCAGGTCTTTCACGTTCTGCGTCAGTGCGGAGGGGATGCAGCCCTTTTTGCGGAGCATCTTCCACACGGCCACAAAGTAGCTGGCCGTCAGCGCATCCCGCAGCAGGATATGGAACTCGTCAAAGTAGCACCATGTAGCGATCCCCTCGTTGAAGTTGGCGTTGACCGCCGCCGTCACAAACTCGTTGGTGACGTGCATGGCGATCTTGCGGAGGTTTTCGCCCAGCCCTTTCAAGACAATGCACACCACGCGGGAATTGAGGTTTACATTGGTCGGGTGGTTGAACAGATTGAGGGAGCCGGTGCAATAGAGCTCCAGCGCCGTCGCCACGCGCCGGGCCTCCGGCTCCGGCTGGCGCAGCAGCTCCTCGTACAAATCTTGCAGCAGCGGCGTCTTTGCCGTTTCCAGCCCGAGGGCAAGCTCCCGATAGACCAGCCGCACACAGCGGTCAATGACCGTGCGTTCAATAGGCTGCAAGCCCTCCTTTCCGCCCACCACCAGCTCGCACAGCGACAAGAGAAAATCCGCCTTCATGGAAAGCGGACTGTCCTCGTCGTTCAGATTGATAGCGATGTCCATAGGGTTGATGTAGTGCGGACTTCCGGGGGCAATCTCGATGACCTGCCCGCCCAGCCGCCGGATCAGCGGCGCGTATTCACCCATCGGATCGACCACGATGATCCGATCCTGCGTAGCCAGAAACACGTTGATAAGCTCCCGCTTGGCGGCGAAGCTCTTGCCCGAGCCGGTGGAGCCGAGGTAGAGGCCGTTGGCGGATTTCAGCTTTTTCCGATCCGCCATGATGACGTTGTTGGAAAGGGCGTTCATGCCGTAGTAAAGGGCCTGCCCGCCCATGCGGAGCTCCCGGGTCATAAAGGGAATGAAGATGGCCGTGGAGCTCGTCGTCATGCCCCGCTGGATCTCCACACCGTTGTAGCCCAGCACCAGCGAGGACACAAAGCCCTGCTCCTGTTGCCAATCCAAACGCTTCAAGGCGCAGTTGTATTTCTGCGCGATGCCGGACACGGTGAACACGTCGTTTTCCAGCCGCTGGCGGGTGGGCGCGATATTCACCACCGTGAACGTCAGCAGGAACATACGCTCGTTGCGGGATTGCAGCTCGGAGAGCAGCTCCGCCGCGTCTTTGGAAAAGGTGATGAGGTCAGGGGGCAAAATCTCCATGTCGTAGCCGGAGCGGACGGCCTTTTTCTGTTCCTCCACCTTCATCCGGCCTATATCGCTGATCTTGCCCTTGATGGTCTTGATGGCCTTGAGCTGATCCACCGTCTGAATGTGCATGGTGACGGTCAGCTCCGCGTCCAGCTCCAAAATCTCGGCCAGCAGCCGATCCGACATTTCCGAGGCCAAAATCTGCAAGTAGGACGCAGCGCCCCACGCCTGGCCCACACGGAACGTGCGACTCTGGCGAAAGTCGAAGCTGTCCGGGGCGATATAGTCCTTTGTCCCCATGCCTGTTTTGGGGATGTCCTTCCACGAAAAGCGGAACGGCTCCCGCTGACCGGGGTGCATCTGACCGTGGAGAACGGCCAAACGCTCACGCCCGTCGAGGGGCTGGCATTGAACGCCCAGCCGCTTGAAGTTGCCCATTACGTCGGCCTCCACCCGGCCCAGCCGGGGCCGGGCCTCGCTCATGCTGGCGGCGGGGATATTAAAGGTGATGTATTTGGAGCGGTCAATGCCGTTGTTGCTCTTGGCGATCTGGCCTTTGAGCATATCCACATACTCGTCCCGGATGCTGTCATACTTGTCCTGTTGGGCGGGGATATTGACCTTATACCGGGACGTGGCGCGGGAACGGCGGTTGACGAAAGAGAGCTGGAACGGCAGAGAGCAATCAAAGTAATTGAGGAACGAGCTCCAGCCGCTGAAAATGGCGGTCTGATCCTCCGTGGACGCCACGGCGTAATTGATGTCCTCGTATTCCACCGTTTTGCTAAAGACGCTGCCCGGGAGCTGGCAGATGCCGTCCGGGTGCATCACCACATAGGGGATCGTCTGCTGGGCCGACAGCGCGGCCCGGCGGTCAATGCGCTTGCTTTTGGTTTTTGTTTTCCGCAACAGGCTCATCCTTTCCCGCGAATGGCGCATAGATGTTCTGCGTCTTATACGGCCTTACGCCGGAGCGCAGAAAGCAGGTGTTCAGAATATTCCGCAGCACCTTTTCAAAGGGCTGACCGTCGCGCTCGTACATAGCCATCATAAAGGCGGGGAGCATGATCCCCAGCATGACGAACAGCGCCCCGGTGTTGCCGATGGCGCTGCGAGTCAGAAGATAGACCGGAATACCCACCGCCGCTCCGACGCCGAAGCACACAAGCTGGCGTTTGGTGAGGTTAAAGGCGATCTTCGTCTTGATTTTGGAAAGATCGTTTGGAACATTTACATAGGGCATACATCACACTCCTTCCTCGGGACAATTTGTCCCAAAGTTCAATACCGTGGATTGGACTTCATTTCCCCATACATCCCATCCGGGCGGCGTTTGCCGTGCAAAGAGCTCCACGCGGGGTAAATCCCCCATAAGCGCAACAATCTTATCCCGCGTCGCATCTGGTTTTTTGCTGTGCTCCTCTACCGGGGAAATAATGAATTGATGGATGTTTGCCGCTTTCCTTTTCGGATGCCCTTTCGTTGCCAGCAGGCAAAGCTCCGCATTTCCCCGTGTCCAAAAGCCCAGCCCATAAAACCAGCTATCCGCTTTTCGGTTCTTTTTCAGCCAGACAAATGCAACGGTTTTATATTGAAAGCCCCACGCCTTAATCAGACGCAGGGCCTCCGGGAGTTGTGGAAAAGTCGCCCATAGGAAAAGGGCACTGTCCGCCGCGGCTATATCCGCCACGGGCAACGCACATAGATCGGAAATATCCATTGTGGGATAATGATGTTCTGCCGCTCCCGACAGACGCTTTTGCGAGTAGCGCCACGGCGGATCGGCGTAAATAATGGCGTATTTTTCTATATCATCACATTCCTTTCCCGCCCCGGGCCACGGCAAGACGGGCCTGTTCAACGCGCTCTGCGGCGTGGCCGAAGAACACCGGGGCGTTCTCAAAGCAGATGAAGCGGCGGCCCGTGTTGAGGGCGGCCACAGCGGTTGTGCCGCTTCCGGCGCAAATATCCGCCACGACCTCGCCCTCCCGGGTGTATGTTTTTATGAGATACTCGCAAAGCTCCACGGGCTTTTGCGTGGGGTGGATGGTGTGCGCCACTGCCGGAAACGCGAGCACGTTTCCGGGGTAGCGCCGTCCGTCGGTGGACTGAGTACCGACACGCTCAAACTTGCCGTAGTTCGGGCTTGTACCGCTGCGGGCATAGACCTTCCGATAGGGCTCGCCCTGCTCAAACTGCGGGAAGTAGGCCGGGGGCCGTTGGTAGAATACCAAAATGTTCTCGCTCTTTTTCAGCGGGGCGCGTTTGGCGTTGAGAAAGCCCGTGCCTTTGGACTTGTACCACACCCATTCATAGCGGAGCATGGCGAGGTTGGACGCGCCCAGCACCTTGTCATAAGGGCATTGAGCGAACAGCAGCACCGCACCGTCCGGCTTGACCGCCCAGCGCACCGCCTCCCAAAGCTCGATCAGCGGCAGGGGTACATCCCAATAGTTGCGCGTGGTGCCATAGGGCGGATCGGTCAAGAGCATATCCACCGAATGGCGGGGCAGGGAGCGCAGCCCCTCGATCCCGTCCATGAGAAACAGACCTTCCTTCAACTTCGGGACATTTTCGGGCTGTTGACAAAGTGCTTTCCGTAGAAATCACTCTGATTTTTGGTAACCTTTTCGCGTCAAAGCAGAAGGAAGTAGCTTCAAATTTCGGGTTTTGAAAACCACGCTTTTCAAGATGCCGACTTTGTCAACAGTCCGATTTTGTCCCAAAGTGCGCTTATCTGTCATCCCGTGCCTCTTTCTTCTTGCCCGGCTCCGTGCGGGCCGTGTTCTCCTTGTCAGCCGCCCGCGCCGCCTTTTCCATCTGCTGCCGGATAGGGGCGGGACGTACCGCCTCGGCGCGGGCTACCAGCTTTTCCACGGCGGCGCTGTACGCCTCCACCGCTTTTTCGTTCAGCCGCTCCTGCAAGGCCCGGTCTGTGATCCGCGCCGTCGTGCGGTAGCCCGTCCTGCTGCCCGGATCGGGCTTGCTGGGCGCGCCGAGGAAAATCCCGTTTTTCCCGTCCACAATCTTGAAATCGTCCATCATAACGCCGCCAATCTTGACGCTGGCAAAGCCCAGCACCTTGCCCTGCGGCTCAATAGGACGCACCGTCACCTCCACGGGGAGGGCCTTCTTCAGCGTTTCGTCCACCCGCAGCTTAACCGCCTCGTCAACGGAAATGCCGCGGGACTCCGCCAGCTCCGCAATGGGAGCTTCAAAAAGCAGGCGGCGCGTTTCGTCCTGCGTCGCCGTAGGTTGTGTTTTCGCCATAATAAACCGTCCTTTCTCAATGAGCACCGAAAATGCTCTTGGAGATCGAGCCTGTTTTAAAGAGCATGAAGCAGAGCAAAACCGTGTAGCCCATGCAAATCCAAATGGCCTGTATAGGATCTCCGCTTGCAGCAATCCCTTGTACCAGCACTGCGTAGATTGCAACGCACACAAGGATCAGCAGACCTTGAAAGCCCACGGCAAACAGAGAGCGCAGATAGTTTTGCCCTGTGCTGCCCAGCTCCCGGTTTGCAAGCGTGGCAACGGGGATTGGAGCGAGGCTCGTCAACAGGTAAATCTCGATCATACGTCCGTACACGATCACGAAAATCACGACATTCAACGCGATCATAGTAAGTCGGATAATCCCGGACATAAACCACAGGCCCAGCAATTCCCCGAGGCCCATCGTTTGCAGCGTTGCCTCCAGATTGTCCAGCATGGAGGCGGATATGTCCGTGGAGCTTTGCACCAGCCCGGCGGCACGGGAAATCACGCTCTGTGACACGTCGAACACCGCCATCACGATATTGAACGTATTGGACAGAATGAGGATAGCCGCCGCCGTTTTGAAAATCCACTTGAAGAAAATCCAATAGTCCAGATCGTGCAGGTTGTTCTTTTCCACAATGAGCTGGATCAGCTCATAGGTGGCAACAAAGGTCAAAATCAGACCGGCAATCGGCAGTATCACCGTTTCGGAAAGCTGCCGTATGAGGGAGAAAACCCCGGCGTTCCATGCCGCCGGGGTCGTTCCCACTTGCGTTGCAATCTCTCCGACACGGGTATTGACCGTATCAAAAAGCCCTGTCAGGTGCGAAAGGATACCCTCGATCAAAAGCTCTTTGAGCCAGTCCGTCAGCCAGTCGGTGAGAATACCCATGCCCGGCCGCCCTTAAAACAGAGAGGCCAGCAGGGGGATCAAGGTTGTTCCCAGCAGAATGATACCGCCGCCCGCCATGAGCTGCTTGATCCCTTGACTTTTCGCGCCCGGATTGTCCGAGCCGTAGCCCTCCAGAAGATTGACCACGCCCCACACACCGAGGCCCGCGCCGAGGGCCACCACCAGCGTCTGTAAGGTAGAGATAGCAGAGCTGAAAAATGCCATGTAAACCGTCCTTTCTCCGGGATGCTCCCGGACATGAAAAAAGCCGCCCTTGCAGGCGGCGGGTCACTTTGGGACAATTTGTCCCGAAGTTATACATAGGCGTCGGGATCGTCGAGGTCGTCATAGTTGAGGATGTCCTCGTCCTCATCCATGCCCGCCTCGCCTGGCACCGTTGCCTCGTACACCTCGCATACCTCGTCCGGCCCGGGCCGTCTGTTGCGGTTAATGAGCCTGTCAAGGTCAAAAGCGTTTTTCTTGTCGGCTTCCGCCGTAAACTTGTAATTCGGGTGCTGCTTGAGATCGTACTTCGGGGAATAGAACGGCGGCAGGCCGCGAAGCTGCAAAATGCACTTGTCCCCGGGCATCGTGGCAAGCTCGGCGGGGGTCATCAGCTCCCGGCCCAGCCGCTGGATATTCTGATTATAGCTTTCCGACTGCCCGCGGGAGCGGCCCTCCGTCTGCATGGAGATTGTGGCCTTGCCCAGCCAATTCTCCGAAATCTCCTTGATGGTCGAGCTTTCCCGGCCACCGAGGAAAATCACGCTGTCCATGTTGCCGATGATCGTTTCGGCGTTCTTATCATAGATGGCCTTGCATTGGGCCAACTGCTGATAGAACAGGCACAGGCTCACCTCGCGGGAGCGGATGACCGCCACCAGCTTTTCAAGCTGGGGCACCTGCCCGGTGTTGGCCGCCTCGTCCCACAGCACCCGAACATGATGGGGCAGGCGGCCTCCGTGGACGTTATCCGCCCGCTCGCATAATAGATTGAACATCTGCGAAAAGGCCAGCGCCACAAGGAAGTTATAGGTCGTGTCCGTGTCGCTGATGACGAAAAAGGCCGCCGTCCGCTTATCGCCCAAGCGGTCAAGCTCCATCTCGTCATAGGACATGATCTCCCGGAGCTGGGGAATGTCAAAGGGGGCCAGCCGTGCGCCGCAGGAAATCAAGATACTGCGGGCCGTCTTGCCGCTGCTCAACTTGTATTTCTTGTACTGCTTCACGGCGAAACAATCCGGCTTGCGCTGTTCCAGCCCCTTGAACATATAGTCCACGGCGTTCATAAAATCATCGTCGTCCTCCTTGACCTCCATACCGGAAATCATATCCACCAGCGTATTCATGTTCCTGTCCTCGGCGGGGCCCTCAAAGATGATATAGGCGATCAGGGCGCAATACAGCAGCGTTTCCGCCTATAGGAATAGGTAACCCTTTGAAGTGATCTCCAGGTTTTCCCCTCCTTCACACCGGACATGCGACTTTCACCGCATCCGGCGTTCCATCGATTGTTTTCACAAGCATTTAATCAGTCACCAAAAATTGCGCTTTAATCTATTGCCGCCAGACCAGCCTGCTCTCGCAGTCTGTTTACTTTTGACACCTGTTTCTTCGTCATGTTGAGCGTTTTGGTTAAGGCTTTCAGCTTTGCCGCGTCTGATGATTCCAACAGCGGCAGATACCTGTAGTGCAGGAGAGTCATGTTTTGATAGCGCTCCTGACCGCCATCTGACTTTGGCTTTTTGAGCCAACAGGCGATATCGGATGCACTTACGAATTCCTCTCCGCTGACCGCACATTTGCCGCCTTGAGCCGAGAACAATGAAATTCTGCTGTCGGCGTATTCTGTGCTGTGCCCGCCCGATGCCATCGACCGTAATCCCTCGAGAACGAATGGGTTCAATCGAAGATTCGTGTGTATTGGCTTTCTGCCTTCTGCCGTGTAGCTACATACGGCAGACCGTTTCGAGTGTGGTATCTTGTTCCTTACGAATGCAAGCGGATAGATTGGTTGATCGATCCCGGCAACATACCGCACCATTTTCGATCTTCCGTATCGCTCCTTCTCCGTTTGGGTCATGGTTCCGCCCTCTCGTTGAAGCCTGCACCCCTTCTCTGAATTTAGCCTGTTGGTAAGAACGGTCATCACCTGTCTGTGGATGATCCTGCAATCAAGGCTGATGCAGGTGGCAATCTCGAAGTAGTTCTGGATACCCATTACCATCGAGTTATAAGTCCTGATTTCTCCTAATGGCGTTTTGCCTTCGGATGGTCTGGCTATTCTTTTCGCCTGTTCCACGAGTTTTTCCCGCTCTATACCGAACTTCTTGTCACATATATGGGACTGCACAGTGTATTTCTTTGCCTTCTGTCTGACCCGTATCTTGAATCCGAGAAATTCCGAATAGCGTTTTCTCACATTCACTGTCCGTGTTTTCTCTGGAGAGACTTCAAGCCGCAGTCTTTCTTCAAGCCACTGCGTTACAGCTTCCATCGTTCTTTCGGCGTCTTCCTTCGAGCGGCAGAAGATCCTGAAATCATCCGCATATCTGACGATATACATTTCCTTCAGATTGGTACTCTTCATGGCTCTGTACCCATGGCTCTTATCGAACACCTCGTTTTTACCGATCGTCCTGTATCTTCCACGGGCTACGGCTACCGGATTGTTTTGCCATTGGCTTTCTACCCAGTGATCCAGTTCATTCAGCACGATGTTTGCCAGTAACGGCGAAATGATGCCGCCCTGCGGTGTGCCTTTGTCTGGTAGGATAGTAGTTCCATCCGGCATTCTGATCGGTGCCGCCAGAATCCGCTTTATTACAAATATCAGCTGTTTGTCCCTGATTCCCATTGCCCATATCTGCTTGATCAGCTTGCTGTGATTCACGTTGTCGAAAAAGCCCTTAATATCGAACTCAATGACATAGTGAAGATGTGTCACCTGCATTAGCGAATAGGTTCGGGCTATGGCGTGCTCCGCCGAGCGATTCGGTCGAAAGCCATAGCTGTTGTCGCTGAACTGAGCTTCACAGATTGGTTCCATGACCTGCTTGATGCATTGCTGTATCAGCCTGTCCCAGATGCAAGGGATGCCGAGCGGCCTTGTTTTGCCGTTCGGTTTTGGGATGTCTTTGCGTCTGACCGGTTTTGGCCGGTAGCCGTGCCGACTCCCTGTGACAATAAACCTCACTTTCTCCACGACTTCTTCGGGAGTCCTGCTCCCGATATCCGTGATGTTTCTGTTGTCTGTGCCTGCCGTGTAACTCCCTCCGTTGGTCTTGATGTTCCGGTATGCAAGCAGAATATTTTCACGCCTCAGGATGATCTCCATCAGGTTTGTGAATATTTCTCCGTCTTTACTCTTCCGGTAGAGCTCATCAAAGACCGATTGCATGCCGTAATACTCTGCATGCCGAAGGTCATCAACACATAGACTCTTTGCTTCTCTTGGCATAAGGCATCACCCCCTTTCGAAAGTGACCCTTTTGGTCTTACTCGAATCCTTATCTTGGACTGAATAATGCCTGCTTAGACCAACCGACTGGTGACCATCCCTCTTTCCCCCATTGCAGGGGACGTCATAGGTTCGATCACGGCTTTTCAGCACCGGTTCACCTGCTTATTTTTCTTCGTCAGGCTGTTCCTTGCGGAATCCGGTACCTTTCCACGTTCCGATAGTTCTATCTGTACATACGCGCCTTTAGGTTCCCACTATAGTCCTGTCGGCTTGCCTGTGCCTGTAACACAGCATGGTCGTTCATAGGAAAAATTTTTACTAAACCACACCGACTGCGCTCTAACGCACCCCGGCATTTCTACCGGGTCTTCTTTTAGACCTGTACATTCGCGGGTTCGTCAGTCCGCCCGCCAAGGCGAACATTCTAACCATGGGCGTCTTGTAGACCCTTGGTCTATAGGCAGCACACCCCACCTCTGGGGCGCTTTCGCCGACATTGGCTGCCGGTACGGCTGCTCTCGACCGTTGTCGTGGGGCTTCACACAAAAGCCTTTACGGCTGATGCATGACCACCGAGGGCAGGCGTTTCCGGGCGTTACCCCCTCATTCCACCTGTCAAACTATCAGTTATCCACGCAACATTCGTTGCGTGTCCGTCAGCTTCTTACCGCTGACGAACGTGTCGCACTTGTCCAAAAGGGATCGCCCTCTTTGCCTTCGCCCTTAGTGTTGGAAATGAGGGCGTTGACGAATTTGAGAATATCCGCCTCGTTCTTGATATAGGCCAGCGGGTTATAGTGCATGGATTTGGAGAAGTCGATGCTGTTGAACACCTTGAGCTTATAGCCCTTGCCTTGCAGGAACGTCCCTACTTGGGAGAGGACGCCGCCTTTTGGATCGACGACCACATAAGAGGAATGGGCCTGCAAAAGCTGAGGCGTGAGCCAGAAACGGGTTTTGCCCGAGCCGGATGATCCGATAATGCAGGCGTTCAGATTGCGGGCGTTGGCAGGGATCTTCGGGCGGGTGTTCATCGTAAGCAGCTCCGTACCCGTGAGAATGACATTGTTCTCAAATACGGGATCGGAAAAAGGCCGGATGTCTTTGGGCTGTCCCCATCGAGCCGTACCATACTCCGCATCCCGCCGAAATTTCTTTGCCTTCCGGCTCCGCACATAAATCATAAGCCGCATGACGGCTGCGCCCACAATGCCAATCAGCCAATCCCACGGATGCAGGCCCGGCGCGAAGTCCGCAAAGGCCGGGCCGATCATGGAAAAAGTGTTGATGAACTTATGGGCGAAATCCGCACCAGCCGCCAGCCGGTAGGCCGTTCCGAGCTTCAGAAAGGCCCACAGGACGAACAGATAGGGAATGTTGGGAAGTACATATTTACGCAGCTTATCTGTCCCCATGCACCGCCTCCTTTACGTGCTCTTTGGGGCGGGGCCGCTCTTTGGAAAGTTGATCCTCGGCCCGTTTGAGCTGTTCCCGGATGGGAACACGGCTGCCTTTGGCCTTGTGCAGCACCTTACGGGAATACTCGGAAAAGCAGGCGGTCATGGCGTCAGCCTGTCCCGCCTTAAAGAAAAGCAGGTAATTCTCCGGCCCGGTTTTGTAAAAGGCATAGTCCACATTCCATTTCCGGGCCACACGGTCAAAGAGCTTGGTTTCCCCGGACAGCTCAATGCTGTTGGTGGAAACCCCGTGGCCCATGAGCTTTTTCACCGTCTGCCTGCCGTGGGGCGTCTGCCGCTTCCGGTGCTCTTTGGCGATCCTGCGCCCGATGGCCGCCAGCACAAAGGCGAGGCTCCGGGCCGTCAGCCTGCTTGCTTTGAGAGAAACCGCGATGGCGCGGCGGGAGACTTCTTCATCGACGATCTTTGCCACCTCCCTCCGTGAAAAAGCACCTCGGGACAAGTTGTCCCGAAGTGCTACCGATCATCATGCTCTTTTGTTGGGTGCTTCCGTTCCGCCTCCAGAGAGGAGCGGTCAATGATTTCCTTGTAGGCGGCCATTTGCTCCCGGATCGTGAGCTTTGGCATAGAAAAAACCTTGTGCTCGTCGGGAATATCCTCCCGTCCAGCGTACACATCCCGAAAGCTGCCCGTATAGAGCACATAGCCGTCCTTTGTATAGTGTCCGTCCTCATCCAAACGGATGTCCCGCCCGTATGCCTCAAAGTCAAAGTAGGGCAGCAGGTACTCCGGCACCTCGATAGCCGCAATATCTTCCACATAGATACGTCCCAGCGTTTCATCGTCCGTCACGCCGGGGTAGAAGTCGTAGCAATCAAGGTTTTGCGCGAGGTTTATCATATCCTTTATGCTGCCGCTGTGTTCGCCCTTTTCCACGGCGGCACAAAAGATGTCCATTTCGCTCTTGTTCAAACCGTCCAGCAGCTCGGCCAGATAGTTCAGCTCGTCAATACTCTCGTATTCGCCCAAACAGTCATACAGCCCCGGTATATCAGTTTCATAGTCCGTAATGAAGATTTCCTCATACCGCACGCCGTCAATGCCGATCCGCTTCAAAAGTGCCTGTACCTCCTCGGCAGTTGCGGGGAACGACAGATATTCACCGACAAGGTAGCCTTCGTTGTATTTGCCGAGGTTTGTGACATATGCCTCCAGCATATCAGCGGCGGCCCTGGCCCTTGACGGTCAGGATGCCGTCAAGCGTGGTGGCCGTGATCCCCAGCCGCTGGGCAACGGCAATGTCGTTTTTCATAGCCTCGTTGATGGTCAGCCCGCAGACGACCAGCACATGAGAGCGCCGCAGCAGATCTCGGGCCATGTCGATACCGCTCTTGTGCTCCTCGGGAATGGCGTCATTGAGAAAGAGGGGCTGGAACAGCATGGGGCAGATGGGCGAAAAGCCCGCCTCATACACGGCCCGGCAATAGCTGGCCGCCTGTTCCTCGGCGTCGCCGTACCATGCAGCGGTGATATATGCAAGTGGTCTTTTCATAGAAATACCTCCGTTGGATAGAAAAGAGTAGTG
>UMEM01011237.1_pt1 | contig 11944 bp, 14 predicted proteins | sample 1964761 | NCBI WGS metagenome assembly UMEM01 (sample SAMEA4836021, study PRJEB28245) | human gut metagenome | biome: gut microbiome; material: fecal sample | place: Denmark | collected 2008 | reverse complement strand
TGTCAACTTCTTACTTTTGCTCATATTATCACCTCATCAAATTTCGATTTATCTGGGCGTTCCGTCATCATTAAAGTTCTTTCTCAAAGCTTTTTCTGTCGGATAAATTGATACGATCATAATAATACATTGAATTGTTACAAGAATTCCTCCTGCAACCCCAATCGTATTTTCAACACTATGGTATAACGGAATATGTATCAAAGCAGATGGTATGATCATTACCCATCCTATTTTCCACCAAAGCTTTCCACAATAGTCATGGGCAAATTTCCATGTATCCATATTTTTCATTGAACGAGTTGTTCTATATCCATACATACCATTTATATGCTTTGGACAATGTTTCCACATCATTCTTCCTACAATAACCATAACAATGGGAATTATCATATCACATATTAACATAAACCACCAAAAGCACATAAAATTCACCTCCATGACTCCCGATTATACTCTTTCGCCTGCCTATCTTCTTAAGCCTTCATCTCCTACATATTCACAAAGCTTGAAGTATCTTCGGTTACTCCCGTGATCTTTATACTGTCAGCCTCCACATGGCAACTGTAACAGACGACCTGAACACCTGCCTTTGCAGCCTCCACAAGTGCCTTTTTAAACTCCGTCTGTGCCGTCTCATTCGGCAGCACCCGATGAATTCCATTCATCTGAATCACGAAGGCAATTGCTGTATGGCAGCCTTCCTTTGCAGCCTTTGTCAGCTCGTGTAAATGTTTTACCCCCCGCTCCGTTGGTGCGTCCGGAAACAAACCGATGCCCGGATGCAGATCATCCGCCAGCGTGCAGCCCTTCACTTCCGTCAGAAATTTTTCTCCATTTTTTTCCATGTAAAAATCAATTCTGGAGTCTCCATAAGTGTATTCTGCCTTCACAAGATCATAATTCAGGCTCATGTACAGCTGCTTCATCAGAGCATTTGGTGCCAGACTGTCAATATTCACCCAGTTTAGCTTTGGCTTGTATACAGAGATCAGATCGTATGCCGTTTTTCGATTCATATTCAACGTCTTCTGCAGCGTCACCTTCGCTTTCGGCACCAGAAGCTCCCGCAAACGCCCCGTATTTTTCACATGAACCAGCTCTGTCTCCCCATCGATCAGAACCTCCGCTGTGAAACGGTTGATCCTGCGGACGAAGCTGCCTGCAACGGTATTCTCATAAATAATTGTCGGTTTCTGTTTCATCATATCTCATCCTCTTGCCTGCAAAAGCATTCATCCTCATGCGACCGGATCACGCCGACGGCCTGCAGGTAGGCATAAACCACCGTGGTTCCCACAAATTTCATGCCATGCTTCTTTAAGTCTTTGGAAATTGCATCCGATAATTCCGAACTTGTTTTCCCGTTTTCCCGGATCACGCTACCCTCCGTCCAATGCCAGAGGTACTCTGAAAAGCTGCCATATTCCTTCTGAATTTCACGGAATGCCTGTGCATTGGTAACGGCTGCCTGTATTTTCAGGCGGTTGCGTATGATGCCAGGATCATTCTGCAGGGCTTCCAGCTTTTCCTCCTTGTAATCGCAGACCTTTTCAACATCGAAGCCGTCAAAGGCTTCGCGAAACGCATCTCGCTTATTCAGGACACATTCCCAGGACAGTCCTGCCTGAAAGCACTCCAGGATCAGCATTTCAAAAAGCTTCCGGTCATCATGCACCGGAACGCCCCATTCCTCATCGTGATAACGGATGTACCGTTCGTTTTTTGGATTTGCCCAGCAGCACCGTATTTTTCCGTCTGCCCAATTCATTCGCATCTCACCTTCCTACTTTTCAAGTCGTACCATTCCAGTATGAAATTTCCGATCCATTTTTCAGTAAATGAATCATCGTTCTATATGTTTTGTAATGACAGCTATTAAAATACTCATATCAACCGGCTTCGCCACATGGTCATCCATTCCAGCATTCAAAGCAGCCTGTACATCCTCTGCAAATGCATTTGCTGTCATTGCAATAATAGGAATCTTCTTTCCGTCCGGACGGTCCGGCAGATTTCTGATCGCTTTTGTCGTTTCATACCCATTCATTTCCGGCATCATAATATCCATCAGGATCAGATCAAACGTCCCCGGAGCTGTCTTGCAAAACTGTGCCAGGGCAGATTTACCATCGGCAGTCCTGGTTACGATCATCCCTTTTTCTTCCAATAAATCTACTGCTAGCTCTGCATTTAAATCATTATCCTCTGCCAAAAGGACATGCAGACCATGTAAATCCATATCTTTCCTTAACTTTTCTTCCTTTTCAGTCCGTACATGTTCCGCTATAAGCAGGGGAATTTCTACAGTAAATGTTGAACCAATTCCTTGTCTGCTGCTGACCTCAATTTTCCCACCCATAAGATCTACATACTGTTTGGCAATGGCCATTCCCAGTCCGGTTCCCTTATAACTGGTTCTCGCCCCACTATTTTCCTGACTGAACTCATCAAATATTTTGGTCTGGAACTCCTCGCTCATACCAATTCCGGTATCCGATATACGATAGCGTACGATCACATGGTGCTCATCATTGCCCGGACAGTTTTCGGCAGCAAATGAAATGGTCCCTCCGTCTTTTGTAAATTTGACTGCGTTGCTGATAATGTTGAGCAATACTTCCCTGATTCTGAGTTCATCTGCCATCACATAGGGATTTTTAAATTCTTCTCTTGAAACACAAAAATTAAGATCACGGTTTTCCGTATATCCCCTTGCAATCGACAAAACAGTATTTACTATATCCCTGAGATCTACCAGTACTGGTTTATATTCCAATTTACCACTTTCAATACGGCTGATGTCCAGCACATCATTAATGAGTGTCATCAGATATTCTGAGCTCTGCCTGATCTTTTTCAGACAATCCTCTACTTCTTTGTCCGGCTTCTTCTTCATAGCAATATCTGTAAATCCAACAATTGCATTCATTGGTGTCCTGATATCATGGGACATATGGTTCAGAAATGTCGTTTTTGCAATATTCGCCGCATTTGCATTCTGTGCTTCTTTCAATGCTTCCATCTGTTTTTTCCTGCTTACTGAAAGGGAATAAACCAGAAGAAGCAGTACAAAAATAACCACAAATGAAACTCCGATAGCGAGATCTGCATACTCTGCAAGGACATCCTGCAAGGTCATTTCCTTTTCTGAAACAGAATTCTGTGCAAGAACAACACCATTTAAAATATTGGATGACTGCTCAATTGCTTTATTGATAATGGTAGCTGCTCTTCTGTTTTCTCTCGTCGTGAACATTCCTAATTCCTGCCGTTTTGCCATTTCTGCAAATGACAGGCTTTGGGTCAGTGGACTTTCATTAAGAAGATTAATCTTTGAAGATGGAATAACAGTTGCTCCTACTTTTCCATCTGCTACTGCCTCCAAACATTCTTCCTGTGTATCATATTGTATAATTTCTGCATCCTGAAAAAGAAGAGACACCATCAATCCAGAATACAGTGAGGTCTCTGTCGCTGCGATCGTAGAGAGACTGTTGCTATATTCATTTCCTTTATAAATAACAACCGGCGTAATATCAAAGATTGCATCCGTCAAAACCACCTGAAACTGTTCCTGTGTATAAAAATCACGAATGATAGGACCGGCAATATCTATTTCACCAGATTGCAATGCCTCATTCATCTCTACTCCCGTGGAGCAGGGAACTGCCTTGATCGTGATTTCATATTTTTCCTGGACGGTATCCAAAACAGTTCCAAGGATTCCTGTCAGTTTCCCATTTTCTTCACCACAAAAAGGAAGATTATCCTTTAGATATCCCACACGGATTGTATTTTCATGTGCATCCAGCCATTGTTTTTCTTCCTTGTTGAGTGCATAATTTATGACTGCTTTTCCTTCATAACGGGCATACAGCTCGCTGCTGTAATCCGGTTCTGTATTGTTGATTTCTTCCTGGGCAGAATTTAATTCCTTTAACAGATCCGGCCTGGATTTTGATACACCGAAATAACAGTCACTTGCACCGATATTAGCAATGGCAATAAAATCGCTGTTGACAGACAGTTCCGGGACCACAAGTGCATCCAGTTCATCTGCATCCAGTTTTTCTATCATTTCATCATAGCCTTTACAGACAACAGTCTCTGCCTGGATCTGATTGCTGTCCAGCCATTTTCCCAGAAGCTCTTTCTGATAGCTTCCATCTGCAACACCGATATGACAGCCATTCATCTGCTTCAGATCCCCCTCCGTAAGATTCATATGATCTTCCCGGGTATAGATCCAATATCTTTCTGTTCCCGCGGCATAGGTTGAATAATCGATAGATTCTGCTCTTTCCGGTGTATAACTGACACTTCCAAGTATATCTATTTCTCCATCTGCCAGCATATCCAGGCACTCTTTGAATGAAGCATAGACATATTCATACCTCCAGCCGGTTATATAAGAAATTTTCTGGAGATACTCATAGCCAGCTCCCTGCTTGTGTTCCCCGAAACCTCCTTCCTGAAAATTGGCATATGGAAAATAGCCAACTCTCACGGTTTTATTTTCTTCCTCTATTGCCTGAGTTGTATTCCCACCACTTTTTGTTTCCGACGCATAAGCAGAAACCGGTACAAGGAGTAACATGATAAGTACTAAAATGCTCAGACATAATCTTTTTTTCTTATCTTTTTTTCCTATCCGCTTTTCTATCTTTCCGTTCATTCTCTCCCTCTTTTTTTATTATCCATTCATGCTGTTGTTCTTCCGAATTTATAAGTTTTCCTGTTTTTTCAATACAGAAAGAATGACCTCTTCCATTTTCTCAATATCAATCGCCCTTTTCCTGTCTTCCTCAAAGGCATTTGCTGTCATGACAATGATCAGAATCTCTTTCTTCTTTTTATCACTCTTCCGCGCGCTCAATAACAAGCCCTGTTTCTTCCAGAAGAAAGATGTATAAATACCATTATATTGCACAAAAGCAACGTATTATGTTGGAAAATATTATAGCAAAAGAGAGTACGTTTAACAAGAGTTCTCCGATTCCGCGTTGGCCCCGTAGGCGCACTTTGGTTGTCCTTGTGGGGCTGCCTACTGTTCGTTTTGACTTTTTCAGTGCTCTATGCAGCCTTTGCCAACACGAAGCGGCATGATTCTTGTAATTACCATAATACTATCGAGCAGATGTTATCCACTTTTTGAGGAAGTCGGAACTGAGTTTGTGATTCGGACTGGGAATATTTTATATATGCAGGGAGACCGTTCATCCAATTTGTATCTCGTGAAATCCGGGCGGGTACGGATGTTCTACATTGGCGAAAACGGGAAAGTGGTTACTTACCGAATCATTGGCGAAGGGCAATTGATCGGTGAAGCCGCTTTTTTGAGCCATTTACAGCAGGCAACCGGTCATCATATATCCCGCCGACGATTTTACCGCGATAATAGAGGATAAATTCCCCCATCATCGACCGGTAAGAAACCGCTTCCAAATCCGATAGCTGTTCTAAAATGAAATGTAGATACTCTTTACTGGACGCCATGATTTTTACACCACCTATTCCTCCTGCTCAAAACAGCTGTCCCGGCAGCTTCTTCTTTTCTTTTACCGGGAAGGTGGCTTCAAACTGTTCAAACCCATCCGGATCTTTCTCACAGACAAAATACCCATCGGGGTCTTTGTAAGTGCCTGAGACACCGTCCAGAAATCCGGATTTCAGTTCTTTGATGAAGAAATAGTCCGCCTCCGGGTCGTCGGCATAGCGCACGCCCTTAGTTTTGGCCGGAACAAAGCCGGACCTGCCGTAAAAGTCTATATTGCCGGTAATGGCAAGCGCCCCTGCTCCCATCTCCTTAGCTTTTTCCATGGAATAGTCGAGCAGCTGCTTTCCATAGCCCTGCCGCTTGTATGCGGGTGCGATGCTGATGGGGCCGAAGGTCATGAGCGGCACCTTTCGCCCGTCGTCACAGTCGATTTCCGACCGCACATAGATGACCTGTCCGATCAGCTCACCGTCCAGTTCCATCACAAAATCCAGCTCCGGCACAAATGCCGGGTCATTCCGATAACAGTGCAGCACATAGTGCTCCATACATCCGGGCCGGTAAACATTCCAGAATGACTCGCGGGTCAGGTTTTCGACAGCTCTGTAATCTTCTTTTGTTTCCAGACGAATAATAATATTCTTAATTGCATCCATAGTAGATCCTCCTTTGGTGGTGTAAACAATTGCCTCCATAGCAGCCTTCCTTTCAAAAAAGGACGCAGCGCATGATCGTTTTGCGATCAGCACTGCGTCTTAGCGTCTGTCTGTTTGGTTTCAATGATAAAATTTTTTGCATTGATAATACTCTCATGCCTGCATTTAGGACAAAACAGAGGAAAAGTTACTAATTCCGTTTCCCGCAATATCTGCAAGCGCGTCTTGGCACCGCACCACGGGCATAAGACCCAGCGTTTTTCTCCTTCGCCATCTTTCATGTTGTTCATCCCTTCTTTCTGTAATCAGACTCAACCTTGGCAATAAAGTGATCAATATGTGTCGCCAGCAAGGAAGAAACCGATTCTTTTTCCTTGGCACCGTCGTAGACACTGTATAAAAGATACATTGGCCCATAGAATTCCAACGCCAGCTGCATAGCGTCCTCATCAGAATCTGCAAACTTGCGGAAGATGGCCGCCATGTACTCCAGAGGACCTCCCGCCAGATAGTCGTGGTGGAGCTGTGCAAGCTTGGGATCACGGTATTGCTCCAGCGTCAGCATTTTACGAAAATTGGAGGAAAACGATTCCTTTGTCCAATGATCAAACTGGGCACGGCTGTATGTGCGAATTTTTTGAATTGGTGTATGCAAATATGCTTCCGCAAAGCCATCTGGTTCCGTTTCAGGCATTTCATACGCCTCAGCGCGCTCATAGTCCATCTTGTTCATTCGCTCCACGATCTTATCTAAGATTTCCTGTTTGCCGACATAGTGCTTATATAAGGCGGCTTTCGTAATTCCCAACTGCCCTGCAATATCATTCATTGATGTCCCCAGATAGCCGTTCTGCGCAAACAGTTCCAGTGCTGTTCTCAAAATCCGTTCCTTTGTACCCTCTGCCATAACTATCTCCTTTATCAAAGTAACCATTCGGTAACTCTATTATAGTTACCGAATGGTTACTTATCAAGAACTAATGAAAAAATATGCCCTTTCGTTAAAGAGCCAAAAAACGGACACCGGGCTGACCGGTGTGACACGCAGCCGTTTGAGAATCTTCATTTCTCGTAAGCCCGATTGCTCATCACTTATCCTTCCAGGATTGCTCCATCTTTTTCCCATTCTCGCATAGTAAATAGCCTTTCCACTCCTGCGCCAGCGAACCAAACCGTTTATTGTGTCCCCCTTTCTGTTTTCGTATATTTCTGAACTTTAAAGATTTTTCACAAACAGTGCCCGGATAGCGTTGAGGACGGCTATAATCATCACGCCCACATCAGCAAACACGGCCAGCCACATACTTGCCAGTCCCAAGGCTACCAAGCCGAGGCAGATCAGCTTGATACCAATGGCAAAAACGATGTTCTGGTAGACAATTCCCAGACACTTACGACTGATCTTAATCGCCTTGGAGATCTGCAAGGGGTCGTCATCCATCAGTACTACATCCGCAGCTTCAATGGCAGCGTCAGAACCCATAGCGCCCATAGCAATGCCGATGTCTGCCCGGCGAAGCACCGGGGCGTCGTTGATGCCATCGCCCACAAAAGCCAGTTTTTCTTTCTCTGGTTTGTTCTGGATCAACTGCTCCACTTTCTCCACCTTGTCAGCAGGAAGCAGTTCACTGTAAACCTCATCCAACCCCAAAGTGGAGGCCACACTGTCAGCCACCTTCTTGGCGTCACCGGTAAGCATCACAGTCTTGCGAACCCCAGCCGACTTTAATGCCTGAATGGCTTCCTTGGAGTGAGGCTTCACGATGTCGGAAATAACAATGTGCCCGGCATATTTCCCGTCAATCGCCATGTGAATGATCGTCCCCACACTATGGCACGGAATAGATTGAACGCCCAGACGATTCATGAGCTTGTCGTTTCCAGCCGCGACCTGATGACCGTCCACCGTAGCGATGACACCGTTGCCGCTGAGTTCCTGAATATTGGTTACACGGCTGCGGTCGATTTCCATACCGTAGGCTTTCTGTAAACTCTTGCTGATGGGATGGCTTGAAGCGCTCTCTGCCATAGCAGCGTATTCCACCAGCTTATGTTCATCCATCTCATTGTGATGGATCGCATTCACCTCAAATACGCCCTGAGTCAGTGTGCCGGTCTTGTCAAAGACCACGATCTTAGCCTGTGACAGGGTCTCCAGATAGTTGGACCCCTTCACCAGAACGCCCGCCTTACTGGCTCCGCCAATCCCTGCAAAGAAGGACAGAGGAATGGAGATGACCAGAGCGCAGGGGCAGCTGGCAACGAGGAAGGTCAGCGCACGATAGATCCAGGTCTCCCAGCCTGCATCCAGCCCCATGGCAAACATCCGTACCAGCGGCGGCAACACAGCCAGCGCCAGCGCGGCATAGCACACTGCAGGGGTGTAGATCTTGGCAAAGCGGGAAATGAAGTCCTCCGACTTGGACTTCCGGGAGGAGGCGTTCTCCACCAGATCCAGAATCTTGGAGACAGTGGACTCGCCAAATTCTTTGGTGGTCTGGATATGGAGCAAACCTGTCATGTTGATACAGCCGGAGATGATCTCATCCCCAGTTTTGACCTCGCGAGGCAGGCTCTCGCCTGTGAGGGCGGCGGTGTTCAGCGTAGATTCACCCTGCACCACGGTACCGTCAATAGGAACTTTCTCGCCGGGCTGTACCACAATAATGGTGCCGATACCCACTTCGTCCGGGTCTACCTGTTCCAGTTTTCCATCCTGTTCGATATTGGCATAATCAGGGCGGATGTCCATCAGATCACTGATGTTCCGGCGGCTCTTGCCCACGGCGTAGGACTGGAACCATTCGCCCACCTGGTAGAACAGCATCACTGCGATGGCCTCCAGATAGTCACCGTTTTCATATACGGCCAGTGCCAGAGCCCCCAGTGTAGCCACCGCCATCAGAAAGTGCTCATCGAACACCTGACCGTTGCGGATACCTTTTCCGGCTTTTTCCAGAATGTCGTAGCCAATGACCAGATAATCCACCATGAACACAGCCAAACGTATCCAGCGGCCTGCCGCGCCAAACACTTCAAATGCGCCTGCGCCCAGGACCTGCAAAATTAACAGTAGAACCGTAGCAGTCAGAATCCGCCACAACATCACTTTTTGTTTTTTGGTCATACCGGCGGAGGGCCGCATGCCGATGATCTGAAGGATCACGGCCAGCAGAGCCACCACAATCAGCAGACCGTTGATGATATACTCCTGCATTTCGTTTTACCCCTTTCACAATTGCTTATTCGTTTATTTATCTAAGAGAAAAAATGCCCTGCAAGCTGCCGCTCGACAGGGCATTTCGTTTCGCTGGCTTACAGGAAGATCTCGCAATCGGGTTCCACCTTCTTGCAGGCTTTGCGAACCTCCTGCATAACGGCCTTGGGATCCTGACCCTCCTCGAACTCCACATTCATCTTGAGGGTCATAAAGTTCACCGTAGCGCTCTGTACGCCGCTGGTCTTGCGGGCTGCATCCTCCATCAGGTTGGCGCAGTTAGCGCAATCCACATCGATTTTGTAAGTCTTTTTCATTTTGAAAATCTCCTCTCTGAGTATTAACTTTGTACCAAACAATTAAATACTTATTTAATCGTATCTTCATCATACGCAGGAAAACCGTCCCCGTCAACGGTTTGAACCCATATCCTGCTATTTGGGAAAAGGGTTCTTCCGTTTGGGTAAAATGCAGCTTTTATCGGCACATTCCAGTGCCTTAATAAGGGCAACCGGAACACTTTCCGCGATTTCCTTTCGTCACTGAGAATGAACTGCCGGGAGACTGTTTCCTCCATGGTGTAAGAAGTCAGGCTAAGAAAACTTCTGAATGAGTAAACGGTGCTAAAAAAGGTTCTGACATTGAAGCACAGCTCCATGTCAGAACCCATTTATTTCACAATTTATTTTTTGGGGTTGCGTCGCCCGCTGTTTTCCGAGCCACGCACTTCCTCGTGGTAAAAGTAATCCACAATGACCGGGTGTCCAGACTCTGCCCGGCCGTAGGGCAGCTCGTTGTCCACGAAGGGACAGCTGTTTTCTTTCGCCAGCCGTTCCACTTGATCCTCCAAACCACGGAAGTAGCTTCTGTCTCTCTTGTTGTAGATAGCGTCGTACAGCGGAACCAAGTCCGGATATGGCTTTTCTCTTTGCTGGAGGTAACAGTTATACCAAACCAAGCATTCTCTAGGGTAGTGGAAAACACAATATCCTCCGGTCGCTTGGTCAAAAACAGATATTGGTGTTGCGGATTTTCAATCATCTTGGCAAATATCTATTCCCGCCACTCTGGCTTTTCAAAGTCGTCGACTTTCTGTTTTAAGATTTAGCCTTCTGCCGCAGGTGCAACTTTCCCGAAGCCGTTCCAGGCATACAGGCCCTTCTTGTCCTCGTCGCCCAGGAACTTGTCCACCTGACAGATGTGCAGGATATGGTCGCCCACCTCCACCGACTGCTGCAGGGTAGCCACCATCGCCAGCCGGGTGTCCGCCGGAATCTGGATGTCGCTGCCTTCCACTGCTTTCATTTCAATGTGGTTCGCTGCCACCTTGTTGACCTGTGCACCGGTAGAACCGCCGCAAGCCATTACCGCGCCAGCCAGACTCTCACCGGGAACAGTTACGATGACTTTGCCGGTCTCACGCACACGCTTGCCAGTGTGGGACTGCTTCCCAGCGGCAAATCCAATCATCGGCGGATTGAAGGAGAGATAGGAAACAAAGCAAATAGGAGCCAGATTGGTGGTGCCATCCTCATTCAGAGAACAGATTAAAGTCAGCGGGTTGGGAGAGGTATAAACAGTTGCCTCCATAATGTTCAGTTCTTTCATGTCATTCAGACCTTTCTAAAAAATTTCAGTTGTTGACTGCATAGCCAACCAGTGATATATTTATTATATCTGATAGCAATTTTTGTTCAAGTACGCAAATCATTTGTACCTGGTATCAAAAAGTATACTGTAAAAGACGAGGAAAGATTCAATTATGACTTATGAAGAATTCAAAGAAAAGGTTGGCAATGTCATCCTAACCGATGATGGAAACTGCCCGGTCACGCCGGTGGTTCAAATGCTGCAGGGCAAATGGAAACTCCAGATCCTCTATGAACTGTGCATCAAGTGCCCCATGCGATTTGGTGAGCTAAAAAAAATGCTTAAACCCATCACCAACACCGCATTGACCAACGCGCTGAAAGAATTAGAAGCGGACGAGTTGGTGCAGCGCATCCAATATAACGAGATGCCCTTGCGGGTGGAATATTTCCTTACTGAGAAAGGTCGTGATCTCCTGCCTGTTTTTTATGCTATCTCTCAGTGGGGTATGAAGTATATCCCTTGAATAAAAATCCTTGAGGATTCCATCCAAATATAAGAGTTGCCGGAATGGTTTGATGATCTGTCAAATCATTCCGGCTTTTTTTAAGGAAACCGTACTCAAATCTATCTGAACCTGCTTCGGAATCGTCATGCCTCGCACGCCTCCCGGAGAGAAGGCAGCAGCTCATCCAGCCGCCCGTCCAGTCCGAAGGACTTCTCTTTGATATTGTCCACAATGTAGATCTCCCCCAGATTGATGGTCACATAAGTGGCGTTTGGCTCGCTGGCCACCAGGCGCATCATCGGGGCCTTGATCAGCTGATTGCGCCAGCCAATGCCCAACTCCAGAACCACCAGTTTCTTTCCGTGGTAGGTTTTCAGAAAGTTTCGGAACCGTGCCTGGGCTGCGGTATCCGGAATCATTCTCTGACCTGCGCCCACGTGGATGTCCATGGGACCTCCGCACTTGGGACAGCG
>UMEM01010746.1_pt1 | contig 12076 bp, 13 predicted proteins | sample 1964761 | NCBI WGS metagenome assembly UMEM01 (sample SAMEA4836021, study PRJEB28245) | human gut metagenome | biome: gut microbiome; material: fecal sample | place: Denmark | collected 2008 | reverse complement strand
GACGCTCCTGCAAGGGTGCGGCGGCTCCGGTGGACAGGCTGCCAACCTGTCTCGCGGATCGTGGCCGTGGGATGGCAAGGCCCCACTTGCGGCGTTGGTGTTGTTCGCTCGTTCTCATGTGAGAAGTCCCGGCGCACCCGCCGCCTGGCTCCCCGCTTAACACTCGGAGCCGCCGCTATTCAGTTGTCAAGAGGATCAACTCCCCTCATATACCAAAGACAAAAATCGCCTAAAACCGTACCCCCTTAAAAGTACTTTTTCAAAAAAATCTTCATGTTCTCAATACCGCGCTCAACTGAGTGCCTTACGGCGCTTTCGTTGACATTCTCGGCCTGTGCTACCTCCCGATAGCTCTTGCCGAGGATCACGCAAGCCTCCACACGGCGGCCCTGCGCTTCGGGCAGGGAGTTGAGTGCGTGACAAAGGGCGATAAAGGTTTCCTTGCGTTCCAGCAGTTGCTGGGGCGTGGGCTCGGACAGGCAGACCGAATACTCGATCCCGTCGTCCAAATCCAGAGAATACTGCGCCTTGTTGCGGATGACTTTGCGCTGATGAGCGGCCTCACACAACTTGTCCGCCCGCAACTCGGCGGCCACTTCATCGGAAACCTCGATATATTCATCCTGGGTGTACCACGGGTAATAATCCCGTAAATTGATTGTTGTCATGTTTTCCTCCATTCAGATCTCGGGTTGACAAGCGATCTGAATGGAGGGGGCGGGGATCGACAGCCGGGACTGCCTACTTTGGGACAAATTGTCCCAAAGATATGAAAAATGCCCGCACAAAATAAAGCTGTGCGAGCAACGGAAAGACCATATTGGCTAAAAAGGTAAACAGATCCACTCCTTTGGGAGTACAGAATGGGACCCTTTTTGCAACTTATATGTTTATATCAACAGCAACATCCCTTCATAACGCCACCTCCACGGTGAAAAACTGTTTGCCGCAGGAATGGTAAAAGACGCAGAGACAGAACCCACTTTAGGGTATTCAGCTCTGCGTCTTTGCGTCTGGCCAATCAATGATTGTTATTCTCTTTTGCTTATAATCTATTAGCGTTTCCTTTTTACATTTTGGGCAGAATAGAGGAAAATTCTTCAACTCAGTATTATCGTATATCTTTACTCTTGTTTTTTTCTTGCATATAGGACATAAAAGCCATTCGCTTTTCCCTTTCATATCTAAAGATTTTCTTCAGACTTCCTCCAAAAAAGAAAACGATGTTACAACTTCATCTTTGTATTGAAACTTTACAGAGTGAGAATATACTCCGAAATAGGTCTGGATGTTCTTGTCAGTCATTACTTCTTCTGCTGATCCGACGATATATCCGTGTTCACCAAGTAAAAAGCATTGATCGGCAATCCGCAAGGCATGGTTGGGATAATGTGTATTGATGATACAGGCTATTCCCTTTTCCGAGGCCACCCTTTCGATTAGCTTCAACAGGCGGATTTGATTGCGAAAATCCAAATGTGACTCCGGCTCGTCCAACACAAGCAAATGGGGAGAGTTTATAAGCGCACGGGCGATATACACAAGTTGGAGTTGACCGCCGCTCAGTTTGTTGCAGGGCTGATCTTTTAATTCATATATATCAACCTGTCGCAACACTTCCTCTGCCAGCATGTAGTCTTGTTTACTCGGCCTTGCAAAAAAAGAACTACGACCAACCTTTCCAAATACGACCATATCACAAACAGAATAAGGGAAAGAAATCTTGTGTGCCTGTGGAACATAACCAATCGCTTTCATGGCTCCCGTGCTTTTACTCTCTATTCCGTTGATATAGGAATATCCACTGTTCCATTTTAGCAGACCGACAACGCACTTAATCAGCGTGGTTTTCCCGATACCGTTCCGTCCCATGACAGCCATGACTTTTCCGGTGTCCAGTGAAAAAGAAATATCTTTTAGTACCTCATGGCTTGAGGAATAAGAAAAACACCCTTTTTTCACTTCGATTACACAACTCATCTTCAGAGCCTCCTTCGGCGTCGGTAAATTACAGCAAAGAATGGTGCTCCAATCAAAGCGGTAAGTATGCCAATAGGTATTTCTGCGGCGGTCAGATTTCTTGCCAATGTATCCACAAGGATCATAAAGATAGCTCCAATTAGGCCGGAGGCAGGCAAAAGCTCTCCGTGATTTACGCCCACCAACTTGCGGCAGATGTGGGGAATGACAAGGCCTATCCACCCGATGACGCCAGAAACGGTTACGCAACCGGCGGTTGTAATAGTGGCAAATAGAATAACAATCCAACGGGTTTTTGTTGGATTGACGCCCAAAGTATAGCAATCCTCATCTCCGAGCGACAGCAAATTGATTTTCCATCGGAACAGATAAAGTCCGAGCATACCCCCTATGACGGGCGTCGCCGCAATTCGTATATGGTCATATGTCCTGTTTGCGAAGCTGCCCATTTGCCAGAAAGTAATGGCGGGGAGAGTTTCTGAACTGTCTGCTGTGTATTTGATTAACGAAATAAGAGCGGCAAAGATTGACGAAACAATGATGCCACCCAGAACAATGGAAAGCGTTTCTGCGCTGTGTTTTCGCCCTGCAAAAAAGAATACCAGCAGTATACTGAGCAAGCCAAAAGTCAAAGACAAAGCAGGGGTTAAAAAGCCAAATCCGCCGGACAACAGAATACCCAGTACAGCACCGAACCCTGCGCCAGAGCATACCCCTAAAAGGTCAGGGCTTACCAAGGGGTTTTGAAAAACACCTTGCAAGGCGGAGCCGGACATAGATAGTCCGGCTCCGACCATTGCAGCTAATATCACTCGTGGAATACGAACATTGAAGATAACAAAGTCTGCCGTTCCCAACGGAGAAGCCATTGTAGCAATTTTTGATTTTATGATTATCCAAAAGTCAGAGAGTGTGATGGTATATTGTCCAATCAGCACTGCACAGAGAAAAAACACTACAAGAGCTACGAGGCTGCCGAGCATAACAAAGCGATAGCGTTTGCTGGTTTTATTCCTCATGATCCTTTCACTTCTCGATAGGCAAAAATGCTATCTATGTCATTTTCGGATAGGGTAATCCCATAGTTGTTCTGATAGTATTCTGCAATTTCTGCCCGCATTTCTTGTTCGCCAAACAATTCAGGATATGCTTTTGAGACAAGCCAGAGTGGGGTTAAAGCAGCGTCAGCAGACGGTACAATCCAAGAAAACGTGGTCCGTGGGACATCATATATCGCCCCGTTTTTCCACGCATCCAAAATGGACCAATCCTGGCCTTCGATCGAATTATCCATAATTGCTTTTGCGGGAGCATCTTGGAAAACGATAATCATATTAGGGTTCCATTCATAAATCTGCTCCATACTGACTTCAGCAGTTCCTTCAATACCAACGGCCGCATTTTTAATTCCGGCCATTTCAAAAAAGCTCTGTGCGTAAGCATCGAAAGCGTCTGTTCCGCAAACTGTGACTGTGCCTGCAAGATTTGAAAACACACAAAGCGCAGTCTTTTCCTCTGTTCGATTGCTCAAGAGCTCCTTGAGTTTTTCGTTTGTTCTATCCCAAGCGGCCTGCTGGCCACCACTGGGCGAAAGCTCAAAAATCTCTCGGAGCAGATTATCCCAAGCAATTGATACCTCTTGAGGATCATTAGATGCCACACGAAAATCTATGCTTGGAATTGCAACCTCACCAAGCCCCTGCTTTTGCATGTTGCCATAGTAAAAAATGATGTCCGGGTCCAGCTTTAATAGAGCCTCTTTGCTTACAGTAAAGCTGGCATCAATGAAAGAGGTATCTACAGCTTGCCAGTTCGGGAACACCTTTTCAACAATTTGCGTATTGGAGGTCGTAAAAGAGCGGGAATTAATCCCTACAATCATTTCTGTGTTAGGGATCGTTTCTACCACAAACGACATCACCGGAGGGGCGATAATAACAACACGCTTAATATCCGCTGCCGCAGGGATCTCAACCTCGTTTCCGGCAAGATCGATAATCTTCCTACGATCAGTAGATGTTTCAATCGGCTTTGAAGAGTCGGGATTATCGGGATTTGTCACATTTGAATGTGTTTGCCCGCAGGCTGCAACGGAAAGGCACAAGATAACAGCAAAAATAAGGGATACGATTTTTTTCATTTTTACCTCCTATGCGTGATTTTGAATTAGGTTGATGGCGTGTTCCAGAAAGCCTTGGATGGCTGTGAGTTGTTCGCTATTCATATCCGATAGATAAGAGAAGAGAGCCTTATCATGTTTATCGTGATATTCAGCGTGATAGCGATAGGCAAGCTTGCCTTTATCCGTCAGATATAAACAATGTAGTTTTTTGTTTTCAGAAACAGCCTCCTTCCGTATCAAGCCCCGCTCCATAAGTTTTTGCATAGTTTTATGAACGACAGGCCGGGTAATGCCAAACTTGCGCGCAAGCTCTGCGCTGTGTATACCGGGGAAATCCCCGATCATTTTTATAAGATGTATTTCCCCACGATAAAAGGTCATGTCCTCGCTTCCAAAGTCGAGCACATTAGTTTTGCTATTGGCGATCCTCTCTGTTAGTTCGATAAAGGAGTGAATAACATCATCAGAATAGATACCACCCTTCTGATATATCGTTCCTTGGAATAAAGTGCTGCTCAGTTGAACACCCAGACAGCACAGCCCGCACTTTTTCTCAATTCTTCTTAATCCTGCATTTTTCAGCGCGTTGTCGAGTACATCGTTACTTGGAGGGAGAGGAACACCTTCAAGAAAGCCGGAAAGCCAGCTTATTATGTTTTGGGGAACATCGTAGGCATGATCTGCAAATTGACCCACAATGAGCAAATACCCGCCTTCATTTAGGGAGTGCGACAGCTTTTTCATAAACGCAGACATATCGCCGCACACGAAATTCAAAATGCCAGAGGCAACAATCAAGTCATAAGTACCGCCTAATTCATCAGAATTAAAATCCCCGGCAATCACAGCTACACGATCTTCCGCATGATGCTGCAAAACAATTTCCTTTGTAATTTCAGCAACATCGGGCTTTTCAAATACTACCGCTTGGCTATTCGGAAAGTGTTTTGAAAATTCAATCGCTAAAATCCCTGTACCACCTCCGAGATCAAGGATACGCAACTGTTTGCTTTTGTCGGGATATAATCCTTGCATCCCCTCAATAAAAGATTGCACTCGTCCCGCATACATTTCAGGGATAGTTACTCGCGCAAGTTCTTCAAAATCATATCCTTTTTTCTCGTCACTGTAAGTCCCTTTTATTTTTTCCTTCAAATCCGAAAGTGATGTCATTTTTTCTCGGAAAAGGATGTTTTCACCCAAATAAACAGGGCTATGACGAGAGAGATATTTTCTTGTGCTGTCCGTATTTTCAAAATAGTCTCCTTGCTTTTCGATCAATCCACAGGAGGCAAGAGAGAATAATAGCAATTCAGCTTTATGCGGAGGACACGATAATTGTTCAGCTATCATGTCAGCCGTCGTGGGGGTATCCAAAAAAGAGAAAACATCCATTTGAATAGCCGTAAAGAGAAGCTGAGTCTCTTGATAGTTTCTTATCGCTTGGTAATATTGCGCCGGACCGCTCATTTCTTTCTTCATAATTAACCAAAACCTTTCCAAACAACAGAGTAGCGTTAGCAGCATCTAACCTTTTGTTATCATAGCATACGTTTTTTATGTTTGTCAAGTTAACTATTTATTTTTCAAGTGCGCACTAACGGCAAGCAGGGCAAGTGTGACCACACTTGCTTTTTTTGCGCCCCGGCGGGGCCGCAAAAATGCTTGTTGGGGAGCTTCCCCAAACCCGGCGACTTCGGGACAAATTGTCCCAAAGTCTGGCTGGCTGCGTCACAGGGCTATCGCTCCTGTTCCTTATGATCCCGGCCACCCGTGGCCCCGATCAAATGGTCGATATTGGTCTTGACCGCCACGGCCTCCCGCATATCCCGCTGGGCAGCCTGGTATTCCGCATAAAGCGCTTTCTTTTGTGCCGCCAGCTTGCGACGCTGTTCTTTCAGCGCGTCCATTTTCGGGAGCTTCGCGCCGCCCAGCAGATCGTTGAGCGCCGCCCTTGCCGCTCGGTAATCGGCCAGCTCCTGCCCGTGCTCGGCAAGATATTTCTTGCTGTACCGGGCGACCTTGTAGCCGTCGAAAACTGGCCGAGTTTTTGCGTATTGCACCACCGCGCCCATGAGCTCGGAGGTTTTGGAGAGCTCCGTCTCCGTCTGCCGGATCTGCGCGGTCAGCGTATGAAAGCGCCCGGCGGCTTGATCCGCCATAGCCGCGAGGCTGTCATAATCGGTCAAGTGATGCTCCTGCAAATATTGCAGCGCGGCAGCCATCTGCTTCAAGTTATACACCTTTGCCCAGCGTTCATAGCCCGGCCCTTTGCCCTCGGCCATACGCTGCTGAATGTCGATAATGAGATCGACACGGCGGAGAGGCGGAGCCGCCTCGCGGGGTATCTGAGGGATGGGGCGTTTCCCGGCAATCACAGATCGTATGTCCTCGGGATCGTAGCCTTCTCCGAGAACGGAGGCGCGGAGCCTTGTTGCCCGTTTCTGGCCGGGGACGAGGAAAGAGATCACGCCGCCGCGCCCGTGCTTTACCGTATAGCCGGACTCCTCCATGAGCCGCAGAAAGGCGTCAAAGTCGGCGGGCCTTTTTTCGAGGACGGCGTTGATCGCAAGTCGCAGCCGCTCTTGATAGGAAAGCTGCCGATCCGCGCCCAGCCACGCTCCGTAATGGAGAAAGCGGCCCTTGCTGTGCAGTTTGGGATAGAGAACGACGGACAGATCGTTTTCCAGACATACACGGTCAGAAAGCCGCCGGAGAGCTCGGGCCGATCCGATGAAATCCCGGAACTTATGCGTGCAGTCCAGCGAGGTGGAATTGTAGTAAATGTGATTGTGAATGTGCGCCCGGTCTGTGTGCGTTGCCACGAAAAAGGCGTACTTGCCCTTTGTCCAGCGCATGGCCGTTTCATAGCCGACGCGATTTGCCTCCTCGGGTGTAATTTCTCCGGGCTTAAAGGACTGCCGGATCTGATAGCAGAGCACATCGGCGTCCCGCCGCTGTTCCCGGCCTGTGACCGCCTTATACTTGGCTTTGGTAAGCAGAAACTCGGCGTCAGCGGTCAAGGGATCGCACTCGTAGGAGGAAAGCAGCTCGCCGCCCTGCGTTTTGTCAGGGTTTTGTCCGTAGTCAAAACGATCCCGCAGCGATTGAGAGATAGTCTGGCCCTTGCTGATCTTATGCGTTTTGAGATACGTCGTCGCCGTAGGCAGCACCTCCTTCCATACGTTAAACGGCGGCCTATCCCAGCCGCCGTTATGCTTCACTTTGGGACAATTTGTCCCGAAGTGTCATCCCATTATAAAGTCCTTCAAGCTCTCCTTCAGATTATTGAGTTTATCCACCAGCCATTCTGCAATAGCCGGAATACCAAAAGGAGAGAGCAGGAAAGCAAGAACAAGAAACACTATGCCATGTGTCGTCATGCTGCTGATGAACATTAGCACAGACAGAATGACAAGGATCACGCAGGCTATGTTGCAAAAGACGGCAGCAACGCAAAAGAGAAAGTTTATTAGAGCGGCTAAAATCATGGTAATCACCATAATAGGGGCGGCAAGGATTTTCAGAACGATCATGGCGGCACCTCCAATCTGTCCGGCTGTTGCGGTTTCCTCCTATATTACTATTTTACCTCTGTTCCAACACACACGCAAGGATGTCGATTGCTGCCCACTTTGGGACAAAATGTCTCGAAGTGCAAAAGGCCGGGGAGCGGCGCAGGGCCGCTCCCCGGTACATCACAGCTCCACCACGGCGGACAGCTTTTTTAGCAGCTCGGACAACGGCTCCCAAAGGGCCGCATAGTCCTTTTGCAGCGCCGCGATCTCCTCGGGATAGACACCGTAGGTGTTGGCATGGATCGCCACTTGATTGAGATTGTTGGCACACCGCCGCTGCAAGGAAACAAGCTCCCGCACGGAGGACAGGTCAACATGGAGCACATAGCCGTTCAGCGCCATTTTCCGCATATACGCGCCAATGTTGCGGATGCCCGCCTCGGCCATACGCTCCTCAATGAGCGCTCGTTCCTCCTCGGACACCATGACGTGCAGATGGATGGGACGGCGGCGTTTACCGTTCCTCACGATCCCGGCCCCGGTGCTTCTTCGGCGGCTCCAGCACCTTATCCTTTGGCTTTTCCTCCGGCACCGGCAAGTTGTTGATAATCCCGTCGATCTGATTGAAGTTCTGTTCCAACGCCATTTCCGCGTTTCTCAAAGGGTTGTCTTTCTCCTGCATTTTCTCCTCCTTTGCCCGTTCACGGGCCTCTTTCATTTGCTGTGCAATCGGGCGCATGACCTCATGGACGCCGAAGCGCCGCTTGTAGTCCTCGATCCGGGCGGCAAAGTCCTTTTCGGCGGCGGCCCTGTCGCCGTGGTAATGGCCCCAATAGTAATCCCGCCGCCCCTGTTCCTCGGTAAACTGCCATGTGACAAAGGGGGCCGGGGCCCTGGGAGACTCGCCCAGCGCAAAGCCCCGGCCATTGTCGAACAAAACAGACTGCCGGATGATGTAATCCGCGTTGACCTCCACGGTATGACCTCCCTTCAAAATGTTAGCATAATCCGGCCAAAACCGGGGACGGAAAGGAAAAGATATTACCCCTTCGCAATCCGTCCCCGGAAAGCCTTGCAATCAGCGGGCATCGCAGGGGGCAAATGCTAACACATCAGCCCCGTCTTTTCCGCATATAACCGCGCTGCTTTTTCAATCGTGCCACTTTGGAACAGGCCGCCGAGCAGTAGTGCTTCCTGCCGTCGGGCAGAAAGGGCTTGCCGCAGACGGGGCAGGGCCGTGTGTCCGGCTCGCCGTCCTCGCTGGACAGGGACGCCTCCAGCACCGGATCGTTTGGCAGCACGGCCTCCCGGAAATAGCGGCAATAGGCCCCCGTCCAGCATTTGCCGAGCATATAGCAGGGGCAATCCAGCGGCAGGCACCCGTATTCCCGGTCATAGTTGGCGCAGAGCGTCACCACCAGTCTGCGGATCGCAGCCTTTTCCTTGCGCGTCAGCTCCCGGCTCATGCCTCATCGTCCTCATCCCACGGAGGGCCGTCGTCCTCGTCCAGATAGTCCTCCGCATCCTCATAGACGGCGGGATCATCCACATATTCCTCGGCGTCAGCGGCGGCCTGCTGCTGTTTCGGGCGGTAAATCTTAACGTACCACGCACCCACTCCGGCAATCACCGCGATCACAAGGATCAGCGCCAGCGCCTCGCCGTTGCCTGTCCTGGCAGGCTCCGGCTCTGCCGTGGGCTCGACGACCGGCTCCGGCGTCACCGTGGGCGCGGGCTCTGCACCCGTACACTCGCTCATGTTTTTTGAGCAGACCGGACAATCCAAATTGACAGCGCCGGGCATACACTTATCCTTGCAGATGCACCGGGGCAACTCCACACCCGCAGACTCCGCGAGGGCCAGCAGATCGGCTTCGTCCACAAGGCTCAAAAAGTAGGTTTCGTACCGTTCCCCGGCCTCGTCAATCGGCTTGTCGTAGTCGATGATGATGTAGAAGATAGCGCCGCCCGCCGTTTCCACGGTAATAAACTGCTTGTTGGCGTATCTGTCATAGAGCAAATCACGGGTAGCCAGATTGCCGTCCTCGGAAAAGCCCTGGCCGGGCAGCAGCTCAAAGTGCTCCTCCTCGGCCACCGGCTCCGGGGGCGGGGTTTCCGTGACGGTTTCCGCGGGCGGCTCATAGCCGCCCGTTTCCTCATAGTCCGGCGCTCCGGCGTAGGCCGTCACCGTGACGGCGCACATAAGGGCGGCTACGCACAGGGCCGCCATAAGCAGACGCAGCTTTTTCATGTTTTTCATTCGTCCACCTCCTCGGGCTTCGGGACAGTTTGTCCCAAAGTTTCACCGCTGCGGAGCTTTTGAAGCAGCACAGGCAGCTCGGAAAGGGAAATGCTCATACCGCGCACAATGTCCACGATCTCGCTGTTTTCCACCTCCGTCCTGCGCTGTTCCAGCTCCTTCAGCCGGGCCTGCTGTTCCGCGATCTTGCCCTTGACCTTTTCGATCTCGGCCTCGATCTTTGCGCTTTTCGTTGTCGCCATGAATGACCTCCTTTTACGGCAGCCGCCCATAGGCGTAGAAATGGGCCTGCCAATAGCTGTTGTTCAGGTTGGTATAGCTGATAGGATCTCCGCAATGGAGCATCCAGCCGTCGCCCACATAGATACCCACATGGGAAACGCCCGTCGTGTCATACGTCCCGACGAAGAATACCAGATCGCCGGGGTGGGGATCGCTGGTCGGGGTACAGATGTTATACAATCCCTGCGCCCCCAGCCGCCCCACATTCCAGCCACTGTGATTGATGACCCACGACACATAGCCCGAACAGTCAAAGGACGTGGCCGGGCTGGAGCCGCCCCACACATAGGGATAGCCGAGGTACTTCTCCGCCTCGGTCAAAATGGCGGCAAAGGTTTCGTCGTTCAGATATTCCCTGGGCACATCATAGATCAGCGGGCTTCCGTTGACGTACTTGTTCACATAGCCGGAGGACGGGAACAGGTCGGGGCGGTTTCCCAGCGTCGCCATATAGAGCGCGTAGCGGGAAAGCCGCTCCTGTCCCATGATGTAAACGGGAAGATGGGACAGGTTGAAGTTTTCCAAAGTGACGGTGCAGATGAAATAGTCATACGGCACCTCCACCTCGTATGCCTCAGTCTCCCAATAGCTCTCGCCGGTTTCGGGATCGGTGACAAGATAGCTGTCCGTCCGGGTTTCCGTCCGGTAGCGGGTTTCCCGCACCACCTCCTCGGTGAGAATGTACTGACGGTCAAAGAGCATTTGCAGCGTGCCCTGCACCTCGTCCAGCGTCCACGCGCCCTCATGCCATGCGCTTAAAATGGAGATCAGCACATAGGGATCGTGCTCAATGTCATCCAGATCGTAGTGGTACTCGTCATAGTCATGGGTACTCTCATAGTTGTCCAGCTTGTCTTGCAACTCGGCCTCCATTGAACAGTAGGCGGCCTCGGCTCCGTACATATCCGCATCAGAGGCGGTATAGGTGGACGCGCCGATAGCGCCCACCGCGCTGCCGCCGAGGGTGGTCATGGAGGACATACAGGATTGCAGCCCCACCACAAGCAGCACAATAAGCAGAGCAAGGACAAAGCCCACGGGATGCCGCTTGACAAACTCTACGGCACGGGCCGCCAGCTTTTCCGTCGTGACCGCTGTTTCCTCGGCGGCCCTCGCGCTCTTTTTGGTAACCTCCCGCGCCTGCTTTGCGTATTGCCGTTTGAGCCGCTGCTTCTGCCAATAGCGGGATACAGGATTACCCTGCATTTCCGGGTGCTCCTGCGCTGTCACACGGTACTTATAATCCGCCGTGGCCTTGACGAACTTCCGCTCGGCGCGGAGGACGGCCCGCCGGGGATGCAGGCGCACCTGCCGCTTGACAAAGCGTTTCCCGCCCCGCAGCGCGGCTTCGCCCGCAAGCTCGGTATGATGGGCGGCCTCCACGCCCACATTCTCCTGCTCCACCTCGTAGATTTTCCCGTGGACATAGCCGTGGACGCCGCGTCGCACCGCCCGGCCCGCCCGTTTGACGGGGCCGGGCCTTTTGAGCGGCTTTTGCTTGGAGAGCTTTTCCCGGGCCTTGTCCAGCTTCTCCGCCCGGGCGTCCATGCGGAGCTTGGAGGCCGCCGTTTTCTCCTGTTGGCTCTTTTGCCGGAATTTGGACTTCGGGACATTTTGTCCCGAAGTCCCGGCCTTACGCTCCGGCCCGGTCATGGATCATATCCTCCGGGCGCGTCGTCAGCAGGTCATAAATCTCGCCTTTGGGGAAACGGTCAGCAAAGGGGATCGTCACATTCCCATAGAACAGCAGGCCCTCGCCCGCGTTGGAATGGGTGATATAGGAGAGCTGATGCTCGCTGATGCCGAGCTTCTTTGCGAGGATGGCCCTGTCGCTCTGCGCCTGCGACAGCAGGATCATAAAGTCCGTGTTGTATAGTGATAGGTAAGCCCCTGATATCATCTCAGGCTTTTCCC
>UMEM01010322.1_pt1 | contig 12077 bp, 11 predicted proteins | sample 1964761 | NCBI WGS metagenome assembly UMEM01 (sample SAMEA4836021, study PRJEB28245) | human gut metagenome | biome: gut microbiome; material: fecal sample | place: Denmark | collected 2008 | reverse complement strand
ATAATATTAAAAGGAAATTTATTAATAGCTAATTTTTATTCAATTTCAGAGAAAGAAACGGAAAAGATGTTGGAGTATTTTTATAGCATTAAGAAAATAAATTAGTTAGTAAATATAAAAAAATAAATAAAGAGGGGATTAATATGATTAAGTTTACTAATTTTATTAAAGATTTTACAGAAGGAAAAGATTTAAGTAGAATAAAGTTAAAATTCCATAAAAATGCTGATTTTTGTTCAGGAGAAAAGGATACAACACAATATCTATTTGAAGATGATGAAAGTAAAGAAAGTGTATGGACTATACTTAATAGCTGGCGTGGAAACTCTAAAAATAAAGAAACAAGTAGTTTACTTGATTATTGTGATTATTTAATCACATTTTCCCAGTATAATTTATATGGTTCTGATTTTTATATTTTTGGTGGAATTTATGAAATTAAAAAAGCATTTCCAGAAAAATATGGTAAAAATGGATATGATATAAAGTTATTAAAAGATTATAAAGAATATAGAAAAAGATTAATTGTTAAATTTAAGACTGGTAGAGTTTTTGAAAGATGGTATCTTTCTTTACAAGATAATGACATAGAAATTTTTGAACTTTTTCCAGATATAGCCTCAGAAAAATTTAATGGTTATCAAAATGTAAGTATTGTCTATAAAAATTTAAAAATTGCTTTAAATGATCCTACTTGGATAGGTGCACTTAAAAATGTAAAAGCTATTTATGCCATTACAGATATATCCAATGGGAAACTATATATAGGTTCTGCTTGTGGAAATACTGGATTATTTGGTAGGTGGAGTGACTATATAAATAATTTAACGGGTGGAAATCAAGAGTTTGAAGATATAAAAAAAATAAATGGAGAAGATTATATTAAAAAAAATTTTAAATATTCTATCCTTGAAATTTTTGATACTAAGACAAAACAGGAATACATATTAGAGAGAGAAAATTATTGGAAAAATGTTTTTGAAACTAAAAAATTTGGAATGAATTGGAATTGATTACAGGTAGATAAGAGGAAAAAATGAATAAGATTTATGTGGATAAAGTATACTATTCAGAAAAAGAAAATATAGATAGTGATGAGTATGATAGAATAAGTTATACAATAAGAGAGATACAAAGTGTATCAGACTATTTGAGAGCAGTTGAGAGTATATTAAGTAATTACTATATCTGTGGAGATTTTTCTCCTATAAAAAGATTTGAAAATTTATTTAGTTTAAGAGAAAATAAATTAAAATCTATTATGTTAGAGGGAGTATTTTTTAGAGGACAATCTGAGGAATTTGAATTTATAATACCTAGTATTTTTAGAGATACCAAACATATAGAAAATGAGCATGAATTAATAAAAGAAGCAGAAATATCATATCCATTAGAAATTCAAAAGATAAAATATCAATCTGATAAGTTAGCTTTAATGCAACATTATGGGCTACCTACAAGGATTCTGGATATAACTACAAATGCTTTAGTAGCTTTATATTTTGCAGTATCTGAGAATAAAGATAAAGATGGTGTTGTTTATCTATTCAATAAAAAAGAAGTTCTAACTTCAAAAAGTATTTCTGTTATAGTAAAAACAGTTTTAGCTAATTTAACATATAAAGAAAAATTATTATTAGATTTAACTTTTAGGAAAATTAAAAATAAAGAAATATTACTATCTTCTTTTAGAAAAGTAAATTACAGAATATTATCTATAATAGAAAAAATTTATGATACTATAAAAATGGATATAGGATTTATTCCTACTAATATAAAAATTTCAGATTTTTATGGTTTAAATCTTGTAACACCATTAGAAGCGGATGAAAGAATTATTCGGCAAAATGCAATGTTTATGATTTTTGGATTAGATGGAATTTATAATTCTCACAAAGAAGGACTAAAGCAACTCAAAGTAGATAGTGAATTAATGAAAAAAAGGGCAATTTTAGAATCTTATTATAAAGTAGAAAGATACAACAACGAAATTTATAATCTCACTGAGGAAATTAAAAATTTAGAATTAAAATTATGGAAAAACAAAGAAAAAGTATTAAAAAATGAAGTAAGTGAACAAGTTTTTGAGGTAATGTTAGCTTATGCCCCTGAGTATTTTTTACCTAAAAAAGAAAAGGAATGGATTTTTTATGATAAAAGTAATGAGGATGACGAAACTAGAAAACAAACTCATGATGGAAAAGCTATAATATTGTTAAAAGCTAAATATAAACAACGAATAAAAAATGAATTAGAGTTAATTGGAATTTCTAGAAAATCAATTTATCCTGATATGCAAAATAAATCAGAATATATAAGAGAAAAATATTTATAAATTAAGAGGAGAGATGATGACTAACAAATTTTATGGTATAGGTGTTGGTGTGGGAGACCCAGAGGAGATAACTTTAAAAGCAATAAACACCTTAAAAAAATTAGATGTGGTAATATTACCAGAAGCTAAAAAAGATGATGGTAGCGTTGCCTATGAAATAGCAAAACAATATATGAAAGAAGATGTGGAGAAAGTTTTTGTTGAATTTCCTATGCTAAAATCTCTTGAAGAAAGGGAAAATGCAAGAAAAGAAAACACTAAGATAGTTCAAAAACTTTTAGATGAAGGAAAAAATGTTGGTTTCTTAACTATTGGAGATACTATGACATATAGTACTTATGTCTATATTTTGGAACATTTACCTAAAAAATATTTAGTTGAAACAGTTCCAGGAATTTCATCATTTGTTGATATGGCTTCAAGATTTAATTTTCCACTTATGATAGGAGATGAAACTTTAAAAGTTGTATCACTTAACAAGAAAACTAATATTGAATTTGAATTAGAAAATAATGACAATATAGTTTTTATGAAAGTTAGTAGAAATTTTGAAAACTTAAAACAAGCACTTATAAAAACTGGAAATATGAATAAAATTATTATGGTTTCAAACTGTGGAAAAGAAAATCAAAAAGTTTATTATGATATAAAAGATTTAACAGAAGATGATATTCCGTATTTTACAACTCTAATAGTTAAAAAGGGAGGATTTAAAAAATGGAAAAAGTTTACTTTATAGGAGCTGGACCAGGTGACCCAGAATTAATAACTATAAAAGGTCAAAGAATAGTTAAAGAAGCCGATGTTATTATTTATGCAGGTTCATTGGTTCCAAAAGAGGTTATAGATTGTCATAAAGATGGAGCAGAGATTTATAATTCTGCCTCTATGTCCTTAGATGAAGTTATAGATGTTACTGTAAAAGCAATAAAAGAAAATAAAAAAGTAGCAAGAGTTCATACAGGAGACCCTGCAATCTATGGTGCACATAGAGAACAAATGGATATGTTAGATGGATATGGAATAGAATATGAAGTTATCCCAGGAGTAAGTTCATTTTTAGCTTCTGCTGCTGCTTTAAAAAAAGAATTTACTTTACCTAATGTTTCGCAAACAGTAATATGTACAAGAATAGAAGGAAGAACTCCTGTTCCTGAAAAAGAAAGTTTAGAAAGTTTAGCAAAACATAGAGCTTCTATGGCAATATTTTTATCAGTTCATATGATAGATAAAGTTGTTAAGACATTAGGTACTTCTTATCCTATGACAACACCTGTGGCAGTTGTTCAAAGAGCAAGTTGGCCAGACCAAAAAATAGTTTTAGGAACTCTTGAAACTATTGAACAAAAAGTAAAAGAAGCAGGAATAAATAAAACTGCACAAATATTAGTTGGAGATTTTTTAGGAAATGAATATGAAAAATCAAAATTATATAATAAACATTTTACTCATGAATATAGAAAGGGAATAAAAGAATAAATTTACATCGTATTTTTACAACATAAATCAGTCGTAAAATTTTATATTGCATTTATGACTGATTTATTATTAAAATAATTTTTATGGTGGAGATAAAAATGAAAGTATTAAAAGATAAAATTTGGCAATATGAAAAACATGGTATTGAGGGAGAAGTAGAATTATTTGGAGTAAATATATTTGATTATAAATGGGAAAATACTAAAGAAATTGCAGAAGGATGTGATTTTCCTATCTATAAAGTAGTTATAAATAAAAAAGAATATGAATTTGCAGCAAGAGAAGTTTGTAATAATGGTTGGTGCTTTTATTTACCTAAGGAATGATTATGAAGAGAAAATTTATTAATGTTACAAAAAAATATATAGAAGACTTAGCTCCTACGGATTTTTGTGTTGAACTTATTCAACCTGCTTGGGAGACAGTAAATATTTATGGAACTTATGAAGAATACGAAGAAACATTAAAACCTTATACAATAGAACAAAGATATTTACTTGCAATGCATTGGCTTGGAGCAGAAGTTGCTAATGGAGGTTTTCAACAATTTTTAGGCAACTCTACTGCTATTGTTTGGGAAGATGCATATAAAGGATATCAAGCTATTGGCTCAGAGAAATTAGCTTATCTGATTGAAGAACTAATAAAAATTTATGGTAGAAATATTCCTTTTGATAGAGAGGAAAGAGCTAATATATTAGAAGGTTTTAGTAAAAAAAAATTAGAAGAAATAGACACACTTACTGATCTATATTATGAAATTGAAGAAACTGAATGGAGAAAAGTTACTCTTTGGGTAAAAGCTAATAGTGAAAGATTTCTTATTCAAGCTGAAATAAATGATTATGGTAACTAAATATCTATTTTAGACTAAGGATAATATTATAAAAAATAAAATCAAAATAATAAATTTAATATAATTTTATAAAATTTTTTTAAGAAATTTTAAGTTAGAATTACTTTCCTTTATTGAATATTCTTAAAAATATGGTATACTAAAAATGATAAAAGTTGATTAAAAAAGGTATGTCATTGTAAAAATTGTGAGCTTATAGAAGTTTCACTAGATAAGGGGAAATTATGAGTAAATCTATAGAAGAAAAATTAAGAATATTAAGTGATGCTGCAAAATATGATGTTTCATGTTCTTCAAGTGGAAGTGGCAGAAAAAATACAAATAATGGACTGGGAAACGTGGCGATGAGTGGTATATGTCATTCATGGTCAGCAGATGGAAGATGTGTTTCTTTACTTAAAATACTTATGACAAATTATTGTATATATGATTGTAAATATTGTATTAATCGTAAAGGTAATGACATTGAAAGGGCAATATTAACTCCTGATGAAATTGTAAAGTTGACTGTAAATTTTTATAGAAGAAATTATATTGAAGGACTTTTTCTAAGTTCAGGTATTATAAGAAGTGCAGATTATACAATGGAGCTTATGATTACAGTTGCTAAAAAACTTAGACTTGAAGAGAAATTTAATGGCTATATTCATATGAAAGTAATTCCAGGAGCAAGTAGACAACTCATTAATGAAATAGGGCTATATGTAGATAGAGTTTCAGTAAATATAGAATTTGCTGAAAATAGTGCACTTAAACTTCTTGCACCTGACAAGAAAGCTACTGATATTTCAACATCAATGGGACTTATACATAAAAATTTAATTGAAAATATTGAAGATAAAAAAATATTTAAAAGTACTCCATCTTTTGTTCCAGCTGGGCAGACAACACAGATGATAATAGGAGCAAGTGGAGAAAGTGATTATACTATATTAAATAGAAGTGAAAATCTTTATAAAAATTTTAATTTAAAAAGAGTATATTATTCAGGTTATGTACCTGTAAATAAATCTGGAATTCTTGTAAATATGGATGAAGCAGTTCCTATGATAAGAGAACATAGACTTTATCAAGCAGATTGGTTATTAAGATTTTATGGTTTTAAGGCTAATGAAATTCTTAATGAGAAAAATCCATTTATAGATCCACATCTTGATCCAAAAACAAATTGGGCTATACAAAATTGGAATTTTTTTCCAATAGAAATAAATAAAGCATCATATAAGGAACTTTTAAGAGTTCCAGGAATAGGAGTAACTTCAGCAAAACGTGTAGTTATGAGTAGGAAATATAGTACAATAAGATATGAACATTTAAAAAAGTTGGGGATAGTAATAAAGAGAGCAAAATATTTTATTACTGTGAATGGAGAATTTTTAGGATTTAAAAATGAAAATCTTGACCTTATAAGAAATGCCCTTATAGAAAAAGAAAAAATGGTAACAGAGCAACTAAGACTTTTTAATGTTTAACTTATTAAATAGTTATGTTTATATAAGTAGGTTTATAGGTTACCTTTGTCAACCTAAATAATTATATGAGGTGAAAATATAAGACTTACACTTAGATAATCTTATATAAGAAAAATGCCAAATTATTATTATGATGGAAGTTTTGATGGACTACTAACAGTTATTTTTATAGCATATAAAGATAGAAAGAATAATGAACTTAGGATAATAGTTAAAACTAGTCAATTTCTCTTAGAACTTGATGATATTAATGTTATAACTGATTTTTCTGAAGCTAGGCGTGTTGAAAAAGCTATATGTGATAAATTGTCACAAAATTTTTTAAATAATATACGAACTTGTTTTCTATCAAGTGATAAAAATAAGGATACTGTAATAGTTCATACAGTATACAAAGCATTAAAACAAGGAGAAGAAATTTTACATTCACTTGATGAACATGCTTTTTATGTAAATAAACTTGTAAAACAAGTGTTAAATGAAAGACATAGATATCTTGGAGTACTGAGATTTAAGGAAGTGAAAGATGGGATAATGTTTTCAACCATTGAACCTAAAAATAATGTTCTTCCTATTTTACTTTCCCATTTCATAAATAGAATGAAAAGAGAAAAATTTGCAATTTATGATAAAAAAAGAAAAATGATAGCTTACTATGACACAAAAAAAGTTGAAATTTTCTTTGTGAAATCTCTTGAAATAGAATGGAGTGACGAAGAAATGGAATATTCAGAGCTTTGGAAAACTTTTCATAAAAGTATTTCAATAAAAGAAAGAGAAAATAAGAAACTTCAACAAAGCAATCTTCCAAAATATTATTGGAAATATCTTATAGAAGATGTGTAGAAAGGAAAATATATGAAATTAGCATTTTGGACTGTAACCAAAGGTGCAGGAAATATTGCAAGAGAGTATAAAGGAAAGTTAAAAGAACATTTAAAAGATTATGAAATAGATGTTTTTACTTTAAAAAAATATGATGTAGAAAATACAATACAAATAGAAGATTTCACCACTAATATAAATGAGAAATTTTCTCAATATGATGGGCATATTTTTATAATGGCAAGTGGGATTGTGATAAGAAAGATAGCAAGTTTAATAGGAACAAAAGATAAAGACCCAGCTGTACTTTTAATAGATGAGGGAAAACATTTTGTAATTTCTCTTTTATCAGGGCATTTAGGTGGAGCAAATGAGTTGACCTATTCACTTGCAAATATTTTAAAACTTGTCCCTGTTATTACAACAAGTTCAGATGTTACAGGTAAAATAGCAGTGGACACTATATCTCAGAAAATAAATGCAGAGCTTGAGGATTTAAAATCTGCCAAAGATGTAACATCTCTTATAGTTAATGGGCAAAAAATAAATATACTTTTACCTAAAAATGTTAAGGTGAGTGATAAAAATTCAGCAGATGGTTTTATTCTGGTATCAAATAAAAAAAATATTAAATATACTAGGATTTATCCTAAAAATTTAATTTTAGGTATAGGTTGCAAGAAAGATACAAAAGCAGAAGATATTTTATCTGCTATTGAGGATTGTTTGGATAAAAATAATTTAGATATAAAATCTGTTAAAAAAATAGCAACTGTTGATGTAAAAGAAAATGAACAAGGTTTAATAGATGCTGCAAGATTTTTAAATTTAGATTTAGAAATAATTTCAAGAGATGAGATAAAAAAAGTTCAAAACCAATTTGAAGGTTCAGATTTTGTAGAAAAAACTATCGGAGTAAGAGTTGTATCAGAACCTGTTGCACTTTTATCATCAACAGGAAATGGAAAATTTTTAGTAATGAAAGCAAAATACAATGGGATAACAATTTCAATTTATGAAGAGGAGATGAAGATATATGAGTAATGGAAAAATTTATGTAGTGGGAATAGGACCAGGGAATATGGAAAATATAAGTGTAAGAGCATATAATATTTTAAAAAATGTAGGTGTCATAGCTGGATATACAACTTATATTGATTTAGTTAAAGATGAATTTCCAGATAAAGAATTTTTAGTTTCAGGAATGAAAAGAGAAATAGAAAGATGTAAAGAAGTTTTAGAAATTGCTAAAACAGGGCAAGATGTAGCTTTAATCAGTAGTGGAGATGCTGGAATTTATGGCATGGCAGGTATTATGCTAGAAGTTGCTATGGAAAGTGGAATAGAAGTTGAAGTTGTACCAGGAATTACCTCAACAATAGCAGGTGCAGCATTAGTTGGAGCTCCACTTATGCATGACCAAGCTATAATAAGTTTAAGTGATTTATTAACTGATTGGGAAGTTATTAAGAAAAGAGTGGAATGTGCTAGCCAAGGAGATTTTGTAATTTCACTTTATAATCCTAAGAGCAAGGGAAGAGTTAAACAAATTGTTGAAGCAAGAGAAATTATGTTAAAATACAAATTGCCTACTACTCCTGTTGCCTTATTAAGACATGTAGGTAGAAAAGAAGAAAATTATACTTTAACAACACTAGAAGATTTTTTAAATTATGAAATAGATATGTTCACAATAGTATTAGTTGGAAACTCTAATACTTATATAAAAGATGGAAAAATGATAACACCAAGAGGATATGAAAAGAAATCTAATTGGAATAATTAAGATATTTAATGAAAAATAAGAGAGTTACATTCCAGATTTTAAGATAAAAATTAAATAGAATAAGCCGAGCAAAATCAGACTTGTTTGAACAAAGTGAGTTTGTCTGTTTTGCAGCGAATTCTTAATTTTTATCTGTTAAGAAATCTGGCTAGTAACGAACTATTTTTCAATAATATTATGAGATATAGAAAGAAGGATATAATGATTTGGGTAATAGGTGGTACTAAGGATTCAAGAGATTTTTTAGAAAAATTTATAAAATATGATAATGATATTATTGTTTCAACTGCAACAGAATATGGAGCAAAGTTAATAGAAAATTTGCCTATTAAAATTTCATCAGAAAAAATGGATAAAGAAGCTATGCTAAAATTTGTAGATGATAATAAAATTACAAAGGTAATAGACATAAGTCATCCTTATGCTTTTGAAGTTTCTAAAAATGCTATGGAAGTTGCAGAAGAAAAAAATATTAAATATTTTAGATTTGAAAGAGAAGAAGTTAATATCTTACCTAAAAAGTATAAGAAATTTGAAGATATAGAAAGTTTAATAAAGTATATTGAAAATTTGGAGGGAAACATTTTAGTTACTTTGGGAAGTAATAATGTTCCTTTGTTTAAAGATTTAAAAAATTTATCTAATATCTATTTTAGAATTTTACCCAGATGGGATATGGTAAAAAGATGTGAAGATAATAATATACTTCCAAAAAATATTATTGCTATGCAAGGACCTTTTACTGAAAATATGAATGTAGCAATGATGAAACAATTAAATATAAAATATCTGATTACTAAAAAAGCAGGAGATACAGGTGGAGAAAGAGAAAAAGTAAATGCCTGTAATAAACTTGATGTTGAGATTATTTATCTTGAAAAAAAAGAAATAATTTATAAAAATTGTTATAAAGATATTGATATTTTAATAAAAAATTTGATACAATAGAATAAATAAATATTAGCTGTTACAATTTTTAGTGACAGCTATATTTTTAAGGAAGGGGAGGAGTTATGAACAAGAGGGAAAGTATCATTGCACTTTATCAATATATAGCTGAGGTGATAAAGAGTTTAAAAACAGAAAAAAAAGATATTCATAATGAAGAATGGTATTATTTTTTAGAAAATCTTCCAAAACATTCAGGAATTACTTTTAACTATTTGGATAACAAAAATAATTTATCAAATCAGAAAATTTTACAAGTAGAAAAATTACCTTTTTTAAAACCTTTAGCTATTGATGAAGAACTTTTGGAATGGGTTGATGGTGATTGGAATGACTATAAATCATCTGTTAAATTATTAAAAGAAAAGATAGTCAAAATTGAAGGCTCTGTTAAAATAGTAAATATTTCAGAAGAAGAAAAAGAAAAATTAGAAAAACTTTTAAAAGATAGAAAATTATGGATAGAGGAACAAAAGAAAATTGAAGTTGTCAGAAAATTATTTGATACTCTATATGCTAAATATTTAAGTTTAGATAGAGATTCTGAAACACTTGAATTACTTGTTGCAAATGGAATAGTAAAAGTTCCTAATGAAGATATATATTATCCTGTTCTATTGAAAAAGGTTAATTTTTCTCTTGATGCTGAAAGAAATTTAATTTCTATTATTGACAGTTCTGATAATGATTTTATCACACAAGAGTTATATTTGAATTTTTTAGCAGAAGTTGAAAATATAAGCCTAGACAATGTTTTTAAATTAGGGGATAAAATTGTAGAAAATAATATACATCCCATATCTAAAAATGATACAATTAAAGACTTTTTTAGAGAGTTTATACATAACTTAAATCCAAGAGCTCAATTTATTGAAGATAAAGAAGTAAATGAAGATGAAAATATAATAACTATTGAATGGAAACCTACACTTTTTATTAGAAAAAAAGATGATGGAAAAGTAGAAGCTATCAATAATATAATTAAAGACATAGAAGAGGGAGGAGAAATTCCTGAATATTTAGTTGAATTAGTTGGAGTTGTTGACAAAAATAAAAATGAAAATGAAAAATGTTCTGATATTCTTTTTACAAAAGAAACCAATAATGAGCAAATAGAAATTGTTAAAAATATTTATTCTCATAAGGCTGTGGTTGTACAAGGACCACCAGGAACTGGAAAAACTCATACTATTGCTAATTTATTAGGACATTTTCTTGCAGAAGGAAAAAATGTTTTAATAACAAGTCAAACTAGAAAGGCTTTGGAAGTTTTAAAGGAAAAAATTCCTAGTGAGATACAAGATTTGTGCATTTCAATGTTAGATGATGACAGTAGTGATTTAGGAAATTCAGTAGAAAGTATTTCAGAAAAACTAGGTTATTTAAATTCTGAAAACTTAAAAAATGAATATGTTGAAATAGAAAGAAATAGGAATGAGCTTAAAGAAAATATAAAAAATATAAAAAGAAAAATATTTAATATAAAATATCAAGAAAGTAAACCTATTATTTATAACAATGAAAGTATTACTTTAAAAGAAGCAGGGGAATTTTTAAGAAAAAATGAAAGAGAATTAGATAAAATTCCTGGTATAGTAAGTAGTGGTGTGCTTTGTCCTATAAATAATGAGGAATTAGATTTCTTAAAATCTGGATATAAGAAAAATGTGAGTAAAGAAGAAGAAAGGGAAATAGAATTAGGTTTAAATAAAGTTTCTGATTTTTGGAATTTAGAAGAATTTAAAGAGACACTTGAAGCTAAAAAAGAAATTAGACTTAAACTAGAACTTCTTTTAAAAAATAGAAAATATCATATAAATGATGAAATATTATATATTGATGACAAAATAATAATAGATTTAGAAAAATTTAAAAATTATACTGATATAGATAATATAATTCCAGATGAATTAAATATAATTGAAAATTGGAAAAAAGATGTTTGTATTGCAGGTATGGAAAATTCTGGAGATAGAAAAATATGGTTAGATTTTATAAAAGATATAAGAAGATTATATGAACTTACTAACAATACAAAAGATAAATTCTTTAAAAAAGATATAGTTTATAAAGATATAGATGTCAGTACAGCTAAAAATTTGATTATTGCATTGAAAAAAGGAATTGAAAAGCCAGGATTTTTCTTCAAACACAGATTAAGAAAAGCTAAAAGAGAAATATCAGACAAGGTTACTATAAATAAAAGAATTTTAGAAACACTATATGATTGTGATTTAGCCTTAGATTATACTAATTTAGCTGAATTAGAAGAAAATACAAAAAATACTTGGAATATTTTAATGTCTGAAAACACATTAATGAATGAAATAAATAATAATAAAAATTTTTATAAACAACTATATTCTTATGCAGATG
>UMEM01004008.1_pt1 | contig 12210 bp, 10 predicted proteins | sample 1964761 | NCBI WGS metagenome assembly UMEM01 (sample SAMEA4836021, study PRJEB28245) | human gut metagenome | biome: gut microbiome; material: fecal sample | place: Denmark | collected 2008 | reverse complement strand
CGGTCAGCGCAGCAAGTGCGCAGACCTACTGAACAGTTACCAGGATTTTTTCTAATTGCAGCAATCTTTCCACAGGCAGGCAGCCAGCCCTACCCTCACTGACACTTTCCGGTTACTGGCTTCTGCCGTTTTTTCTATCGAATTCCCTCTCTCTGAGCGTACGCAAGGATTGCCGCAATCGTCTTCGCGTCTGTCATCTTGCCGGTGTAGATCATCTCAAGAAGATCCTTTACTTCCCACTCTTCCACATCAATACTCTCATCCGCATCGAGATGCTGCTTTGACGGGATCAGGTCTTTTGCGATATAGACACCGATCTGCTCATCGCAGAAAGCCACTGTCGTGTTGACTGTCATCAGGAATTCCAGGGTTTCGCTGCGGAATCCTGTCTCCTCCTCAAGTTCTCTCGCCGCGCACTCGATCTTCGGCTCATCCGGCGCATCAAGTTTTCCTGCCGGAATTTCCAGCGTGAACCGGTCTAAGGCGTTCCGGTACTGACGCACCATGAGGATCTTTCCGTCCTTTGTCACCGGGAGAACGGCTGCCGCGCCATCGTGGTGGATATAGTCATACACTTCCTCGATTCCGTTCGCGACAACGGTATCCCGGTAGATCTTTAAGATCGTTCCGGTGTATGCAAGATCACGTTTTAAACGAGTTGTTTTTTCCATACTAAAGTCTTTTCCTTTCATGAATGTATCTGTTAACTGCCTTAACAGACATTCTAAACAATTCCTCTCAGGTTTTCTATTCTGCGGAATTACCCTGCAGTATTTTCCTCTGCTCAGAACTTATTTTTTTACATTTTTCACACTGCTACGGAAATTTCCGTGTCTTTCACGTAATTATCAGCCTTTTAACTTTTTATTCTTCTCAAAGTTTGCATCACACGCCTTAATGATCGCACCGCGGAATCCGTTCTCCTCAAGGGCAGCAAGTCCCTCGATAGTGGTTCCTCCCGGTGAGCATACCATATCCTTTAATTCGCCCGGATGTTTTCCTGTCTCAAGGACCATCTTCGCGCTTCCTAAAACGGCCTGGGCAACCATCTTGTAAGCGGCCTGGCGCGGGAGTCCGTTCTTTACGCAGCCGTCAGCCAGCGCCTCGATAAACATGTATACATAGGCCGGGGAGCAGCCGCTGGCGCTTCCAACAACATCCATCAGCTTCTCATCCACTTTCTCCATCTTTCCAAAGGAAGTAAAGAATCCGTCGATGACATCCTTTTCCTCATCGGTAAACAGCGCCTCATCGTAGCTCACCCCGGACATTCCCTCGCCGACCATAGCCGGTGTATTCGGCATGGAGCGGACGATTCTCGCACTGTCTCCGAGACCTGCCTGGAGATCCGCGATCGCATATCCAGCCGCGATGGAGATCACAACCTGATCTTTCCTGAGCTTTCCGTTTAATTCCTTAAAAACTGTCGGAAGTATCTGCGGCTTTACTGCCAGCACTAGGTATTTTACCTGCTCTGCGCAGTCAGTTGCTGTTGAGACATGGGCAACACCTGTCTCCTCCGTAATTTTCTGCATCTTCGCCTCATGGGCGCTTGTGAAAAGCAACTCTTCCGGCTTATATGTCTTTAAAAGTCCTCGCATGATAGCGGTTCCCATGTTTCCCATTCCGATAAAACCAATCTTTGCCATATCAATATTACCTCCTGTTTTATATTCTCTGTTATCTCTCATCTGCAGCAGACCGATCTTTACTCATATTGCAAAAGCTTCGGCAGCACAGAGACTTCTAAATTTTCTGTTAAAAAAACCGCTGCCATACAGATTCTCTCTGCACAGCAACGGCTTTCATTTTTATTTCGCGTAATCGGTAACTCTGGACTCGCGGATCACGTTGACTTTGATCTGTCCCGGATACTCCAGGCTCTCTTCGATCTTCTTGGATATATCTCTTGCGAGAAGAACCATATCGTCATCACTGATCTGCTCCGGTACTACCATAATGCGCACTTCGCGTCCCGCCTGGATCGCAAAGGACTTGTCTACTCCCTTGAAGGAGTTTGTGATATCCTCAAGCTGCTTTAAGCGGTTCGTGTATGTCTCCAACGTTTCTCTTCTTGCACCCGGTCTTGCAGCGGAGATCGTATCTGCTGCCTGAACGATGCAGGAAATAAGGTTCGTCGGCTCAACATCGCCATGGTGGGATTCCACAGCATTGATAACGATCGGGGACTCTTTGTATTTCTTACAGAGTTCCGATCCGAGCTGTACATGGGAACCTTCCATCTCATGGTCAACGGATTTTCCAATGTCATGTAATAAGCCGGCACGCTTTGCCATTCTGACGTCAACACCAATTTCGGCTGCCAGTAAACCGGATAACTGTGCGACCTCGATGGAATGCTTCAATGCATTCTGACCATAGCTAGTTCTGAATTTCATCTTGCCGAGGAGCTTGACGAGCTCCGGATGGATATTGTGAATACCGACCTCAAGGATTGCGGCTTCACCTTCCTCGCGCATCATGTTTTCAACTTCCTTCTGCGCTTTCTCCACCATCTCTTCGATTCTCGCCGGATGGATACGTCCATCCACGATCAGTCTTTCAAGAGCAATTCTTGCAACTTCACGTCTTACCGGATCAAAACCGGATAATACGACAGCTTCCGGTGTATCATCGATAATGAGTTCCACACCTGTCATTGTCTCGAGAGTACGGATATTACGTCCTTCACGTCCAATGATGCGGCCCTTCATCTCATCACTCGGGAGCTGAACGACAGAAACTGTAGTCTCAGCCACATGGTCAGCTGCACATCTCTGGATGGCGGTAACCACATATTCTTTGGCTTTCTTGTCAGCTTCTTCCTTTGCTTTGGCTTCTAATTCTTTGATGAGCTTTGCGGTGTCGTGTTTTACATCTTCCTCTACGGATTTCAGAAGATATTCCTTCGCCTGCTCGCTGGTAAGTCCGGAGATCTTCTCCAGTTCTTCCTGCTCCTTAGCAAATAATTCCTCGACCTCGGAAGAACGCTTTCTTAAAGTCTCTTCCTTCGCGGCAAGACTGGATTCTTTTCTCTCCATTGCCTCAGATTTTTTGTCGAGGTTTTCCTCTTTGCTCAGTACGCGGCGCTCATAACGCTGGATTTCGGCTCTCCGTTCTCTGGTTTCCTTCTCAAGCTCGTTTTTCGCTTTTAAATTCTCTTCCTTCGCTTCCAGGAGAGCTTCTTTCTTCTTCGTCTCGGCGACCTTCAATGCTTCATCTATTATTTCTCTGGATTTTTCCTCTGCGCTACCGATCTTGCTTTCATAACTGTTCTTGCGGTAAGCGACAGCCACGACCCAGGTAATAGGAGCCACAATAATTGCTGTTATAATAACGCTGATTATTGGTGACACAGGAGCACCTCCTTTATTTAGTTTTCATTGTACTAATTACAACACTTCAATTTTAAACTGTTTTATGCATTATGTCAAGTATAATGCCCTCATTCCGGGTACTTCTGTGCATCCCCACGAAGCCTGTCATATCCTGTCCTGTGGGGCCGGAAACAGCTCTATTCCCACTGCTTCATCGCGCTGTTGATCGCGTCATAGGAAAAACCTTTTCGCGCCAGAAATGCGTAGATCTTCTGGCGCTTCGCGGGATCCGGCTCCTCTGGATCATAATTTTTCTTTCTCAAAAGCCCGAGGATCTGGGCAGACTCATCCACCTCCATATCCTCGAAAACCATCTCCACCAGGTCATCGCCGACGCCTTTCTGGCGGAGGTCAAATTTCATCTGGCGGATGCTCTTTTTGTTGCCGTTTTTCTCCACATACCGCCTCGCGTAGTCCTCATCGTCCAGATACCGGTAATGTTTCAGAAAAAGAACCGCATCTTCAACAGAGGCTGGCGAAAACCCCTGTTCCGCCAGCTTCTTGCGCATTTCATTTTCTGTTTTTCCGGAAAACTGAAGATAGTAGAGACCTTTGTTCCGCGCCTCCCGGTATTCCTCCGGAACCGCGTCTCCATCCGCACCAGCATACATTTTCTTCTCCCGGTACTCTTCCTGCAGCCATTCTTTCATCTATGCTTTCCTGTCAGAACTGCCTTCCTGTCTCAAGCTTCTTTCTAAAGTGCCATACCTGCCAGACAGTTCTCTTTTTCATCATTATTTTTATTACTCGTCAGCTTCCGCAGCCTCACCAGCCGCCGGTGCCGCAGCCGCCTCACCTGGAACAATATGCTGTGCTTCCAGTCCGTGGAGTTCTCTCACCTGGTTCTCGATCTCCTCGCAGATCAGCGGATTCTGCGCAAGGTAGGTCTTCGCGTTCTCACGTCCCTGGCCGATCTTCGCTCCCTTATACGCGTACCAGGAACCGCTCTTCTCGACGATATTCGCGTCGGCAGCCAGATCCAGGACATCGCCCTCGCGGGAAATTCCTTTTCCGAACATAATATCAAACTCTGCCTCTTTAAATGGCGGAGCGATCTTATTCTTTACAACTTTTACGCGGACGTGGTTTCCGATCACCTCGCCGCTCTGCTTTAAAGACTCGGTTCTTCTTACGTCAAGACGAACGGAAGAGTAGAACTTAAGGGCGCGTCCACCAGTGGTCGTCTCCGGGTTTCCGAACATAACGCCGACCTTCTCACGGAGCTGGTTGATAAAGATCACGATACAGTTTGTCTTGCTGATGATGGCGGTCAGTTTTCTTAAGGCCTGGGACATTAAGCGGGCCTGTAAGCCGACGTGGGAGTCACCCATATCACCGTCGATCTCCGCCTTCGGCACGAGGGCCGCTACAGAGTCCACGATCACAATATCAACGGCACCGGAACGAACCATCGTCTCTGTGATCTCTAAAGCCTGTTCACCGTTATCCGGCTGGGAGATATAGAGATTGTCGATATCGACACCGATATTCTTCGCGTATACCGGGTCAAGCGCGTGCTCCGCGTCGATGAAGCCAGCGATTCCACCGCGCTTCTGGACTTCCGCTACCATATGGAGAGCGACCGTTGTCTTACCACTGGACTCCGGTCCGTAGATCTCAACAACACGTCCTTTCGGAAGGCCGCCGAGTCCGAGGGCGATATCAAGGCTTAGAGAACCCGTCGGAACCGTCTCGATATTCATATTCGCACCGGAATCACCGAGCTTCATAACGGAACCTTTTCCATAAGCTTTTTCGATCTGTGTGAGAGCTGCATCAAGGGCTTTTAATTTATCATCTTTATTCATATTCTTCCTCCAAGATCCGGCCCCGCAGTCTTTTCCGCGCCCCCGGATATCCAATAATCACTGATTTTCCAATCCGCATATTTCTTCACATACTTCACGTCCACGAAAGCAGAGCGCCGTATGCGAACAAATGTTCTGTACTGTTAATCATAATATAATCCATGTAAAAAGTCAACTGTTTCTTATCATTCCGACCGCTTTTGATCAAATCGCAGTTACGGTTCACGCCTTGCGCAACCCGCAGCCTTTTTTATTCACCGCCATACTTCGTCTCCTCTCCGGCAGATCTCCCGCATTTTGATACCGGATTTTTCCTGCTGTCCTCTGCTGCAGGATATCGTTCTGCCTGTTTTGTTTAACTGTTTTGCTCAACTGTCCGCTCAACTTTTTTCCCTAACTTCTTTGCAGCTGTACACCACCTTCACATCTGCACCTTTTCTTATATTCTCACTGAGATCCGCAGCGATCCGCCGCCGGGACGATGCTTTTACGCATCATGAACCATCTGCCGTCCGGAACAGACTTCCCGGAACGATTTCAGATATCCGTACTATATCGAATTTCCCTGATGGTGTCAATCGGCATTCTCCACAAATTCAACCCCTCAATTTTTAACTCCAAGGCAGTGATCCCAGATGTGTCCGGTACATTCTGGCATCTCGCGCGGTCGCTTACGGCAACCTGTTGCTTCGCACGAGTGCACATAAAAAGCGGCAGCCCATGCCCACAATACATGTTCTGCCGCCATTCTACCCTATTATATACATGATATTCTCCGGAAACGTGCCCGGATCCTATCTCTCCTTCGAAGCCCGCGCTACCAGTCCGCTGAGTGCCAGAAGCGCCAGTACATTCGGAATAACCATAAGTCCGTTAAAGAAGTCTGCCAGGGACCATACAAGCTCCAGCTTCAGGCAGGAACCGATCACGATGCAGACAACAACGATCAGGGAGTAAAGCTTTGATGCCTTCTCACCAAACAAATACTTCACGTTCACAAGTCCGAAGAAATGCCAGCTTAAGATCGTGGAGAACGCGAAGAAGAACAGGCAGACTGCAACGAAGATGATCCCTGCGCTGCCGAAGCCTTTCATGAATGCCGCCTGAGTGAGGGCGGTACCATCCTTTCCTGTGCTCATAACGCCCGTTGTGAGGACAGAGAATACGGTCAGGTTCAGGACGATAAATGTGTCGATAAACACGCTGACCATCGCGCAGAGTCCCTGGTGATGCGGGGATTCCGCTTTCGCTCTCGCGTGGGCATGCGGGGTGGATCCCATGCCGGCCTCATTTGAGAAGAGGCCGCGGGCAACACCGTAACGGATCGCCTCACGCACTGTGATTCCCGCGCCTGCGCCGAGAACTGCTTCCGGTGCAAACGCACCCTCGATAATGGAAAGGAACGCTGCCGGGAGAGCCGTGATGTTCATACAGATCAGGACTAGGCTGCCGACGATGTAAACACCGGCCATGATCGGAACGATCTTCTCAACTACCGTTGCCAGACTCTTTGTTCCTCCAAGGAAGATCACCGCCGCGATCACTGCGACGACAACGCCGACGATCACCGGTGAAAGCTCCACATGGAATACCTGAAATGCTTCCACAAACGCTGCCCCGATGGAATTGGACTGAACCATATTTCCCATAAAGCCCAGAGCAAGAATAATGAATACCGCGAACAGAGTGGAGAGCGCCTTTCCGAATGTGCCCTTGAACGCCGCCTTGATGTAGTAGACAGGACCGCCCGTCACCTCACCGTTTACCTCTGTCTTATATGTCTGTGCCAGAACTGCCTCTCCATAGATCGTCGCCATTCCGAGGAATGCGCTGACCCACATCCAAAAGATTGCACCCGGACCTCCGCCGATGAGGGCGGTCGCCGCTCCGGCAAGATTTCCTGTACCTACCTGAGCCGCGATGGCTGTCGCGATGGACTGGAACGGAGTCATCTCGCCTTTTTCGTGCTTCTCACCGTTCATGCTGAAATGCCCGAATACCTGACGGACGCCCTCTCCGAACTTTCTAACCTGAATGAACCTTAAGCGGACCGTGTAGTAAAGCCCGGTTCCGCATAAGAGAACGAGCAGGAGAAAGCTCCACAGAAAATCATTTCCCTTTGTTACAAGCTGCATCAGTGTGTCCATTTTAATTATCCTCCTCTTTCATCATCATAGCCGCCAGCCTTTTTCTGCCGGTCCGGCATGCGCAAAGCTCCCCTCTGAACTTATGCGCAATAAAATAAGAGCTGATATTGATCAGCTCTCCAAAGAGTAGAACATTTGCATACAACGGGTTTTGTCCCATTGTGGTTGTTTGTATGCCCTGTCCTTTTGCCTGAGAGATCAACCGGTACCATGGACATGAACCGGTCTTACACCTTCGGCGCTCCATACGGAGACTCTCCAGAGTGTCCAGACGGACGTTTGTCCGTCCGGACTGCACTTATGTGTTACATACTATCACAGTTTTCCTTCTGTATCAACGTGTTTTTAAAGTAATGCGGCAAATTTCGTAATTTTTGTAAATATTGTCACATATGACCTGCAGATCATCCGTCTTTTGCTTCAATCTGCCGAACCATTTTCTGACCGCTCCGTCCGAGTCTCCTGACGCTGTTTTGCAGCCTCCAGCTCATGCTGCTTCAACGCTTCCGAGAACTCTACGCGGATCTCCGTTCCCTTGCCCTGCTCACTCTCAAGGGTCAGTTTTGCACCGTGCTGGGCGACAATGTGCTTTACAATCGCTAGTCCCAGACCCGTTCCTCCCGTCGCCTTCGAGCGGCTCTTATCCACGCGGTAGAATCGCTCGAATACACGCTCCTGATGTTCCGCAGAGATACCGATTCCGGTGTCCTTCACGGAAAGGAACGTATGCCCGTTCTCAATGCCGGTCGTCACTGTCACGGTTCCGTCCTTTTTGTTGTACCGGATCGCGTTGTCACAGAGATTATAGATCAATTCCTCCATCAGCTGCTTATCCGCGAAAACCGGCGCTTCCCCGCCCTGAACCCGGATCGTCACATTCTGTTTCTGGGCATTCATCTGGAGCATGTCCACACATTCTCTCGCCAGAGAAAACAGATCCAGATCTCTATATTCCACATCTTTCTTTCCGCCGTCAAGCTGGGAAAGCTGGATGATATCGTTGATCAGGGTCAGAAGTCTCGCCGCGTTTTTATGGATCTCCGACGCAAACCGTTCCGTATTCTCCCCGGACATGCCGTGTTCGATCAGTTCCGCATAGCCGGAGATCGCCGTGAGCGGGGTCTTGAGCTCATGGGACACGTTCGCCGTAAATTCCTGCCGGACCTGGGAGCTCTTTAAGATATCCTCATGCTGCTGCCGGATCTTATTCATAAACGGTACCAGCTCCTTGTAGGCCGCCTGCGTCCCCGGCTCCGAAAGATTCTCCGCCATCTGCTCGATCGGTGCCACAAGGTTCTTCGTAAAGTAATTAGCCATCATGATACAGAAGAAAAAGAGAAGGACAAATACTCCCACTACCGTCATCATCATGTTCTGGGTCAGGGCAAAAATATTGTCGCCCTCCCTCGCGATCCTCAAGATCCGTCCGTTGTCCAGCCGGATCGCATAGTAGAACAGATTTCTATCCAGAGTCGTCGACCGGCGGGTTCCGCTTCCTTCTCCGACCTTCGCCGCCATATAGATCTCCGGGCGAGACTCATGGTTATCCATCGCAGAAGAATCCGCATTGCTGTCAAAAATAACGCTCCCGTTGGCATTCACCACCGTGATGCGCAGCGTATCCGGGTTCAGGTCGTAGGCATCCGGGTGCAGATCGGATATATCGTCGAAGATGTGCATATTTTTCATGACGAGGGCGTCAGCCTTCAGATCCCCGATGACCTGTTTCCGGTAGACCCCGTAAAAAACAAATAAGGCACACAGCAGTGTCAGTAAAATTGCGAACACTGCCGTGGCCAGAAGTTCCATATGGATTTTCCGTTTCATTCGATCATATACCCCACATTTCTCACAGTGCGGATCATGGAACCCGCTTCACCGAGTTTCTGTCTGAGCGTCCGGATATGCATGTCCAGAGTTCTCGACTCACCTTCAAAGTCGATTCCCCAGACCCGCTCTAAAATGATCTCTCGTGTCACTACGATCCCCGCATTGTGGAGCAGAAGCTTTAAGAGCTCATATTCCTTAAATGTCAGGCTGCACGGAACATCCTTCACGTATACCATATGTTTCTCATCATCCAGGAAGATATCCCCCAGGGTCAGGAATTTATCTTCCTCCATCGTCCTTCTGAGCACCGCCTTTACTCTGGCGATCAGCTCCATGACACCAAAAGGCTTTGTCAGGTAATCATCAGCTCCGACATCGAGTCCCTTTACCTTGTCGATCTCGGTACTCTTTGCCGTCACCATGATGATCGGAAGCTTTTTCGTCTCCGGACGGCGGCGGAGCTTTGCAACGATCTCCAGTCCGTCCTCGTCCGGCAGCATAATGTCCAAAAGGGCAAGGTCCGGCTGCTTCTCTTCCAGCTTTTTATAAAAATCGCGGGCACATTCAAATCCTTCCACCTGATATCCGCTGTTCTTTAACGCGAACATCTCAATCTCCAGAATATTTTTATCATCTTCTACCGCATAGATCAGAGCCATGGTCCTTTCCTCCTGTCTTACTTTCTGTATAACCGTTCAGTACCTTAAAAACATTCTACTACATATCTCCCTATACCGGAAGCATATATTTGTCGCGGTACTGCTCTACCATCGCCGCGAAATGCGGATCTCCGTCACGCTTCAGGTTGTCAAGATAACCGTGGGTATCGAAACCGTCACGGTCGATTTCAATGACGCTGACCGCGATGTTGGAACAATGGTCGGAAACACGCTCCAGATTCATGGAAATATCGGAAAGCACAAATCCCTGCTCGATCGTACATTTTCCCTTCTGGAGTCTGCGGATATGGTTTGCCTTTACGACGGTATTGATATCGTCGATGACCTCCTCAAGAGGCTCCACTCTAGCTGCCTCATCCGTATTGTTCGTCTCAAAGGCATCGATGGACAGGTTCAGGATCTCCTTTACCGCGTCTAAGAATATGCTAAGTTCCTTCTCCGCCTTGGTGGAGAACTGCATTTCTTTTTCCTTCATCTCTTTTGCGGAAGCTTTCAGGTTCATGCCGTGATCGGAAATACGCTCAAAATCTCCGATACAGTGTAAGAGCAGGGATACGGTATGGCTGTCTGACTTGGAAAGGTCCTTTCCGCCGAGCTTCACCATGTAAGTTCCAAGCTCATCCTCATAGCGGTCCACAAGATTTTCCAGGGTCTCCACACGGGCTGCCTTTTCGTCATCATAGCCGTGAAGCAGATCCACCGCCGTGAAGAAGCATTCCCGTGCAAGCTTAGCCATCTGGATCGTCGTCTGACGGCACTGCTCAACCGCAAACGCCGGTGTGTCGAGGAAACGCTGGTCGAGAAGACGAAACGCGTCTTTTTCCTGATTCTGGACCGGAACTTCCTTCTTCTCCTCCGGGATCGTGAGACATGCAAGTTTTACGAGGCCGCTGCCGAACGGAAGAAGCATGATCGTTGCCGCAATATTAAAGCTGCTGTGGATCACGGCAATTCCCATAGCGCTTGCTGCTGTGTCCAGGAAGGAAAAATGAACGACCGCGTTGATCGTATAAAAGACGATCATAAAAATAACGGTACCGATAATATTAAAGTAAAGATGGACCAGTGCCGCGCGCTTTGCGTTCTTAGAAGCACCGATGCCGGAGAGCATCGCTGTCACACAGGTTCCGATATTCTGTCCCATGATGATCGGGAGCGCAGTACTGAAATTTACCGCACCTGTGGCGCATAACGCCTGGAGAATGCCGACAGACGCGGAGGAGCTCTGGATGATCGCTGTGAGGACAGCTCCTGCAATCATTCCGAGGACCGGGTTTGAAAACATTGTCAGGATTCCGGTAAATTCCGGGACATTTGCGAGAGGTTTGACAGCACCGCTCATCGTCTCCATTCCGGTCATTAAAATCGCGAAACCGACCATGATAGTTCCGGCATCTTTTTTCTTCTCCTTCTTGGAGAACATGATAAAACAGACGCCGATGAGCGCCAAAACCGGTGAAAATGATGTCGGTTTTAACAGCTGTACAAAGAAATTTCCACTCTCAATTCCGGTAAGGCTTAAGAGCCAGGACGTTACCGTCGTTCCGATGTTCGCGCCCATGATGATGCCGACCGCCTGGGTCAGCTTCATAATACCGGAGTTTACGAAACCGACGACCATGACGGTGGTTGCGGATGATGACTGGATGATTGCCGTAACTCCCGCGCCTAAAAGAACCGCCTTGATCGGATTTGATGTCAGTTTTTCAAGAATCCTTTCCAGCCTTCCACCGGAAAGCTTTTCGAGACCTTTCCCCATGGTCTCCATTCCATAAAGGAACAGCGCGAGCCCGCCAAGCATCGTCAATACACCAAAAAAATCCATAAATTTCCCCTCTTCAAATTCATTAACATTTTGTTTATCTCTTTCTTACCATGTATCAGAATATCAGGGGAATGTAAAATGCTTTGTAGGCGGTATGTAAAATCTGTGTAAAATATCAAGACCCAGAACGGCCTTAAATCTCTTTTAAAATATGTCCTGTTTTATACTGGAGTCGATTGATGGAATATCTTAGATATGTTAGAATTTTGATCGTGTCACCATAACGGTAGGCGGTTGGTCCCTGACTTACATAAAACTCCTAAACAGGAATTTCGTGGAAAGGAGGGGATGCCATGAGCATTATTGATTTCATCGCAGTTGTAAGTTTTGGTCTAGGTTGTTTTGGACTGGGCTACAGCATTGAAAAAGATACTGTAAATGCAAAAAAATAACCGCCCCGACCTAGGAAATCGAACGGTTATTTTTTTTGATACCTAGGGCCCAACCGTCTATCGGTGCCACTCTTTGTTTTTAATATAGCATACTTTATAAGGCATTTCAATATACTTCAGTTTATTATAATTTCGTAACTATTCAGTACCT
>UMEM01000650.1_pt1 | contig 12318 bp, 13 predicted proteins | sample 1964761 | NCBI WGS metagenome assembly UMEM01 (sample SAMEA4836021, study PRJEB28245) | human gut metagenome | biome: gut microbiome; material: fecal sample | place: Denmark | collected 2008 | reverse complement strand
TCCGTAAAGTAAAACCCAAAACAGGCGACGCTTGCTGTGGCTGTGGTATCTGCGCGGAAGTTTGTCCCATGGGCTCCATTGATAAAGTGGACTTCTCCTGCACAGGCATCTGCATCAAATGCTGCGCATGCATCAAGAAATGTCCTTCCGGCGCGAAATATTTCGACGACCCCGGCTACATCTACCACAAAGAAGAACTGGAAGAATTGTATGAAGGCAGATCTTTGCCCGAATATTTTGTATAAGAAAATAGCTTCCTGAGAAAAAACGCGGGAGCTTCTGTATGACAGAGGCTTTCGCGTTTTTTGCGTTTTCTAATATATTTTTTAGAAATCAGAGGTGTTTTCCTGGAAAAAAGGATGTTTTGTTCACATATTGTTTACAGTTCTCATGATTTTCTAATTTTTCCCTAAGTACCCATTTAAGTATCTTCTCGTATACTAAACGCTGTATTGATTTTAAAACATACAGAATGTGAGGTGAGAGCGATGAAAGAACAATGGCGTGCGGAACTGAAGTATACCGTTGGGACGGCGGAAAGCATGATGCTGGCAGCTCGTATGGCGGCGTTTATGGAGCGGGATATCCATGGAGGCAAGACAGGATATCTGGTGCGTTCTTTGTATTTCGATAATTTCTATAACAAAGCCTTGCGGGAAAAGCTGGATGGTGTGGGCGTACGAGAAAAATTTCGTATCCGTTGCTATGACGGGAATTTTGGCTTTATCCGGCTGGAAAAAAAGAGCAAGCGCTACAATGCAGGCAACAAGACCCAGTGCCGTGTGACAGCAGAGGAAACCAAGCGGATTTTGGATGGTGACATTGGGTGGATGGCAGAAGATGAACGGGCACTGGTGCGGGAATTGTACCTGCGGATGCGGATGGGGATTTACCGCCCGACGGTCATTGTAGACTATGACCGAGAGGCACTGACTTACGCACCGGGAAATGTCCGTGTGACTTTTGACCGACGGATTCGTGGCTGCCATCAGCCCCAGTTATTTTTCTCGGAAAATCTGCCGTCCATTCCAGCCATTTCCCCGGATCGGGTGGTCATGGAAGTGAAATACGACGATTATTTGCCAGATATTGTGAACCGTACCTTACTGACGGTAAAAACAAAAGAACAGGCTTTTTCCAAGTATGCAGCCTGCCGCATCATGTGCTGATGGGCAGTGAGGAAAAAAAGACATGAAACAGAAATATGCAGCATAAATACAAGCGATGAAAACAAGATAGGAGAGAACAGAAGATGACATTTCAAGATATTTTTAAGAGCAGCTTTTTGGAGAGCTTCAGCAGCTTTTCCCTGACGGATACCCTGCTTTCTTTGGCGGCGGCATTCCTCATTGGTTTATTTATTTACTTTGTATATCGGAAAACATACAGCGGTGTCCTTTATAGCCGCAGTTTCAACGTATCCCTCATTGCCATACTGCTGGTGACCTGTCTGGTGATCCAGGGCGTAACCAGCAACGTGGTATTGTCTTTGGGTATGGTAGGTGCCCTGTCTATTGTGCGTTTCCGTACGGCAGTGAAAGACCCTATGGATTTGGTGTTTTTATTCTGGGCAATTGGCGAAGGTATCCTCTGCGGCGCTTCTTTGCTGCCTCTGGCAATTCTGGGATGCCCTATCATCGGTATTTTCCTGCTGGTATTCGCTAACCGTCAGCAGGCAGACAGCCCTTACCTGCTCATCATCCGCATGGACAGCGTGGAAGGGGAAAAGGCAGTGACAACCTTTGTGCAGCAGGTAGTGAAACGGATGACTCTGAAGTCCAAGACCATTACTGGCGGACAGGGGACAGAACTGATTTTTGAAATTTGCCCCAAAAATGGCGAAAGTGCTTTTGTCAACGAAATCAGCCGTATGGCAGGGGTGCAGTCAGCGGTTATGGTAAGCTATGACGGCAACTACGCGGCGTAAAAGGAGGCGAAGCCAATGAAAGGACTGCGGGAATATAAATTTCTCTTGCTGTCTGGACTTGCTTTGGTGGTTTTTGCCTTTCTGGTCTTTGGCGTAGCATCTGGGGAAGATGCGGAAGCGAAGGAATATCCCTATCTGGACAATCTTTTCGCGGAAGGTGTCGTCAATGAGATCAATATTGAAATCAGCGAGGAAGATTGGGCGGATCTGGTGGAAAATCCGCTGGAGGAAACCTATTACGCCGTGGATGTGACCATCAACGGGGAAAACCTGTCCAATGTGGCACTGCGGACAAAGGGCAATAACACCCTGACTTCTGTGGCGTCTTCCGATTCTGACCGATATAGTTTCAAGATTGATTTTGATTATTTCAATGACGGTGAAAATTACTACGGCTTGAAAAAGCTGAATCTGAATAACAACTATGGGGATGCCAGTTACATGCGGGAATATATTTCCTATCGCATCATGGGTGAAATGGGCATTCCCGTCCCCGCTACCAGCTATACCCATATCACCATCAACGGAGAAGAATGGGGCTTGTATCTGGCAGTGGAACCCATTGACGAAGTCTTTCTGGAGCGTACCTTTGGGGACAGCACAGGAGATTTGTATAAACCGGACGGCACCGGTGCGGATTTGGTGTACCGTGGGGATGATATGTCAGAATATCCCGGTCTGGTGCTGAAAACAAATGAGGAAACCTCTGACGGTTCTGCTATTTTGGACTTGATGAAGGCATTGGAGTCGGGAGAAGGTCTGGAAGATGTGCTGGATGTGGATGAAGAGCTCCGGTATCTGGCGGCAAATGTAGCATTGGCAAACTATGACAGTTATCTGGGCAACACTACCCACAACTATTATCTTTATGAACAGGATGGACGCTTTACCATTGTACCTTGGGATTATAACTATTCCTTCGGTGGTTTTGGCGGCGGTGAAGTGGATATCTATGAGCCTACTAATCAGTCTATGGGTATGGGTGGCGGAAGGCATCCAGACATGGAAAATGGAGAAACACAGACAACGGAAGGAGAAAACGCTGCGGAAGAACAAGCAGCGCAGATGCCGGAAAGCATGAATGCGGAACGACCTGAGAATATGGAAATGCAGATGCCGGAAGGCATGGAACGTCCGGAAGGTATGGGCGGCAGCAATGAAAAACCGCTGGTGGATACACTGCTTTCTCAGGATGCCCTTCTTGCCCAGTATGAAAGCTATTTGGCGGAAATCGCAGAAACTTATTTCACAAAAGCTTACATGAGCCAAATCGTCAGTGAAACAGCGGAAATGATCACGCCTTATGTGGAAAAAGACGCTACCGCATTCTTTACTTATGACGAATTTCTGGAAGCGTCTTCCGCTGATGCCACAGACCCTAATTCTCTGGTTTACTTTGCCGTTTCCATGGCAGAAAGCATTGAAACCCAGCTGGCAGGAGGCGAACCTACATTCCATACCAGTTCCTTTGTAGCGGCAGCAGCAGGCGGAGGAAAACGCCCCGGTGAGGATTTTGCAGAAATGCAGGACACAGAACAGACCAAAGGTGATGTGACAGAAGAACAACCCCAAAGAGTTCCGGGACAAATGGAAGATATGGCAGGACAGCCGCCGGAAATGACGGAAGAAACCGAACAGACTGCTGATACAGCGGAAGTGAGTGAACAAACCCATAAAGTGCCCGAACAGATGGGGGATATGCCACAACGTGGGGAACAGGGACAGCGTGGCGGCGGCCCCATGGGAGCCATGTCTCGTGTCACATGGCAGAATGCGGCACCGGCTTTGGCTGTCTGCGGTGGGATCTTCCTGTTGGGCTTTGGGTATCTGCTGTATTTTAGACGGCGGCGGAGATTGTCCATACCGAAGCAGGAAGAAAAAACGGATACAACAGAATAACAAAATCAGATATATGGAAAAGCATCTGTATCACTTATACAGGTGCTTTTTCTGTGCAAAAAGACCTATTGCCTATGGGCATTTTTCTGTGATACCATGAAAATATAGGAGAGCAGGAAAGGGGGAAAAGATATGAGAAAGAAAAGTATTGTTTTTGTTGTTTTGCTGGCATTGGTTTGGATGGTTCCCCAAAGGGCTTTTGCCAATATGGCAGCGCCAGAGAATGCCGATGTAGGTTCTGCCATCACCTTTGAGAAAAATGATAAAATTGCTGTATTGTCAGAAGATTTGGAAATTGTGGTGAGGGGGCCAGATGCCCGTATCACAGCCACTTATGAAATGAAAAACACCACTGATGAAGCTCTTTCCGTATCTTCCATGTTCCTTTCACCCAATATGGAAGAAAAAGGCGTGACGGTGATGGTCAATGGAAAACAGGCGGATGTGTCTGTCCAGCGTTATGGCATGAATGGCAGTACCCAAATTATCACTGATGACTGGCGATATGCGGTGTTGACCACAGAAGAAATTGCCAGTTTAGACCCTGACCGTACAGTGGATACGGTCACATTCCAAATGGATTTCCAGCCTCAGGAAACTTATCCCGTTGTGGTTTCATATGACTACAATCTGGGTGGGTATCCGGAATTGGATTTCAATGCCAAGCGTGGCGAATTGGAGTACTATCTGGCACCAGCCGCTATGTGGAAGGATTTTTCTGACCTGACCATCCGGCTTTATCTGGATAAGGATATGCCTGTGCTGGTGGAGAGCAGTCTGCCTTTTGAGAAAGTGGCAGAACGGGAATATGTCTACACATCCGATACATTGTCCGAGGAAAATCTCCAGATTTCCATTGACGAAAATGGTTGGCAGAATTTCATCAGCACCTTGAAAAGTCCTTATTTTCAAATGACACTTCGGTTCTTTGCACCTATCATCATCCCTGTGGTGGTTGTTTCGATTCTCATTCATGTGTGGCGGAAAAAACGGAAATCATAAAACAAAAGCCATTCCCCACAGCAGTTTCTCTTCAGAAAACACTGTTTGACTTTTGTCCCATTTCTTAAGGGAAACTGCGACGGCTATCTTTAGAAGAAAACATACCGAATAAAATCCTATCAAAATAAGAAAGCTGAAATCTTTTGTACTGACAATGATTTCAGCTTTCTTTGTTTTCTTATGAAGAAGCACCCAAAAGGGAATGTTTTTTTACCACAGATGGTGTACGGTAGGACGGATGTATTTATCATAAATGGCTTTGACGCCTGCCATTTGTTCCGGTGTCAGGTCGGGCAGTTCTGCCGCTTTGACATTCTGGAGCACCTGTGCGGTTTTGCTGGCGCCGGGAATGACCACACTGACAGCGTCATGCATGAGAATCCACCGCAGGGCATAGGGGATGAGGTTTTCCGTACCCAGCAGAGTTTTCAGTTCTGCAACAGCTGTAAGCCCCAGTTCATAATCCACGCCGGAGAAGGTTTCGCCTTTGTCAAAGGCTTCTCCGTTGCGGTTGTAGAAACGATGGTCGTTTTTGCCAAAGACGGTGTCCTTGGTGAATTTCCCTGTCAAAAGACCACTTGCCAGAGGTACACGGGCAATGATGCCAACGCCTTTTTTCTGGGCAATGGGGAACAGTTCTTCAATGGGTTTCTGGCGGAACATATTGAAGATCACTTCCATAGCGGAAATATCATATTCCATGGCGGTAATGCCTTCGGATACTTTTTCGATGCTGACGCCGTAGTGGGCGATTTTGCCGGCGGTTTTCAGATTTTTCAGTGCATCAAAGACTTCGTCTTTCTGGTAAACGGAAGTAGGCGGGCAGTGGAGCAGCACCAAATCCAGTTTTTCCACACTCAGACGGGACAGGCAGCCGTCAGTGAAGCGGACAACGGATTCTTTGTTGTAGCCCTCCGCTGTGTGAGGGCTCAGCCCTCTGCCGATTTTGGTTGTTACGAAAAAGTGATCGGGGTGGGCTTTCAGGATTTTGGAAATGGCAAGCTCGCTGTTGCCGTCGTTGTAGATGTCTGCCGTATCCAGAAAGGTGATACCGCTGTCATAAGCTGCGTCCAGAATTTTCTGGGCTTCTTCTGCGCAGAAAGGTTCGCCCCATTTGGTGCCTAACTGCCAGGTGCCCAGCCCAATTTCAGAAATCATGGCATTTGTTTTGCCGAAACGTCTTGTTTTCATATGAAAATCTCCCTTACTTGACAAATGTATCCTAAGTGTATAAATTACTGTATAGAAACTGTAACAAAGAGAAAAATCCCTGTCAATCAGGCACTTTTTTTGACCTTAGGGAAAGGAAGGTAACTATGACAAAGAAAATTCAGGTGGGCTGTGAAATGGAAGTCACCCTCAAAATGATTGGCGGCAAGTGCAAGCCACTGATTCTCTACATACTGGCGGAGGAAGGCACTTTGCGCTTTGGGAAATTGATGACAAACATCCGAACCGTTTCCCAAAAAACCCTGACAAATCAGCTCCGGGAGCTGGAAGCTGATGGGCTCATCCTGCGGAAAGCCTATGCGGAGGTGCCGCCCAGGGTGGAATATTCCCTGACGGAGAAGGGAAAATCCCTTTTTCCCATATTGGAGCTTATGTGCCAATGGGGAGAGGAAAATATTGACGAACGCTTTGAAATGACAAGCCCCCGTTGTACGGGAGAGTAAGGAGGAGAAACATGGAAACCGTGAAATTATTTTATGACAATGCTTATACCATGGATTTTGTGGGCAAGGTTGTATCCTGCGAGCCGAAGGGCAAAAACTTTGCCGTGGTACTGGAAGGCACTTACTTTTACCCCGAAGGCGGCGGGCAGCCTGCGGACATCGGCACACTGGGCGGCGCAAAGGTAACAGACGTTCGGGAAAAAGACGGCGTCATTTCTCATATCACCGATAAGCCTCTGGAAGTGGGCGCGGAAGTGGAAGGTCATATTGACTGGAACCATCGTTTTGACCTGATGCAGAACCACTCCGGCGAACATATCCTTTCCGGTATTATCTGCGGCAAATACGGCTGTGACAACGTGGGCTTCCACATGGGGAAAGATGCCATTTTGATTGACTTCAACACAAAAATCCCTGCGGAAGATCTGCCTGTGCTGGAGCGAACTGCCAACGAAGCCATCTGGCGGAATGTGGCTTCCAAAGTGACTTACCCTTCCAAAGAGGAACTGGAAAAACTGGAATATCGCAGCAAGAAGGCACTGGAAGGAAAAGTGCGTATCATGGCAATTGGGGAATATGACTGCTGTGCATGCTGCGGTACCCATGTGCAGAAAGCCGGAGAAATCGGCATGGTGAAGATTCTTTCCGCCCAGAATTACAAAGGCGGCACCAGACTGGAAATCGTCTGTGGTATGCGTGCATTGGCGGATTATGACGAAAAAACAGAAAACGCGGCAGCTATTTCCGAAATGCTTTCCGTACCCACCGGGAAAATTGCCAAGGCAACAGAAGCCCTTTTGAAAGAACGGGATGAACTGAAACAGATCATCAGCCGCATGAAATGGGAAAAAATCAACAACATTGCGGAAAAAGTAGGCGAAACACCCAAAGCCTGCGTATTCGCGGCAGACTTTGATTCTAAGGATATGGTACATCTGGCAGATACCATTCTGGACAAAACCGGCGGCACAGCAGCAGTCTTTGCTCCTGCGGGCACAGGTTATGCCTTTGTACTCATGAGCCGTACAGAGGATATGCGTCCAATGGCAGCGGAAATGAAAGAAGCTTTTGGCAGCAAAGGCGGCGGCAAGCCTGAAGCGGTACAGGGCAGAACAGAAGCCAAAGAAAAAGAACTGAAAGGATTTTTTGCGGAAAAAGGTTATGTGATGTTTTGAGAGATGGGACGTGATGCCATGACTATGAAGCATTTCATTGGGTTATGGGGCGAATATGAGTGAGGTCTCCTGTTTTTGATGGAAGAACAGATAAAGACAGGAGGTTTTGCGGATGTCATATATCATGCTGGCGGGAGCAATCACTTTGGAATTGATCGCAACAACGTTACTGAAATACGCGGAAGGCTTTACGAAGCCTCTGCCTACGGTGGGCTGTCTGATTTTGTATGGACTATGCTTTTTTCTGCTTTCCAGAGCCATTGAGCATATCCATTTAGGAATTGCCTATGCCACATGGAGCGGTGTGGGTATTGTGGTGACCACACTCGTTTCTGTTTTTCTCTTTCATCAGCGGGTGAATCTGCCAACGGTGCTGGGCATTGTGCTGGTGCTGACAGGCTGTGTGCTGATGAATCTGTTTGGAACACCTCATTGAGGAAAAATAAAAAAGGACAGATCCTTAGGGGCATCTTCATAAGAAAACAAAAGAAAGCCAAAATCCTTATCGTTACATAGGATTTTGGCTTTCTTATTTTTTATTAAGATTATATTTGTTATGTTTTCTTCTGAAGACAGCCGTCGCATTTCCCCTTAAGAAATGAAGGAAAAGGAAAATCAATGTTTTCTTAAGAGAAAGTTGTTTTTGGGATTTGTCCTTTTTCTTTTACGCAGGAAAAACCACCTGTACCAATATCATATAACAGACCGTACCGCCGACAATACTCAGAAGTGTTTTGCCTTTCCAAAGATGGAGCAACGCCACCACTGCCACCGCAAGGAACTGGGGCAGGAAGCCAGAAGGAGCGGAAAAGGTAGTGCTTTTCAAGCAGTATACCACCAGTAATGCCATAACCGTAGCTGGAAGCACTTTGCCCAGATACTGGACAGGGGCGGGAATTTCTCTGCCTGCGAATATGGCAAAGGGCGCACACGGAGCAGAAAGGTACATACGGAAGCCGTCAGGATGATGGCGAGAGTTTGTGTAGATGTCAGCATAATCATTCCTCCTGTTCTTTTGCCAAAACGCGGCTTTTCAGTGCCATAAGAACGGCAACGCTGATGAGCAGTGTAGGCAGGATAAAGTTATCGGGGCCGAATACCAGCAGACAGCCAACGCCAGCAATGAGTCCTGTCAAAGCGGGGATATGGCTTTTTGCCCCTTTCCACTGTTCGATGAAAATGACGGTAAACAGGGCAGTCATGGCAAAGTCGATGCCTGTGGTGTCAAAGGTAATGAGGCTGCCGGCAAGGGAGCCAAGGGCAGTACCGATGAGCCAGTAACAGTGGTCGAAAATGCTCATAAGGAACATGACTTTTTTGGTGTCCATGCCTTCCTGTGGCTCATAGGAGCAGAGCAGGGAATAGGTTTCATCTGTGAGGGAATGTACCATAATACAGATATTTCTTGCCCATGCTGCGGAAGGTGTCGATGAAAGACAGACCGTAGAACAGGTGACGGCTGTTTACCAGCAAAGTCATGATGGCAACGGTAATGAGCGATGTTCCCCCGGTGAGGAATTACAGCAGTACAAACTGCATGGAGCCTGCGTACAAAATCAGGGAAATGAGCAGCGCCCAAAAGACGTTGTATCCCATGTTCTGCATCAAAAGACCAAAGGCAATGCCGATGGAAAGATATCCTGCCAGAACAGGGATGGTTTTTTCAAAGGCAAATTTCCATTCTTTTTTCAATCGTATCCCTCTTTTCTTTCTCTTTTGTTCAGACTTGCATTTTTTTTGTTCCTTGCTACAATTCTAATATAGAGACATGACATTTTCAAGAAAATGTGCGTTTTTTCGTACAAAGGAATTTGTAAGAATTTCAACGGAAAAATGTAAATATTTTTTGATAGAATACAGAAGGAGGCAAATGACATGACAGAACGGTTTTTCGTAGATAACAGAAGAAAACTGGCAGCCAGACTGGAAGAAGGCAGTGTTGCCGTACTTTTTGCGGGCAAAGCACCCCTGAAACGAGGAGATGAGTATTATCCTTTTTCTCCTGACCGCAACTTTTACTATGTGACAGGGGTGGAACGGGAAAACTGCGTATTCCTCATGGCAAAGTTAGCCGGCGGTTTGCAGGAAACCCTGTTCATTCCCAGAGATAACGGCATTCTTGCCAAATGGGTAGGGGCAAATATGACCGTGGAAGAAGCGGAAGAAATCACTGGTATGACAGACATTCGCCCCATTGACGCTTTTACCGATGATTTTGCCCAGATGGTGTTCCGCAACAATGTTACAAAAATCTATCTGGATTTGGAGCATCGGGAATGGGATGATGTGTTGACACCCACACTGCGTTTTGCCAAAGAACTGCGGGAAAAATACCCTGCCATGGCTGTGGGGGATTTGTACCCCATTTTTGGTGACCTGCGTCTCATCAAAGAGCCTTACGAACTGGAAAAAATGCGGAAAGCCATGGATATTACCCGTATGGGTGTGGAAGCCATGATGGCAAATGCCCGTTCCGGTATGATGGAATATGAAATCGAAGCCCATTTTGATTTCACCCTCATGCAGCATGGCGCAAGGGAAAAAGCATTCCAGACCATTGCTGCCGCTGGGGAAAGAGGTACCATCCTGCACTATACCAAAAATAACGGACAGACAAAAGACGGAGATCTGCTGCTGGTGGATTGCGGTGCACAGGTGGATTGGTATAATGGGGATATTTCCCGCACCTTCCCTGTGAACGGCAAATTCACAGAACGGCAGAAACTGGTTTATAACATCGTGCTGGAAGGACAGCAGAAAGTCATTGATGCCATTCGTCCCGGTCAGCCATTCTCCCGTTTGAATGAAATTTTGAAAGAACATTATCTGGAAGCATTGAAAGAAATCGGGCTGGTGAAAACCATGGCGGATGTGGCGAAATACTATTACCATGGTGTGAGCCATTATCTGGGTGCGGAAACCCACGACATTGGACGATATACAGAACGGGTACTTCAGCCGGGTATGGTGCTGACAGTGGAACCGGGGCTGTATATTGAAGAATGGGGCATCGGCATCCGTATTGAGGATGATGCGCTGGTGACAGAAGATGGCTGCGAAATTATGACAAAAGACATGATTAAGACCGTGGAAGAAATCGAAGCCTTTATGGCGAAAGGAAAACAGGCATGACATTTGCGGAAACAGATTTATACGAGCCTGTCTGCCGCTTTCTGGAAGAAGAAGGGTACCGGGTGCAGGCGGAAGTGAAAGACTGTGACATTGCGGCAGAAAAAGATGGGGAACTGGTTATTGTGGAGCTGAAAAAATCCTTTCAGCTGAAGCTGGTTTATCAGGCATTGGATCGACAGAGTCTGACGGAACAGGTATTTGTTGCCATTCCCCGTCCTCAGAAAGGTCAGCGGGAAAAAAGCTGGAAAAACATGCTGAAATTGCTGAAACGACTGGAAATCGGTCTGCTGACAGTGGCTCTGGACAGTCCCCTCAAGACAGTGGATGTGGTGCTGACGCCTTCGGACAGCTTGGCATGGAAAAACAGAAAGAAGCGGGAACGGCTGCAAGCGGAATTGGAAAACAGACAGGTTTCCGCCAATACGGGCGGCATGAACCGCAGGAAGATTGTGACGGCTTATCGGGAAAAAGCACTGTATCTGTGCTGTATTCTGGAAAACAGAGAAGCTGTTACATATGGAGAACTGCGGGAAATGGGACTGGAAGAAAAATACATGTCCATACTGCGCAGCAATGTATATCACTGGTTTGAACGAGTGGAAAAAGGCGTGTACCGTCTGTCGGAAGAAGGGCGGAAGGCTCTGGAAGAACCGGATTATGAAAAAGTCATAGAATATTATCGGAAAAAGTAATGGAAAGGAGGAACACAATGTCTATTCTCAATGTATTACTGAATGTCTTGTGGATCATATTTGGCGGTCTGCTCTCTGCATTATGCTGGATGTTGGCTGGTGTATTGTGCTGCATCACTGTGGTGGGCCTTCCTGTGGGTTTGCAGTGCTTCAAGTTTGCGAAGCTGATTCTCATGCCCTTTGGTAAGAAAGTATATTTCGGGAACATGTCCTCCGGCTCTGTCCTTTTGAATGTCATTTGGATTTTGCTGGGCGGACTGGGACTTTGCATCAGCTCCATCGCCATGGGCGTGGGCAGCTGTCTGACCATCATCGGGATTCCCTTTGGTTTGCAGCATTTCAAATTTGCCGCCCTGGCATTGATGCCTTTTGGCGCGGAAATCCGTCCCATGGAGGAATAAAAGAAGCATAAAAAAGCGTACCGTTTTTACGGTACGCTTACTTTTTGTCTTATTTTTTGTTTTTTGCTTTTTCGGACTGATCGGAAACCATGCTGTTCATGCGAGTGGTCATCTTTTCAGTGAATGATTTTTTCTTCTTGTCAGCCAGATTCATGCCGGTTACGCTGACGATATACATACCTGCAATATCCACTTTCAGGGATTTTTTCACGGGCAGTACTTCGTAAACGGGCTTATCACACATAAGTGTTACGATCTGAGGGCCGATTTTTGCTTTTACCAGGTTTGCCTTACGCATTTTTGCCATCTTGGGCAGCTGATCGAAAACGGCTTTGGGCAGGTTGGTAGCGGAAGGTTTTTCCTGTTTTTTGTCGATGATGAACGCCTGTACAGTCATACGGTTCTGATCGATGAAAT
>UMEM01010767.1_pt1 | contig 12491 bp, 10 predicted proteins | sample 1964761 | NCBI WGS metagenome assembly UMEM01 (sample SAMEA4836021, study PRJEB28245) | human gut metagenome | biome: gut microbiome; material: fecal sample | place: Denmark | collected 2008 | reverse complement strand
AACAAGTGGCTTTCCTGCCCCTGTATCATACAGGTGTACATCACTCCTACACCGCCTGCCTTTCTGCTGGCGCATCGCTCAATTTTCAAAATTCTGTCAATACTATATTTTCTTCCATCCTCCCATGTAAAAAATATGGGAACCAGCCGTCCGTCTTTCCGGAACTCTGCCACTACATCTACATATACTTTGTTCATGCCGACACCTCACTATAAAATCTCGATTGCTCTTGGCGATGCCGGGATTCTGCGGATATATCCATTTTGCTCCAACTGCTTGATTCTGGAAAAAGCAGATGATGTTGATCTTACTCCGATCAGTTTTCCAAATTCCCGGACTGTCGGCGGGTATCCATGCTCCTTCGTATAATTCAAAATACACTGATAACTTTCTTTCTGTTTTCTGGTTAATACTTTTTTCAAATCTATCCCTCCAATTACCCATGAAAATAACTGTGTGGATGGACCGTGTGCGTACCAGCGTCTAAGTGGGATAAGACTTTATTCTGATACATTGCCGCTCGCTGTATACTGAAATATCCAAACCGTCGTCTAATCTCATCTACAGTACGATCCAGCTTCTCTAACTGCTGCAATCCTTTGATTGGCAGGTAAGACGCTTCAACCGGAATTAGTACTTCATCTGATGCAGCCAGTGCATTGATTGTGATCATTCCCAATGATGGCATACAATCAATGATAATTGCATCATATTGATCCTTGATACCATATAAAATCTGTTTCAATACATATTCCCTGCTCATTGCATTTACCAACTGGACTTCCGTACCTGCCAGTCCAATGTTAGAACAGATAATGTCTATTCCTTCTGCCTGATGCCTGATATAACAGTCTGAAGGAATATCTTCATCTTTCATTACTGTATCCATAAGAGCTGTAAGTGTTTCATTACTTTCATCACAATCACGATATCCAAATCCTGCGGATACATCAGACTGTGGATCGGCATCAACGATTAACACTTTCTTATTCTTTTGTGCTAATCCTACTGCTAAATTAGCTGTACATGCTGATTTTCCCGTTCCCCCTTTTTGGTTTACAATAGAAATTACTTTTGCCATAATCTTTCCCTTCTTTCTTGTTAAATAAAAAGACTGAATCAGACAGCTGAGATATAAATCTCATGCGAGCTAATTCAGTCCAAAACATATTTTTATTCAATTATCACCGCTTTCGTGGTATAGTAAATACATCTCAGCAGAGTTCTGAAATTCTATTACTTCTGTACTGTGTTATTTATAAAAGAGAGGCCTTTCCTTCATAAATTCGTTGATTGGTTACGAAATTTATTTAGGACTAAATCGCTAGAGCCCTTGTATTATAAGGGGTTCTGCCTTGTGTCATTATAATAACACAAGCACCCCCATTTAAGATATTCATCATCGGTACAGGCATCTGTCTGGTATGGCAGCCGCCAAGATACTGATATAAAGGAACGCGGAGAGCTGCTGCTGCCGCCCTTGCTACTGCCAGGGATACTCCCAGTGCCGCATTTGCCCCTACATTACTTTTATTGTCTGTGCCGTCTGTTTCTATGATTTTTTTATCAATATAGGACTGATCCAGAGCATTTTCTCCAAGAATTGCTTCTGCCAGCTTTGTATTTACATTCTCCACTGCTTTGCGGACACCAAGTCCGGTGTAGCAGCCTTTTTCTCCGTCACGAAGCTCCACTGCCTCGAACTTTCCTGTGGAAGCTCCCGAAGGGACGATTGCCCTTCCCGTATATCCATTTATCCCGATCACACCTTCTCCTACTGTTACTTCTACTTCCACTGTAGGATTTCCTCTGGAATCAAGTACCTGTCTTGCATGAACCCTTCTCACAGGCAGATAACGTAACATATTAGAACCTCCTGATCATTTTAATAAACCGGTAACTGTTCCATATTTTCACAGTTACAGTTAAACCTCAAGTCAAAATACGTCACTGAGAACGGCGTGAACAGTAACGTAATTTGACTTGTATATCTTTACAACCATATTTTTACCCAATATGCTTCCGGCTATGCATTGTCTATATCCATTATTATTTTCAGAATATTTTATCAATACAAATAATTTTAATATTATCTTTTAAATATTTTTGCAAATTTTCTATTTTTATTCTTGACATTTCATTCTTTATCTGTTATATTAAGTTCATAAAACAAAAGGGATTACGAAAAACAAAAAAGTAAAGGAGTGAGACCACCGAAAACATAATCTTTTCTTCATAATTTAAGAAAGCGAGGTACAGACCACCAGAATAGCAAAGTTTCAAATTCATGACTTATAAGAAAGGCAGGTACGGACCACCAAGAACTTAAGCTTTTAAATCCAACTAAGTTTTATAAGTAGTTCCTATCAAACAAGGAAGGTACAGTCCAATGGAAACCTAACGATTTATCTTATTTTGAACGTAACAGTTAAACATTCTAAAGAAGGTACGGTCCAATGGAAATTTAATGATTTACCTTATTTTTAAAGTGACATTCAATCAAAATAAGGAAGGTACGGTCCAATGAAACGTTAACGATTTACCCTATTATAAAACGTAACCGTTCATTTACATGAAGAAGGTACAGTCCAATGAAAACTTAACGATTTACCCTATGAAACTATAAAAGGAAGGTACAGACCAATGGGACAGTAAGTTGAACCGTTAATTTCATAATTCAAATTCATACAATTTCATAATTTATTTTACAGAAAGTGAGGTATCATCCCTTGGATACAGAATCTTAACAGGAGCCACGATGAAATATAAATCTGTGGCTCTTTTATTTGTCATTCAGCTTCTATAGTTCCCCTCTTTCTCATATATTAAACTAATATCATTCCGTTCTGAGGTTAATACTCTCTATGCATCTCAAATACATATCTTCCACTCGGATTTTCTCTTCCAGATTTACCAAGATTTTTCTTCTTTTCTGTGCTTGTGCATTTATAGGTTCCTCTATAGGAAAAATCGTATCGCACAACACTGCCAGACAGACTGCTGCTTCTGCCCAAAGTTCCAACTGGGGACTCAGTTTTCAGGAAGAAGGCAAACGTCCTGTTGGAAATGCAACGATAGAAGAACTGGCTCAGTACAATGCCTTTTTTGCTGAAGATACCGAAGAAAAGAAAATCTATCTCACCTTTGACGCAGGCTTTGAAAATGGAAATACTCCTGCTATTTTGGATGCACTGAAAAAACATCAGGCACCTGCTACATTTTTTGTGGTTGGAAATTTCATTTCGGAAAACAAAGATCTGATCAAACGAATGGAAACGGAAGGGCATATTGTCGGCAATCATACTATGACGCACCCGGATATGTCAAAAATTTCCACAAAAGAATCTTTTCAGAAAGAATTATCCGATGTAGAAAAAATTTACAGGGAAATTACAGGAAAAGAAATGACAAAATTTTACCGCCCCCCACAGGGCATCTACAGTACACAGAATCTGTCTATGGCCAGAGAACTGGGATATCACACATTTTTCTGGAGCCTTGCCTATGTAGACTGGTACCAGGATAACCAGCCAGATCCGCAGGAAGCTATTGCAAAACTGACGAAACGGATTCATCCGGGAGCTATTGTACTGCTGCACAGCACCTCTTCCACTAATGCACAGATTCTGGATGAACTGTTGGATAAATGGGAAGAGATGGGATATTCCTTTCATTCTCTGAATGAATTATGATCATTTAACATTTTCCGATACTGTTCACACACCACTATCCCGCGAGGTGTTTTGGCATGAATATGCCAAAATCCCGAGACATACAAGCCAAAATTCCATTGTCGCAGGCAATCTGGAATGAATTTTGGCTACGTTACTGTGAACGGAGTGAACAGTAACCATTTTCCCATTTACAAAGTCACATACAAAAATGACAGAATTTTGAAATATCTGACTCACTTGCAATAAACAAAAATTGATCATTATCTCAAAATGAAACGCACTCCACAGGAATGTCCTAATGGAGTGCGTCTCACTTTGTTTATAAATCAATACTTTAGAGAATATCAAAATTATAACTTTTATACTGCATTTACACTGCTTATTCAGCGTCTGCTGCCTCTGTCTCTTCCGGTTCTTCTGTTGTTTCCGCATCTTTAGTGTCATCGGAGGCTGCATCAGAATCTTCTGTCTCTGCTGCATCTGCATCCTCAGCTTTCTCTTCGCTGTCCACAACACCACCTTCAACTACCAGGTCATCCGGATTGATGTTGTCACCGTATACAGGTTTCAGAGTTTCTTCGAAATCTTTATGGAAGAACTGTTCATCTGCCAGAGATTTAATCTCATCGTTGATTGCGTTCAGAAGGTCTGTGTTACCCTTCTGTACTGCTGGTGCAATCGTATCAATATCACCAAGAGATTCGATTCCTACAGAGAATCCTTCATTCTGCTGAGCCCATGCAAGTACTTCTGTATTGTCTGTGGAGAATGCATCTCCTCTTCCATCAAGAAGCGCATCGTATGCTTCCTGGTATTCATCAAATTTTACAAGTTCAATATCCGGATAGTTATCTGTGAAATATGTCTCTGCTGTTGTTCCTTTTACAACGATCAGCTTCTTGCCTTCCAGATCTTTTACATCTTTGATCAGCGCATCATCAGGAGAAACAACTCCAAGAGCTACCTTCATATATGGAAGTGCGAAGTCTACTTTCTCCGCTCTGTCATCGGTTACTGTAAAGTTTGCAAGGATCACATCTACTTTTGCAGACTGCAGATATTCTACACGACTTGCTGCCTCTACATAAGTAAATTCTGCATCGTCTTCACTTCCCAGAAGGTCTTTTGCAAGTCTTTTTCCAAAGTAAATATCGTATCCCTGAACATCACCGTTTTCATCTACATATCCAAATGGATTCTTGTCACTGAATACACCGATTTTGATCTTTCCGTCTTTTTTGATCTCATCCAGAGTACGGGCCTGTGCAGTGTTTCCACCGTCATCTGCCGCACTTACAAGAATGCTTCCGCCAAGAAGTGTTGTTGCTGCTACACCTGTTGCTAATAAGACTGCTAATATTTTTTTCTTCATGTTCTTTTCCTCCATGTTTTTAAAAATTTTGATTTTATTATAATTTTTATAACTAGTACATCGTTTTCGAAATAACTATACCACTCACTTGTCTGCGAATCCGATTGCACAGGTCTAAAAGCCTCAGCGTAGCCCGCTACGCCTGCGTTTTTATACCAGCACACTCGAATCCGCATCCTACGCGATTGGTATAGTTATTTACGAAACGATGTACTAGCTCTTATGATATCCTGCTATTTCGTGGATATTATCATCCATTTCAGGATTTATAAAATATTCTGTTTTCCTCTATTCTATTTTTTCACTGTTTCATAATGGAAACTGTTCAGGAACTGTTTTGCCCTGTCAGTCTCCGGATTATCAAAGAACTGTTTCGGAGTGTTCTCTTCTACAATGTTTCCCTTATCCATAAAGATCACTCTGTCTGCTACGGAACGGGCAAATTCCATCTCATGAGTGACGATCAGCATGGTCATTCCTGTCTTTGCAAGTTCCAGTACTACCTGAAGTACTTCTCTTACCATCTCAGGATCAAGTGCTGCTGTAATCTCATCCAGAAGCATGATCTCCGGATGCATCAGCATGGCACGTACAATGGCAACTCGCTGTTTCTGACCACCGGAAAGCTGCCTTGGATAATTATCTTTCTTATCCAGAAGACCAACTCTGTCAAGAAGCTGCTCCGCTTCCTTTTTCACTTCTTCTTTATTTCTTTTCTGTACTTTCATTGGTGCCAGAAGAAGATTATTTAAAATTGTCATATTCGGGAAAAGATCATAGCTCTGGAAAACCATTCCTATCTTCTCTCTGACTTTGCTTATATTCTTTTTTTCTTTCTCATAGCTTACACCGTTAAGCTTCAGTACACCGGTGTCAATCTCTTCCAGGCGGTTGATACATCGCAGGAAGGTACTTTTTCCACATCCGGAAGGTCCTACGATCACCACCACTTCTCCCTTTTGCAGAGAGAAGGAAACATCATCCAGAATAGGAACATTGTTTACATATGATTTCTTTAAATGTTCTACTTCTAAAATCGGCTGTCCCATTCATTTATCCTCATTTCTCTATTAATCAGCAAACTTCTTTTCCAGTACTCTGGAGAGTCTGGAAAATGGAAAACATATGATAAAATACATAAAGAATACTGCACCGTATACCCAGAGGGCCGCTGTCGGATTTGTATAACGTGATGCATCTATGATCTGTTTTCCAACTTTTAACACCTCTACTACTCCGATAAGAGCTACCAGTGATGTGGTCTTGATCATTCGGGTAAGAAGATTCACTGCGGATGGAAGAAGTCTTCTTATAGTCTGCGGAAGGATAATATAAAGATAGACCTGCCATTTGTTTAATCCAAGACCGTATCCGCTGTCATACTGGTGTTTAGGAATGGAGATCAGCGCACTTCGCACCAGATCACCCATTTCAGCAGTTCCCCAGAATGTAAATACAATGACCGCCGCTGTCTCACCGGAAAGATTCATCCCCAGATGCTTGGCCGCTCCGAAATATACCAGGAACAAAAGCACCAGCTGCGGCATGATTCTTACTATTTCAAGGTAAATGCGGCAGATAAACTTAATGATTTTATTTGGGATATTCATTACCATCCCAAGAAGAAATCCAAGGATTATGGAAAATACCATGGAAATCAGTGCAATTCTTATTGTTACCCACAAGCCCTGCCAGAGTCTTAATGAGTTGATTCCCTTAAAAAGAACCTCAATCCCCATATTCTGCATAGCGGACTCTCCTTTCTACAAATGAACAGATAAGTGAGATTGGTAAAAGTATGATCAGATATGCGATTACCAACATAAACAGGGCTTCATCTGTTTTGTAATAAATTCCGATCAGGTCTTTTGTCACAAACATCAGGTCTGCAAGTGCTACTGCACTGAATACGGAGGTTTCCTTAATAAGAAAGATCGCATTTGCACAGAATGCCGGAATAGAATTGGATACCGCCTGGGGCAGGATAATGTTTGTAAATACCTGACTCTTACTCATTCCAAGGCTTAATGCGGATTCCACCTGAATGGGCGGAACATTGTCCAGGCCGCTTCGGAAGGCTTCTGCCATATAACTGCCTCCGAGAAAGGTCAGTCCTGTGATCGCACACTGTTCTGAACTGAGGACAATCCCTATTTTCGGAAGACCGAAATACAGGAAAAACAACTGGATCAACAATGGTGTATTTCTGGACAGTTCAATGTAACATTCCACGATCTGACGAAGTACAGGAATCCTGAAATACTTAATCATGCTGCAGACAAGCCCAACCACAATGGCAAGCAGCACACCAATCACCGCCATGTGAAGTGTAAGCTTTGCTGCCTCAATATAAAGAGGTGTCTGCTCGCGGATAAACTCAAAATCCATGGTTACTTTATTCTCCTTCTATTATTATGATTTAGAGCATATTTGAAGAACGCTCTGGTGTACCTGTGCCGCTTATTACTTTTCAATCCACTGCTATTTCGGTTAAAGCAGGTAGTTTACTTGATTTAGTTAAAGCGTTACATCTGCACATCTGTGAACTATCATAACATTTCAGGCTTCATCCTGCAAGCTTTTCATAAATTGCATCTGCAAGTCTGCTATGTCCCAGTTCATCCAGATGCTCCTGATCGGCTTCTCCCGGTCGGGCAAATTCTGAAGCCGGAAGATAAGAAATATTTCTTCTTCTGGCGATTTTCTCATACACCCGGGGCAGATTCCATGATACTTCGATAGAATTCTTATCGAATTCCGGATCAAAATCCTCTTCCCAGATTCTCTCCCCAAGGTAGATTGGAGATACCAACAATATTTTAGCATCCGGATTTACAGTGTTAATCTGATCAAGGAGCTGTTCAATCCCCTGTCCGATCACTTCCGGGGTTGCGCTGTATACGCTTTTACAATCGTTCGTGCCAAGCATGAGAACGATAGTGTCTACTGGTCTGTGGCTCTCAAGGATTGCCGGAAGCATTTCCGTTCCTCTTCTTTCTGTTCGGAATGGATCGTCAAATACGGTGGTTCTTCCGCAGAGTCCTTCTTCAATTACTCTGTAGCCTTTTGTTCTTACTTTGTCATCCAGGATGCTGGTCCAGCGGGTACCCCATCCGTATCTCTGATTAGTAGTTCCCGGGATTAAACCGTATGTATTGGAATCACCGAAACATAAGATTTGTTTCATGTCTTGTCACCTTCTTATCTGATATTTTTAATGGGATTTTTGTTTTCCCTGTTTTCATATTGATTTGATAGGAATACTATACAATCTTTATTTTTGTTTGTCAAGCCCTTTTTTGTATTTTTTGAAAATGTTTATTTGTACGTCATAAGTCATAAAGGGACGCTCAGAAATATTTTTATTTTCCGTGCGGTTTCGGGACCTATAGCAATCCTCGTAAATAATCAAAAAATTTTTGATACCGATATTATTTCCAGTCCTGAACTTTATATTTTTTATATTTTGCAGGTGTCGTGCCTGTATATTTTCTGAAGATTTTTATAAAATAGCTCTGTGTGGAAAAGCAAAGATATTCACTGATCTGTGCTGCTGTATAATCTGAATAGGTCAGCATATTACAGGCAGCTTCTATCCGTTCTTTCTGAATATAGTCGACAAAAAACATTCCTGTTTCTTTTTTAAACAATCTGGAAAGATAACTGGCACTGATCCCTGCTGCCTCTGCAGTTTCTTCCAGTGTAACGGGAACATGCAGATGAAGATGGATATATTTTACTGCCGCTTCAATTTCTCTGCTGTAATGTCGCATTCCGGACTTCTGCACTTCCTGGGCAAATCTCAGGGCTGCTTTTTGTGATAACTTTTCTATAGAAGATTTGCTGGTGCACTCTTCTACTGTCTGAATATAACCGTCACTTAATGCATAAGCAGTTTCTTCAGGTACACCACCTTCAATGGCAGCTCTGGTAAACAGCGTAATTCCTGCGATAAACATATTCTTACTGTTTCGCAGTTCATTTCTGGACAGTATTCCAGGAGTTCCATCCGGTGTGATCTGAAAAACGGACTGTATTCTGTCTGTCTGACCATTCCTGATAGCATCATACTGCCGACGCTCACTTGCATAAGATTCATGTTTCTGTAAATTCTCACGTCTCTCAAATAGAGTATTCCTGCTTCGGTTCTCTGCAACCTGTTGTTCTTTTTCATTGTATTCCTTACTTTTCTCCTGCATCTTTATTCCTCTCGCATACGCAGCAATATTTTGTTATTTATATCAATATTTTACTATATTTTATCATTTGAAGGTGATATAGTCCAGATAAAGGCAACACAAACAATCTGTTCAACATATATTAATAAACTTATGGAGGAATTTATTATGAAGCGTGATTTAAAGAAAATCATCAGCCAGATGACTCTGGAAGAAAAAGCAGGCATGTGCTCAGGGCTTGATTTCTGGCATCTGAAAAGCGTGGAAAGACTTGGAATCCCGGAGGTAATGGTAAGCGACGGTCCTCACGGGCTTCGTAAGCAGGATGACAAAGGAGATCATCTTGGAATGAACGACAGTATCAAAGCAGTCTGCTTCCCTCCTGCTGCTTTAAGTGCCTGCTCTTTTGACCGTAGCTTAATGGAAGCCATGGGCGAAACTATTGGCAGAGAAGCACAGGCAAATGACGTATCTGTTGTTTTAGGACCGGCTGTCAATATTAAACGTTCTCCGCTCTGCGGAAGAAACTTTGAATACTATTCAGAAGATCCATACCTTGCAGGTGAGATCGCTGCTGCATTTATCAATGGTGTACAGTCCCAGCATGTAGGAACTTCCATCAAACATTTTGCAGCTAACAATCAGGAATATCACCGCATGAGCAATTCTTCTGAAGCAGATGAAAGAACACTCCGTGAAATTTATTTTCCTGCATTTGAAACTGCAGTAAAAAAGGCTCAGCCATATACCTTTATGTGCTCCTACAATCAGATTAACGGTACTTTTGCTTCCGAGAATAAATGGCTTCTTACCGATGTTCTCCGCAATGACTGGGGATTTGAAGGATATGTTATGTCTGACTGGGGTGCTGTCAATGACCGTGTGAAGGGTCTGGAGGCCGGCCTGGATCTGGAAATGCCAGGTTCCAACGGAACAAACGATGCTCTGATCATGGAAGCCGTAAAAAATGGCACTCTGAAGGAAGAAGTTCTGGATCAGGCTGTAGAACGTATCCTGAATATTATTTACAAATATGCGGACCACCGTGCACCGCAGGAATTTACCATGGAAAAAGACCATGAAGAGGCACGCCGTATTGCGGAAGAATCTATGGTCCTTCTGAAAAACGCAGACCAGATTCTGCCTCTGAAGACCTCTGAGAAAGTAGCTTTTGTAGGTGGTTTTGCCAAAAAACCTCGTTTCCAGGGCGGCGGAAGCTCTCATATTAACTGCTTTAAAATTACCAATGCACTGGAAGCTGTTCCTGCTGATGCACAGATTATTTACGCAGAAGGATTTCCTGCTAATAAAGATTTATACGATGAAAAACTGGCTGCTGAAGCACTTCAGGCTGCAAAAGCTGCTGATAAGGTTGTGATCTTCGCCGGACTTCCGGATAGTTTTGAGTCTGAAGGATATGACCGTTCTCATATGAGACTGCCAGAATGCCAGAACCGTCTTATTGGTGAAATCCTTGAAGTTCAGCCAAATACTGTGATCGTTCTTCACAATGGTTCTCCTGTGGAAATGCCATGGATCAATAATGTGAAAGGTATTCTGGAAGCTTACCTTGGCGGACAGGCAGGCGGAGCTGCTGTTGCAAATATCCTCTATGGTATTGTAAATCCAAGCGGTAAACTGGCCGAAACAATTCCGGTGAAACTGGCTGACAATCCATCCTACCTGAACTTCGGTGGCGGCGATAAAGTGGAATACCGTGAAGGTGTATTTGTAGGATATCGTTATTACGATACCAAGCAGATGGAAGTTGCTTATCCATTCGGATACGGACTCTCCTATACTACTTTTGCATACAGCAATCTGCAGATTTCCAACACAAATCCAACAGAAAAAGATACCATCACTGTTTCTGTAGATGTGACAAATACAGGCAGCATTGCAGGAAAAGAAATTGTCCAGCTCTATGTGAAAGACATGACAGCATCCACGACCCGTCCTGAAAAAGAACTGAAAGGCTTTGAAAAAGTCCAGCTTGCTCCTGGCGAAACCAAAACAGTTACTATGGAACTGGATAAGCGCAGCTTTGCATGGTACAATACCGAATTACACGACTGGTATGCTGCAAGCGGCAAATATGAGATTCTGATCGGTGCATCCTCCAGAGATATCCGTCTCTCTGAAACCATTGAACTCTCCAGCAGCCAGGTAATTCCTATGCATATTCATATGAACACAACACTGGGTGAACTTTTCAATAATCCAGACACAAAAGAAGCAGCAAAAGAACTGACTTCCAGATATCTCGCTGCAATGAACGGCGGTTCAGACACAGCTTCCGAATCTGCTGCTGAAGCTATCACTGAAGAAATGGTAGCAGCAATGACATATTCCATGCCACTTCGCTCTCTGTGCAGCTTTGGCGGATTCTCCCGGGCTGAGATCCAGGAGATGATTGACAAACTGCAGGCAATCTATAGCAATCCTCTGAAATAATGCATCTTAATCCAGCCCATCAGAGTGTGAAATCCTGCGTCAGATATCTTTGCCGTGCGTCAGCACGCCTGCAGATATCTTCCTTGTCTTTCGCACTCTGCTGAACTGTCTTAAATGCATTATTTACGAGGATTGCTATAAAACAAAAAAACTACTGTATATAAGCTGAATTTTTTTCCGGCTTTATACAGTAGTTTTTATTTATTTCTCTCTAAACCATTCCTTCATCACATCAAAAATTCTTATAAGCTCTTCGTCACTGATCACATATGGAACCATAGAATACATATAGTTCAAAAATGGCCTGCTGAACACACCCCGTTCATAAGCAAACTGCTGGAAGCCTTCCAGATTCCTGGAATCATGAACCTCCACGCACACGCAGCCACCCATGATCCGGACTTCTTTGATCCGTGGATCTGTGAATGCTTCCATCTCACCACGTGAAACCTGTTCAATATGACGGATTTTACTCATATAATCTTCACGCTCAAAAATCTCAATCCCCTTCAAAGCCACAGCACATGCCAGCGGGTTTCCCATAAAAGTAGGACCATGCATCAGGGCAAGTCTGTCATCATCACTGTAAAAGGCATCAAATACCTTGTGATTTGCCACAGTGACAGCATGACCAATATATCCTCCTGTAAGGGCCTTTCCAAGAACCAGGATATCCGGCAGAACAAGATCTGCCACAAAGCGATTACCTGTGCGGCCAAACCCGGTTGCAACCTCGTCAAAAATCAAAAGAACATCATACTGGTCACACAATTCTCTTGCTCTCTTCAGGAATGAAATATCATACATCCGCAT
>UMEM01006649.1_pt1 | contig 12527 bp, 17 predicted proteins | sample 1964761 | NCBI WGS metagenome assembly UMEM01 (sample SAMEA4836021, study PRJEB28245) | human gut metagenome | biome: gut microbiome; material: fecal sample | place: Denmark | collected 2008 | reverse complement strand
CCTTTTCATGTCCAAGGCGTTCTGCAATCTCCAATGGAGCCACCCCCATATCAACCAGCATACTGGCATGGGAATGCCCTTACGGTATAATTACGACAAACCGGAAAAGCCCCGTATATCAAGGGTTTTCGGTTATCTGGCAAGGTTTTTCATCCTTTTCCAAACCGAAAAATCGAGCCGCGAAGTAGTTATATCGTAGGGGGTGTTATAGTAACGACAAAAACTAAATACTGTTTGGGCGGGCTGTCAGCCCGTCCAACAAATCAGGACATTTCCTCTGAAAAGAAGAAATGTCCTTTTTTTGTACCCAAAATCAGATGCCGACAGGAGGAACATAATGCCTGAAAAAACCGTGCAGAAGGAACCGGGCAAAAAGCCCGCGCCATCCAAAAAGCCGAAACCGCAGCAGGAAGTAGTTGTTCAGATTTCGCTCTCTGAGCTGCATCCGTTCCCGGATCACCCCTTTCAGGTGCGAGAGGATGCGTCCATGCAGGAAACCGCCGAAAGCGTCAAGGAGTACGGCGTCCTCGTCCCCGCGCTGGCACGGCCACGGGAGGACGGCGGTTATGAGCTGATTGCAGGCCACCGCCGCAAACACGCCTGCGAGCTGGCTGGGCTGGCCACCATGCCCGTCATTGTCCGCGACATTGACCGGGACGCTGCCACCATCATCATGGTGGACAGCAACCTCCAACGGGAGAACATTCTTCCTTCCGAACGGGCCAAAGCCTACAAGATGAAGATGGATGCCATCAAGCGGCAGGGCGCACGAACGGATCTGACTTCGCCGAAAATTTCGGCGAAGTTCCGCAGCGATGATGAAGTTGGTCAGGATGCCGGTGTGAGCGGAGATACCATCCGCAACTACATCGCCCTGACGCAGTTAGTCCCGGAGCTTCAGCAGATGGTGGACGAGAAGAAAATCGCCCTCAGTCCCGCTTATCAGATCGCGGCGCTGACTCCCAAAGAGCAGGGCTTGCTTTTGGAAACCATCGACAGCGAACAGGCCACCCCCTCGCTCTCGCAGGCACAGCGGATGAAAAAGCTCAGTCAGAGCGGCGAGCTGAACGAGGACACCATGCTCTCCATTATGATGGAGCAGAAGAAACCGGAGAAGAACGACATCACCCTTTCCGGTGAAAAGCTCCGCAAATACTTCCCGCGTTCCTATACCCCATTTCAGATTGAGAACACCATCTTCAAATTACTGGACGCATGGCAGAAAAAGCGCCAGCGCGACCAGAGCCGATGAGCGGACAAGCAGTTTGTTTGTCCGCTATTTTCATGCCAAAAGGAGGACGCCATGTATATCAACACATTCAAATATTCCCCCAAGGATGTGAGCTGCCAGCTCTGTACCGAGTATGTGAAAAAGCTGGGCTGTACCGCCCTGCGCTGCCCGTGGCTGGCCGAGCGTATCGAGGCCGGTGTGGTCGGCTACCGCGAGGCAGTCTTAGAGACATTTCCCCATGAACGCCGCCTGTTCCAGCGCCTGAACCTGCTGATCAAGCATTATCCCGGAAGCCTCTGGAGCAACGAGCAGCATGAGCGCCGAATGCAGTATCAATGCGCCGTGCAGGGCTACCGCCGCCGCAGGGATACCAACGCCTATTATGCGGCCATGTACCTGCTGACCTCCAACGACGACATTTACCGCCGCACGGCAAACTGCTTCTGCAAGGACGGGATTGAGTTCGGCTATGCGGTGTTGAAAAACACCTCGCCGCACAACTACGCACTGTTCATGGCAGCGCGCGACCTCTGCGACAAGACGGAGGCTGTCACGATGGCGGACTTGGCGGAACCGGAGGTCATTGACTCGGAGGCGCTGCGCCTGATCGTCAACGCCACTTTGATCGCCCGCTATGGGCTTGCCGCCTTTCAGATCAGAGCGCGAGGTGCCGAATATGAACGCTGATGATTTTGTCGGCGGTCACAGCATCCTTGCGCTGGAGCGCTTTATGGACGAAACCCGCCACATGATTATTTTCGATGTCCTGTCGTGGAAATCCCCTGTGGGTGAAAAGGGCGAACGGCTGCGGCTGTTCCTCTCCGACGTGGGATATGCCAAGGCGCAGGCATCTGAGAGGCGCGGAGAAATCAAAATCCGCAAACACGCCGCCGTCATTGAGGGGCATATCCTCCCTGACCGGAAAAAGCGGCGTCACTAAAATGATTGGAGGAATTACCATGAGCAGAGTAACAGAGCTGGAAAAAGCGCTGACCACGCTGTTCCGCAAGGGTACGGAGGTCGGCTACACGGAAACGGAGATCGACGAGTTCCTGGAAAACATCGACTATCACGCCCTGCTGCAAGCCGTTTGGAACAAGGCTGAAACGGTCTATGCCTACCGTGCAGACGGCAAGAATGCGCTGAGCTTGGACTATCGCAGCTCGGAGCTGTTCAAGCAGCGAGCGACGCTTCTCTATGAGGACGTAGGCGACAGCTATATCGGCGCGGTGTTTGCTGCCCGGTCGATGGAGCTGTGGCTGCTGGAGGATATGGGCTTTGCCGTCGTTGCCAAATTCAGCGTGAACGCAGGAGAAGGCGAATACGTCACCGAGTACCGCGTCTACAAGGGCAGCGATTGGGCGGACAGCGAGATTTCTCTGGATTTGGAGGACTTGGTGGCCGAGCTTGCCGCCCTGTGCGATCCCTACTACGAACACGAGCAGCCCATCTATGAGCTGTGATGTGGGAAAGGAGTGAAAACGGAGCGGCTTCCCCATGTGGGAAACCATTCAGAACGCAAATGGCAAGCAGTTTCACGCCGTCAGCCTGTCCGGTGGCAAGGACAGTTCCGCCATGCTGCTTTTGATGATCGAACGGGATATGCCCATCGACATGGTGCTGTCAGCGGACACCGGCATGGAGTTCCCGGAAATGTACGAACACCTTGCCAAACTGGACGAGCATCTTTTCCGGGAGCGCGGCATCCATATTACCACGCTGCGGCATCCCAAGGGCTTTGAATACCTGATGTTCGACGAACCCAAGCAGAAGCCCCGCAGTCTGGAAAACCGTGCAAAGCTGGGCATCCCGCCCTACGGCAACGGCTGGCCGGGAATCCGCGTCCGCTGGTGTACCGGGCAGCTCAAAACGCACCTCATCCCCAAGGAGGTCAACCGGCTCAAAGGCGAGCTGGGCGCGATCCACTACGTCGGCATCGCCGCCGATGAAGCGTGGCGCTGCAAGGACGAGCGGTATCCCCTCGTGGAATGGGGCATCACGGAGGCGCAGGCGCTCCAAGCCTGTTACGATCGTGGCTTTGACTTCGGCGGACTGTATGAGATTTACCACCGTGCGTCCTGCTGGTGCTGCCCGTTCCAGCGTATCGACGAGCTACGGAAGCTGCGAAAGCATCACCCGGAGCTGTGGGAAAAGCTGCTGGAGCTGGATCGCCGTGCGCTGGCGCAGTTCGGCACCGGCCCGCTTGGACAGTTCAAGCAGACCTGGAGCGTAAAGCGGCTGGATACGCGGTTTGCCGAGGAGGACGGCCAAACAGGTTGACTGCCCTGCGGAAAGGATTGAAGCAATATGGCTGTATTTCGCGTTGAACGGACGCGGGATTACACGGTGATGTGCAACCATCACCTGAAAGACAGCAATCTTTCCCTGAAAGCCAAGGGGCTGCTCTCCATGATGCTCTCCCTCCCCGACGAGTGGAATTACACCACGCGGGGGCTGGCTGCGATCTGCAAGGAGGGCGTGGACGCCATCGGGAAAACGCTCAAGGAGCTGGAGCTGGCGGGCTACATCATCCGCCGTCAGCTTCGCGGCAAGGACGGGCGCATTTCCGACACGGAGTACACCATCTTCGAGAAGCCCCGAAAGCCCTCTCCACCGGATACGACTTTACCAGATACGGAAAACCCGTATCTGGATAACCCGGATACGGAGGCACCGGATACGGATAATCCCGCGCAATTAAATACTAAGAAATCTAATACTCAAAAATCAAATACTGATCTATCAAGCACTCATTCATTCTTTCTGCCTGCGGCGGACGGAATGACGGACGGATTTGAGGAAAAAGCGGAGATCAGAGAGCAAATCGAATACGACATTCTCTGTCAGCAGTATGATCGGATGCAGCTTGATGAGCTGGTGGAGATTATGCTGGAGGTCGCTATGAACCGCAGCCCCACGGTCAAGATCGGGCGGGATGCGGAGTATCCCACCGGCTTCGTCCAACAGCGCTTTGAAAAGATCACCTCCATGCACATCGAAAAGGTCATGGACGGTATCCGCGAGAACACCACCCGCGTTTGGAATACGAAAGCCTATCTCATGGCGGCGCTGTTCAATTCCGTTTCCACCATCGACAATCACTATGCCATGCTGGTCAATCACGATTTTCACGGCGGCCCCTAAAGGCCGCTATTTTTCATGCCCGATTCCGGGAGAAAGGATTTGATAGCGATGAAACGCCCCCTTGCCTACATCACCGCTCCGTGGAGCGAGAACGAATTTGAGAACACCGAAAACGCCGCCAAGTATTGCAGGGCGGTCTATGACGCGGGCTTTTCGCCCGTCTGCCCCACACTGTTTCTGCCGCTGTTCCTGCGCGATGAGATTCCGCAGGAGCATAAGGACGGCATCGACATGGCGCGGGAGTATCTGCGCCGCGCCCATGTGCTGGTGGTCTGCGGCAGCACCGTGGACGAAAGCGTGAAAAACGACATTGCCGTGGCCGAGCGTCTGCGGATCACTGCCACCACGCTGGACGGCATCCTGACCGTCAAGGGACAGGGGCGCAGAAATGAATAAGCATCTTCTGCACCGGCTGGTGGTACCGCCTTAGTGTCCCGGCATTCTCCCTGCAAATCCAAGGAAAGGAGCGTGATAAGTCATGCAGGAAGAAGTTGAACAGAGAATCGTATCCCTGATGATCTCCTGCGGGAAGCTGGGTGAACAGGAATTTCGTAAGGCCGTTGCCAAGCTGCTGGAGCAGCTAAAAAGCGACCATCAGAAGCATCAGTACAGCAAGGCCAATCCCCACGGAAAAATGACCGTCAAGCAGCTCGCCGCCAAGGATAAGGGATTGCAGAGCATTGAAGTCACCGATCAGAATATCGGCTCATTCAACCGGATCGCCCGGAAGTATGGCATTGACTTCGCTCCATTCAAGGTCAAGGGCGAAAAGCGGTACATGGTGTTCTTCAAAGCGCCGGACGCCGACGCCATGACCGCCGCGTTCAAGGAATACACTGCCAAACAGGTCAGGAAGGCGGAACGCCCCTCGGTGCTGGAAAAGCTGCAACACTTCAAGTCGCTCATTCAGGCGGCTGTGGTGGACAGGGCAAAGCGGAAGGAGCTGGAACGATGAAGCAAGTCAACGTCAAAAAGCTCATCCTTCCCAATATTCCGTATGTGTTCATCGCGCTGCTGGCCACCAAGGTCAGCGAGGCGGTGCGGCTGGCTCCCGGTTCAGACGCTTCCACGAAGCTGCTGAACATTATGACCGGCCTGAACACGGCGTTCCACTCCCTTGTCCCCAGCTTTCATCCCATTGACCTGTGCGTGGGCGTTGCCGCCGCCATCGCCATTCGGCTGGCGGTCTATATCAAGGGCAAAAACGCCAAGAAATTCCGCAAAAATCTGGAGTACGGCAGCGCCCGTTGGAGTGCATAATTTTAAGTGTAAATGACACATACATGGACGCACAGGAGGTTATGCACATGACTGATTATAGCAAAATTACAGCCCTTTACTCCCGCCTTTCTGTGGGCGACGAGGACAGGGACGGCGGCGAGAGCAACAGCATACAGAACCAAAAAACATTTTTGGAGAACTATGCCAGAGGGCAGCACCTAACCAATATCCGGCACTACATCGACGATGACGAAAGCGGCAGGTTTTTTGACCGTTCCGCCTACTCCCGCATGATGGACGATGTGGAAAACGGGAAAATCGGTGTCTGCATTATGAAAGACCTTACCCGCTGGGGGCGCGACTATCTCCAAGTCGGCAACGCGATGGAGATATTCAGACGGAACAATGTGCGCTTTATCGCGGTCAACAACGGCATTGACAGCGAGAAGCCCGACACATTGGAGTTTGCGCCCTTTATCAATATCATGTCGGAGTGGTATGCAAAGGACATCAGCAAGAAAGTGAAAACGGGCATTAAGACCAAAGGCATGAGTGGAAAGCCGATTGTCACCGAAGCCCCTTACGGCTATGTCAAAGACCCGGACAACAAGGATTTTTGGGTAATCGACGAGGAAGCCGCCGAGGTTGTCCGCTTGATTTTCCGTCTGTTTATCGGCGGGAAGAACCGCAATCAAATCGCCGTATATCTGACACAGGAGCAAATCCCAACCCCCACTTTCTACATGAAAGACCAGGGGCGGGGAACCTGTAAAAATAAGACGCTCAACGAGGATAACCGCTGCAAGTGGAACAAAGCCACCTTGACCAATATCCTCACACGGCAGGAGTATTGCGGCGATGTGGTCAACTTCAAGACTACAAAGCATTTCCGGGATAAGCATAACCACTATGTAGACCGGAGCCAGTGGCACATCACAGAAAATGTGCATGAGCCGATTATCAGCCGCAGCGATTTTGAAACCGTACAGCGGATTTTGGAAAACGCACCCGTCAGACGCCCCAACGGGGACGGGGAAATCCACCCTTTGTCGGGCTTACTTTTCTGTAAGGACTGCGGCGCAAAAATGCACATCCGAATAGATTACAGATACGGCAGCAAGCGGCACGTTGCCTATTGCAGCGAGTACCACAAGGGAAAAGCAAAAAATCCCAAGTGCAGCTCCCCGCACATCATGGACGCGGACTTGCTCATGCAGACCGTCGCGGAAGTGCTGAAGAAAATCGAGGACTATTCTATCAGCAACCGGGCAGAGTTTGAAGCCTTAGTGAAAAAGAACCTTGCCATGCAGCAGACCGACCAGACCAAAAAGCAGCAGAAGCGTATCCCGCAAATCACGACGCGCCTTGAACAGATTGACAAGGTGCTGAACAAGCTCTACGAGGACAACGCCCTCGGCACGATCCCGCAAGATCGTTATGAGCAGATGTCGCAGAAGTATTCGGAAGAATACTACGCGCTGAAAGCGGAGCTTGCCACGCTCCAAGAGCAGCTATCCGCTTACGAGAACGCGGGAGGACGGGCGCAGAAGTTTTTGAAGCTGACGGAACGCCATGCCGCCTTTACCGACCTGACCCCCGCCATTCTCAACGAGTTTATCAGCCGGATTGAAGTGCATGAGCGCGACCAGAAAAGGGCGAGATACGCAATCCAGCACATCAGCATATATTTCAATTATATCGGCAAGTTTGAGAATGAAGTGACACAGCTTGCAGAGCCGACCGAGCAGGAAATCCGGCAAATGCGGGAGGAAATCGAAGAAGCCCAAAAGGAAAAGAGCCGCGCCTACCACCGGCAGTATTCAAGGGAGTACCGGGCGCGAAACCTTGAAAAGCAGCGGGAGTATGACCGCATGAAAGCGCGGGAATACCGGGCAAGAAGAAAGGCACAGGCAGCAGCCGCACAGCCCACACAGTAAAACAGAATAACCGTCAACCAAGAGGGATTTTCCGAACTACGGGAAATCCCTCTTTTGCGCCCGGAGAAAGGAGCCGCCTATGGCAGAACAGACCCCCGACAGCATCATCACGACCCAGAGGAACGGGCAGACCATTGTTGCGGAGTTATTTTTCAATCACAGCAGCACAGAAACATTCCGCGACAAGCTGCTCAAACTGGTGCTTGCCGACAGCTCGCGTTTATCCGCGTCTGACGGTCAAGAGCCGGAAAAAACAGAAATCTTGCGATAACAGCCGCCCTGACGATACACTCCCCGTCCGGGCGGTTTCTATTTGAAAATCCTCATTTTCCCCAAGTCAAGAGCCAAGAAAACACCCGAAAAATGCCTCTATTGCGTAACAGGGGCGCAGAAAGGAGAGTTTATGAGAACAAGGCTTACCAAGCAGGAAAAGACCACCGATATATGGTTTGACGAGAAAGACCCGCTGATCCATATCCGCACACACAACACCGACCTCAAGAACAGGTTGACCGCCTATGCCGCAGCACACCCCGGCGAGTGCCGCCAGACCGACGCAGACCCTGAAACGGGCTGCATGGAGTTTGAAATCCGCAAGGGGCGTTTCTCTTTCCGTCTGACCGCCCCATACAACGAGGAACGCCGCAGGGCGGCAAGCGAAGCGGCAAAAAAGTACGGAGTTCATAGAAAAATTACACATTTGTATGGAGACAGTAATTGAAAAGTTCGTGCTTTGCATGGTACAATCATATTGGGAAGATGTAAGTATTTTTTGAACCACGGAAGGAGGCTTCAACATGAATGAATTGATAGCATTTGTTTTCGCTCTTGCCTTAGCGCTGACTTTAGTTAGCTGCAACAAAGAGAAATCAAACAAGAAGAAGCGTCTTAACAGGGGGGTGTTATAATGAAAAAAATCATTGAGGGGAAACGCAATCTTCTAATTAGCATTGTGCTTTACTGCCTTTCTATTTCTATTTTTTTGATAAGCCAGCTATCTATTGTATCTGGCACATTTATGAGTGGAAGTGTTTTTAGCTATAACTATCCTTTAAGAGTAGCAATGAATTGCTTAGCCATTGTATGTGCTGCTGTTGCAGCTTTTGGCAAAACGAAAAAATTGATATTGACAGTTAAAATATTGTTATCTATATTCATTATTGCTTTCATATTGATTTTCGGAATGGAGAATAATGCTATATCTTAAACGGAAAAAGGTGGCGTATGGGAAAAGGAAAAATGGGTGCTATACCCGATTTCCAACAACAAAAACCGAATTAAAATGCGCCCCGATACTGTGCTTGAAAGTTTCCCCCTGTATTGCCCCAAATGCAAGCAGGGAGCAATAATCAATGCAAAAGAGTACACTACATCAGTTATTAAAGGACACGGCGAATAGCCGTAAATAGTTCAATAGACATTTGGGATAGGAGCAGCTATTTTCGTACAGAAAACGGCTGCTCTTTTTTTGCCCATGAGCAGAAAGGAGCGACCACCTATGACGAAACCGAGAGAGAAAAACCGTGAAGAGCTGCAAGCCGAGATTGAGGACGGAAAGAAGAAAATCCGGCAGTTTGAGAACCGGGAAAAGATGTTGCGTCAGAAGCTATCCAAAGAGGAACGCAGAACGCGCAGCCACCGCCTTATCGTCCGGGGCGCGGTCTTTGAAAGCATTGTGCCGGAAGCAAAGGACATGACCGACGAGGAGGCCGCAGCACTTCTCCGGCTTGCCTTGACGAGTGAACCAGCGCGGGAATATCTGAAAAAACGAGCAGAGGGAGCGACAAGCTGAAAATCCCTTTGGAACAAAGGGCGCACTTATACACCCTTACGGGCGTGTGCGCTCTGCCGAGGGCTTATCTCCGCACAGGGAGATTTCCCCGCGCTCCGATATGGCGGCTTTGCCGCAACAAGGGGCTGCACCCCTTGCGCCGCTTCGCGGCTATCCCTGCACACCCACAAAAACAGTACACCCGCCGTTGGCGTCTGTACCTTTTTTGCGGGTTTTATTATCCTATCCGGGAGGTGATACCCATAGCCATTTATCATTGGAACATCGGCATTGTGAGCCGAGGAAAAGGCAAATCAGCCGTTGCCGCAGCCGCCTACCGAAGCGGCGAAAAGCTGACAAACGAATGGGACGGAATGACACATGACTACACCCGCAAAGGCGGCGTTGTCCATACAGAAATCATGCTGCCACCCCACGCGCCACCCTCATTCTCTGACCGTTCAACCTTGTGGAACAGCGTGGAGCTTTACGAGAAAGCCGGGAACGCCCAGCTTGCGCGTGAGATTGACGCGGCGCTCCCCATAGAATTATCCAGAGAGGAACAGATCCGGCTTGTCCGGGAATACTGTTCCTCTCAATTTGTTTCCAGAGGAATGTGTGTGGATTTTGTTATCCACGACACCAACAGCGGCAACCCCCATTGTCATATTATGCTTACCATGCGCCCCCTTGACGAGCGCGGAGCATGGGCGGCGAAATCCAAAAAGGAATATGACCTTGACGAAAACGGCGAGCGTATCCGCTTGCCAAGCGGCAGATACAAGACGCACAAAATTGACCTTACAGGCTGGAACGACAAGGACAACACCCTCTTGTGGCGCAAGGCGTGGGCTGACTTTACCAACGACTTTTTGGAGAGAAACGGAAGCCCGGAGCGTATCGACCACCGCAGCAACGCCGAACGCGGCATAGACGAAATACCCACCGTCCACATGGGCGTGGCGGCTTGCCAGATGGAGAAGAAAGGCATCGCCACCGAGAAAGGCGAACTGAACCGAAATATCCAAAAGGCAAACCGCCTTATCCGGGAAATCCGGGCGCAGATTGGGAAGCTCAAGGAATGGATTGCCGACCTGTTCAAAGCGCGGGAAACCGCCCCGGAACAGCCGCCGCAATCTCCCAACCTTGCAAATCTGCTGATGAAGTATTTGAGCGTTCAGAGAGAAAAGAGCCGGAAGTATTCGCAGAGTTGGCAGCACCAACACGCAGCCGACGAACTGAAAACCATAGCGGCGGCGGTCAACTATCTTTCCGAGCATGGTATCTCTAATCTTGATGAGCTGGACGATTCTCTTTCCTCTGTCAGTGATAAAGCCTATTCAATCCGGGAGGGAATGAAAACCGCCGAGCAGCGCATGAAAGAACTGCAAAAACTCTTGGAGCACGGCAGAAATTATCAGACCTACAAGCCCATACAGGACGAGTATCGGCAAATCCGCTGGAAAGGAAAACAGGAGAAGTTTGCAGAAGCTCGCCGCGCCGAGCTTACCCTATGGGACGCGGCAAACCGCTATCTCCATGCAAATCTGCCGAAAGGAACAAAGACCTTGCCTATTGCGGAATGGGAACAGGAATATGCTGACCTCAAAACACAAAGGGACAGCGATTATACCAAACTGAAAGATACCCGCGCCGAGGTTGCCGAGCTTCAAAAAATCCGCAGGTGCGTGGATATTGCACTCCGCGCCGACCAACCGGAGCAGACGCAGAGCCGCACCAAGCGGCAGGAACAGGAGCGATAAAGAAAAGGACGGGCAAGCTACTTTGCCTGTCCGTCCTAAATGTTTTCCGATAAAATGGACGCTATTGATTCCTAATATTAAAACCAACTTGCTCTTTCGTCCCTAAATTCGGGCAGGTCACTATGCTCATAAGGATTATAATTATTCAAATTGCAGCCAAACTCTTTCAATGATTTTATTTTATTATCCTTTGTCCATTCAACCAGGGAAATTCCATCAAATTCCTCTATGCTCCCATTGTTCATTTCATTTTTGAAATACCACTCCACAATCGTCTGATTTCCTTTGTGGAAAAATTGTTTGATTTCCCAAGCAACGACTTTGCCACGAGTATTCCATTCCTGAAACCAGTGTTTTACGATTTGACGGTTATTATATTTTGGACCCCAACTTTCAGTATAAATTACATCTTCTGCAAAAATATTATCAATACCTAAATCCTGTTTTGTAAGCCACATTTCAAACCATAAGTGAATATTTTTTTCTCTTTCATTCACAATCCAGCACCTCACTAACTTCCGATTTTTCGGTTTCATTCTACATCAAAACTATGAACAATTCAACCACAGAAAGAGAGGTATCAGCCATGTATTACACCCAAGAACAGATAGACCGCGCCAACCAAGCCGACCTTATTTCTTTCCTGCAATCACAGGGCGAGCAGCTTACCCGTGCCGGAAATGAATACCGCTGGAAGCGGCACGACAGCTTGACTATCCGGGGAAACAAATGGTACAGGCACAGCCAAAGCAAAGGTGGCGGCCCCGTTGATTTTGTCATGGAGTTTTTCGGCAAGAGCTTCACCGAAGCCGTTGAACTGCTGACAGGCGAAAAAGGAGCCGCCCCACCGCCGGACAGACCAAGCCTCGCGCCCCTATCCGACTTCCGACTGCCACCCCGCAGCACCGACAACCGCATAGCGAGGAACTACCTCACAGCCGCCCGCCGCATTGATGAAGATGTGACGGGCTTTTTTCTTTCCAATGGCGACATTTACGAGGAAGCCGCCCACCATAACGCCGTATTCGTCGGCAGAGATGAAAGCGGCATACCGAGATACGCCCACCAGCGCGGCACAGCCGGGAGTTTCCGGCTTGATGTGAAAGGAAGCGACAAAGCCTTTAATTTCTCCTATCGGGGCGCGGGCGAGCGGTTATTTGTCTTTGAAGCCCCGATTGACCTGTTATCTTTTCTCTGCCTGTTCAAAAAGGACTGGCAGAAGCAAAGTTATCTGTCGCTGGGCGGCGTGGGCGAGAAAGCCCTTTTGCCTTTCCTCTCTGACCGTCCAGACATTCAGGTGGTTTACCTCTGCCTTGACAGCGACGAAGCCGGAAACGACGCTTGCAGCCGCCTTGCGGAGCTTGTGCCGGAGGGCTTGACCGTCCACCGCCTTGTGCCGCTTTACAAGGACTGGAACGAGGTGTTGCAGCACCGGGCAGAAATCACAGACGGGAAGTATT
>UMEM01011553.1_pt1 | contig 12529 bp, 9 predicted proteins | sample 1964761 | NCBI WGS metagenome assembly UMEM01 (sample SAMEA4836021, study PRJEB28245) | human gut metagenome | biome: gut microbiome; material: fecal sample | place: Denmark | collected 2008 | reverse complement strand
AAACCGGTGTGGAAGCGGCTTATAACTTTGAATTGATGTCAGTTCATCAAGAACTGCTCCAGCGCTTGTCTGGTTTGATGGAAGGAAAAGACCCTAAAGGCAATGACGTAGTGCTGACATTGGATATGGATATCCAAAGTGCTGCTGGGGATTTGCTGGGCAGTACAAAAGGTGCTGTTGTGGTTATGGAGCCTTCAACAGGACGTATTTTGGCGATGCAGGCATATCCTGACTTTGACCCCAATACTGTTTCCGGTGATTGGGATTATCTGACCACAGATGAGGATAGTCCCCTTGTAAACCGTGCAACCCAGGGGCTGTATCCGCCCGGATCAACATTTAAGATTATCACTGCCCTTGCGGCAATGGAATATGTGCCCGATTGGCAGAGTTTTACTTATGATTGCAGAGGCGAAGCAGAATTTGAAAATAAGGTGATCCATTGCTACAATAATAAAGCCCATGGCACGGTGGATATGGAAGAAGCCATGGTGGAATCCTGCAACTGTTACTTTGCGGCCCTTGCGGAAAAAATCGGGGCAGAAAACCTGAGCAAAGTTATGAAGGAATGCGGCATTCTTTCTGATTATGGTTTTGCGTTGGCACACAGTCAGAGCGTGATGTCACTGAATAAAGATTCTTCAGAAAGCGAATTGGTGGAAACGTCCATTGGTCAGGGGAAAACAAGCGTTTCTCCTCTGTATATGGCAATGATGATTTCTGCTGTGGCAAATGATGGCATTATGATGCGTCCATATATTGTTGACCACATTCAGTATGCAAATGGAGAAATCGGTGATACAACTGTGCCGGAAAAACTCATGGAAATTTGTTCGCCCACAGAAACGAGTCAGCTTAACGATTTGCTGGTAGGTGTTGTGGATCATGGTACCGGTACAGCAGCCCAGATCAGTGGTGTGACTGTTGCCGGTAAAACAGGTACGGCAGAAAATGCCACAGGCAAAGACCATTCTTGGTTTGTAGGCTATGCGCCGGCAGAAGATCCAAAAGTTTCCATAGCAGTTGTTATTGAAAATTCTGATTACGGAAAAGCAACACCCATTGCAGGAGAAGTTTTGGAAGTGGCATTGGAAAAATTGGCAGAATAAGGGGGAAGCCATGGAAATCAAGCTGGATTTATCAAAAGAATATGCCATTGCTTTAGAAGGCGGCGGTGCGAAAGGTGCTTATGAAATTGGTGTCTGGCAGGCCTTTGAGGAAGTAGGCGTAAAATACTGCGCTGTTTCCGGTTCTTCCGTTGGCGCCTTGAATGGGGCGCTGATGGCGATGCGTGATCTGGACAAAGCGGTGCATCTGTGGGAAAATTTGACTTTTTCTCAAATCATTGATGTAGATGATACGCAGATGAAAGCGTTTTTTGATAAAGAAATGCGTTGGAATGAGTGGCCTTCTTTTTTGCTGGACATGGCGAAAGTCATCAAAAATCGCGGCTTCGATGCAGAACCATTGCGGAATCTGCTGGAAGAAGTGGTGGATGAGGAAAAAATTCGTCAGTCAGATGTAAAATTTTATTTGGTGACATATTCTCTTACGGACAAAAAGGAATTGGATCTGGAAGCGGCAACGCTGCCAAAGGGTACACTTCATGATATGCTGCTGGCAAGTGCTTATTTTCCTGCCTTTAAACAGGAGCCATTGAGTGGAAAGTTCTACGCAGATGGCAGCATCAAAAATGTAGTGCCTTTGAATAGCTTAGTGGAAAGAGGATATAAAAATATCATTGTAATCCGTATCTTTGGTGTTGGATATGAAAAAAAGGTGAAGATACCTGAAGATGTGAACGTCACTGTGGTGGCACCGAGAGAAAAACTCGGCGGCATTCTCCAGTTCGACGGGGAACAGACAAAGAAGGATATGATGCTGGGATATTTTGATGGCATGAGGTTGATTTATGGTCTGGCAGGCGAAAAATATTATATCGACAGACATTGGAGCGAAGAAAAGGCCTATGCCATGCTGCGGGCAATGCTCCAGTGGGAAAATGCCAATGGCAAGCAGTTGTTGAACCTGCGGGAGATCAATGAGGAAATTTTGCCAAAGATGGCAAAGCGTCTGCATGTGAAAGGTGGTTATTACGAACTGTGCCTGCGGATGCTGGAGGAAAAAGCAGAGGGTCTTGGGATCACACCTTTTGTGATTCGAACAGAAGAAGAACTTCTGCGGGAAATTGCGCAAATGAAAAAAGAAAAATAAATGCGGAAAAAGCGAAAGAAGCCGTTTTGCGGTTGCTTTCGCTTTTTATTTTGTGAAAGAATTGGTCATATTCTGATTTTTGCACAGGCTGATTTTTGCAGATAATTTAACAAATTCTAGTGTTTTAGAAGGATTTGGAATACAAATAATTCGTATACAAAGCAATTTTGTATGGAAAGTGTATACACTCTGACATTTCCGTCATTCGGAAAAATGTTAGGATTCCTCTGCTGTTTTGCTAAAAATTAGAGAAGATTTTAAAAAAATCACACGAATTTTTACAAAAAGTGGAAGGAAAAAATAGGAAAGAGGACTAAGTTGTATACAGAATCCAGCATTTTTGCAGGTGTGTCGTTTTTTTGTTTGATTTTTGAAAAAATATAATAAATTTTTAACAATATGGTTGCAATCAAAAAGTAAAGATGTTATAATCAAGACAAATGCAGGGAGTGAAATAAGCCATCTGCATTGCAAAACGACGAAAACTTATATGTAAATATAGGTTTTTTGTAATGTGATTGGTAACACAATCATGAAGTTGCTCATCAAAACGGGGAAGAGCAATGGTTGACAAAAAAATTACATTTCATTTTGTTTTTATCGCATGGTCAAATATATAGATCAAAGGAGGACAAAACATGTACACAATGGGTGTTGACGTTGGTTCCGCTTCTTCCAAGGTTGTTATCCTGAAAGATGGGAAAGACGTTGTGGCCGCAGAAGTTGTTCAGGTCGGAACAGGTTCTTCGGGTCCCCAGAGAGCTTTGGAACAGGCTTACAAAGTAAGCGGCCTGACCAGAGAAGACATCTCTTATTTGGTTGTAACCGGCTATGGCAGATTCGCTTTTGAAGGCGCTGACAAACAGATCAGCGAAATCAGCTGCCATGCAAAAGGTATTTATCACTTGATACCCACTGCACGCACCATCATTGATATCGGCGGTCAGGATGCGAAAGCAATCAGACTGGACAGCAAAGGTGGCATTCGGCAGTTTTTTATGAATGATAAATGTGCAGCAGGTACAGGTCGTTTCCTGGAAGTTATGTCCAGAGTTTTGGAAACGACACTGGATCAAATGGCAGACCTTGACGCACAGGCAACAGATACTGCTCCTATCAGCAGCACCTGTACCGTATTTGCGGAATCTGAAGTTATTTCCCAGCTGTCCAACGGCGTAAGCAGAAATAACATCATCAAGGGCGTTCATTTGTCCGTAGCCAGCAGAGCATGTGGCCTTGCTTACAGAGGCGGCCTGGAAAAAGACGTTGTCATGACTGGCGGCGTTGCCCAGAATGCCGGCGTTGTAAGAGCGGTTGCAAGCGTATTGAAAACAGACGTAATTGTGGCTCCAAACCCACAAACAACAGGCGCGCTCGGTGCAGCACTGTTTGCATACGAAGCGGCTCAAAAAAAATAAGAAAGAGGGATTAGAATGAGTTTAACACAAGGCATGAAAGCAAAACAATTGTTAGGCTACTATCAGAACAAAGCCGATCAGGACGCTAGAGAAGCAAAAGAAAGAGGCGACCTGGTATGTTGGTCTGCTTCTGTAGCTCCTCCGGAATTCTGCGTAACCATGGGCATCGCTATGGTTTATCCCGAAACACATGCAGCTGGTATCGGTGCTAGAAAAGGCGCTATGGATATGCTGGATGTAGCAGAAAGAAAAGGCTACAACATCGACTGCTGTTCTTATGGTAGAGTAAACATGGGTTACATGGAATGCTTGAAAGAAGCTGCAATCACAGGTGTAGAACCTGAAGTTCTGGTTAACTCTCCCGCAGCTAGAGTTCCTCTGCCCGACCTGGTTATCACATGTAACAACATTTGTAACACACTGCTGAAATGGTATGAAAACCTTGCAGTAGAACTGGATATTCCCTGCATCGTAATCGACGTACCTTTCAACCACACAATGCCTATTCCTGAATATGCAAAAGCATATATCGCTGACGAATTCAGAAATGCTATTTCTCAGCTGGAAGTAATCTGTGGCAGACCTTTCGATTGGAAGAAATTCCAGGAAGTTAAAAACCAGACACAGCGTTCCGTATATCAGTGGAACAGAATCGCTGACTTCACAAAATATAAACCCTCTCCTCTGAATGGTTTCGACCTGTTCAACTACATGGCTCTGATCGTAGCATGCCGTTCTCTGGACTATGCTGAAATCACATTCAAAGCTTTCGCTGACGAACTGGAAGAAAACCTGAAAGCAGGTATCTACGCATTCAAAGGCGCAGAAAAAACACGTATCCAGTGGGAAGGTATCGCTGTATGGCCTCACCTGGGTCACACATTCAAGACTCTGAAAAACATGGGTACAATCATGACAGGTTCCGCTTACCCTGCAATCTGGGATCTGACATATGATGCAAACGATGAATCTCTGCACTCCATGGCAGAAGCTTACACAAGAACATACATCAACACATGCCTGAGCAACAAAGCAGACGTGCTGATGAAACTGATGGAACATGGTCAGGTTGACGGTGTTGTTTACCACCTGAACAGAAGCTGTAAGCTGATGAGCTTCCTGAACGTTGAAACAGCTGAAGTAATCAAAGAAAAGAACGGCCTGCCTTATGTAAGCTTTGACGGCGACCAGACAGACCCTCGTGTATACTCTCCTGCACAGTATGAAACTCGTGTTCAGGCTCTGGTTGAAATGATGGAAGCTAACGTAGCAGCAGAATAAGGAGGAGAAAACAATGAGTAAAGTTGAAGCTATCTTATCTCAATTGAAAGACATTGCAGCAAATCCCAAAAAAGCAATGGATGACTATAAAGCAGAAACCGGTAAAGGCGCTGTAGGTATCATGCCTATCTACGCTCCTGAAGAAATGGTTCATGCAACAGGCTACCTGCCTATGGGTATCTGGGGCGCACAGGGCAAAACAATTTCCAAAGCTCGTACATATCTGCCTCCTTTTGCTTGTTCCATTATGCAGCAGGTTATGGAACTGCAGTGCGAAGGTGCTTATGATGACCTGGCAGCTGTACTGTTCTCCGTACCTTGTGACACTCTGAAATGCCTGAGCCAGAAATGGAAAGGCACATCCCCTGTTATCGTATTCACACATCCTCAGAACAGAGGCCTGGAAGCAGCTAACACATTCCTGGTAAAAGAATACGAACTGGTTAAAGCTCAGCTGGAACACTACCTGGGCGTTACAATCACAAACGCAGCTCTGGAAAGATCCATCGCTATCTACAACGAAAACAGACAGGTTATGCGTGAATTCGTTAAAGTAGCAGCTGAATACCCTCAGGTAATCGACGCTGTTAGCCGTCATGCTGTATTCAAAGCTAGACAGTTCATGCTGAAAGAAAAACACACAGAACTGGTTAAAGAACTGATCGCTGAAGTAAAAGCTATGCCCGTTCAGCCTTGGACAGGTAAAAAAGTTGTTGTTGCTGGTATCCTGCTGGAACCCAACGAACTGCTTGACATCTTCAACGAATTCGGTCTGGCTATCGTAGATGACGACCTGGCTCAGGAATCCAGACAGATCCGTGTAGACGTTCTGGATGGCGAAGAAGGTCCTCTGTACAGAATGGCTAAAGCATGGCAGCAGATGTATGGTTGCTCCGTTGCAACAGACACCAAAAAAGGCCGTGGCAAAATGCTGATGAACAAAATGGCTCAGACAGGCGCAGACGCAGTTATCATCGCTCAGATGAAATTCTGTGATCCCGAAGAATGGGATTACCCTGTAATGTACAGAGAATTCGAAGAAAGAGGCGTTAAGAACCTGATGATCGAAGTTGACCAGGAAGTTACATCCTTCGAACAGGTTAAGACAAGACTGCAGTCCTTCGTTGAAATGATGTAATTTACATCGATTTCGAAAAAAATAAGTAATTTGAACCCTTTGACACTGGGGCAGTGGTCTGCCCCAGTGTCTTAGAATTATGCAAAAGAGATTTAGGAGGATTTTAACGATGAGAAAAGTTAAAATTATTACTGCTGATGAAGCAGCTAAACTTGTAAAAAATGGTGATACCATTACTACCAGCGGTTTCGTTGCAAGTGCTATTCCTGAAGCACTGAACAAAGCAGTTGAAAAAAGATTCCTGGAAACAGGCGAACCCAACAACCTGACATATGTATACTGCGGTTCTCAGGGTAACAAAGACGGCCGTGGCGCTGAACACTATGCTCACGAAGGCATGCTGAAAAGATATATCGCAGGTCACTGGGCAACAGTTCCCGCTCTGGTAAAAATGGCTCTGGAAAACAAAATGGAAGCTTACAACGTATCTCAGGGTGCTCTGTGCCACCTGTTCAGAGATATCGCTGCTCATAAACCCGGTACTTTCACAAAAGTTGGTCTGGGTACTTTCATCGACCCCAGAAACGGCGGCGGTAAAGTAAACGATATCACAAAAGAAGATATCATCGAACTGGTTAACATCAAAGGTCAGGATTACCTGTTCTACCCTGCATTCCCTATTCATGTAGCTATGATCAGAGGTACATATGCAGACGAAAGCGGTAACATCTCCTTCGAAAAAGAAGTATCTCCTCTGGAAGGTACATCCGTATGCCAGGCTGTTAAAAACAGCGGCGGTATCGTTATCGTTCAGGTAGAAAGAGTTGTGAAAGCTGGTACTCTGGATCCTAGACTGGTTAAAGTTCCTGGTATCTATGTTGACTACGTAGTAGTAGCTGACTCCGCAGATCATCAGCAGACATTTGATTGCGAATACGATCCTACTCTGTCCGGTGAAAAACGTATGCCTGACGTTGCTCCCGAACCCCTGCCTCTGAGCGCTAAAAAGATCATTGGTCGTCGTGGTGCAATGGAACTGGAAAAAGACGTTGCAGTTAACCTGGGCGTAGGTGCTCCTGAATATGTTGCATCTGTTGCTAACGAAGAAGGTATCGGCGACTTCATGACACTGACAGTAGAAGGCGGCGCTGTTGGCGGCGTTCCCGCTGGCGGCATCAGATTCGGTTCTGCTTACAACGCAGACGCTCTGCTGGATCAGGGTTATCAGTTCGACTTCTATGATGGCGGCGGTCTGGATCTGTGCTACGTGGGTCTGGCAGAATGTGACGGCCATGGTAACATCAACGTTTCCAGATTCGGTCCTAGAATCGCTGGTTGTGGCGGCTTCATCAACATCACTCAGAACACACACAAAGTATTCTTCTGCGGTACTTTCACAGCCGGCGGCCTGAAAGTAAAAGTTGAAGATGGTAAAGTAATTATCGCTCAGGAAGGTAAACAGAAAAAATTCCTGAAAGACATTGAACAGATCACATTCAACGGCGATATCGCTCTGCAGAACAAACAGGAAGTTATGTACATCACAGAAAGATGCGTATTCCAGCTGAAAGAAGATGGTATGCACCTGACAGAAATCGCTCCTGGTATCGACCTGCAGACACAGATCCTGGATATGATGGATTTCGAACCCATCGTTGATAGAGATGCTAACGGCGAAATCAAACTGATGGATGCAAAACTGTTTGCAGAAGGTTTGATGGGTCTGAAAGAAATGAAAGAAGGCTGCTAATTCCTTTATTTCTGCATAATGGAACACAAGGAACTCTCGTAAGAGAGTTCCTTTTTTTATGGTAAAAAGGAGTGTTCTGTGGTATGCTGAAAAGAAAAGAATGGCATGAATTTTTTATGGATAAAGGAGGATTTGAAATGCAGTTTTCATCCGCTAAAATTAGAAATTTGGAATTGAAAAATCGCTGGATCATGCTGGCTATGCATACAGGTTTCGCCGAAGGCAATGCATTGACAGAACGAGAATATGCTTTTTACGAAGAACGCGCAAAGGGCGGCGCAGCAGCAGTCACCATGGTTTTGGGTGTAAATGATGCAGGCGCATTGAAAGGTATGTATCATGCAGACGCATTAGATGGAAATAGCCTGCAAACATTGGCTGAACGTCTGCACCAGTATGATTGTAAGTTGATTGTGCAGTTATTCCATTGCGGCAGAAACGAAAGTCGAAAAAATCATGGAGAAAAGCCGCTTCTGGCACCATCTCCGGTGGCTTCACCCATTTTCCGTGAAGAACCTCTGGAAATGACTGAGGAAGATTTGCTGCAAACAAAAGTGGATTTTGCAAAAGCGGCGGCTTTTTGTAAAGAGAATGGCGTAGATGCAGTGGAAATCAGTGCTTCCGCAGGATACTTGCTCTCTGAATTCCTGTCACCCATCACCAATTTGCGGACAGACAAATATGGCATGGGAGAAGACAAAGGAATGACGTATCCTTTGGAAGTTTTGCAGGCTGTGAGAGAATCTGTTGGAGATTATCCCGTTTTGATAAAAGTTTCTGGAGCCCAGATGTTGGATGGCGGTTATGAACTGACAGATACCATTGTTTTTTGCAGAAAAGCGGAACAAGAAGGATTCATTGATGCCATTACAGTAACAGGTGGTTGGCATGAATCCCCTGTGGAACAGATTTCCTTCTATGTATCCAAAGGGGCTTATGCACCTTTGGCAGGAGCTGTGAAAAAATATACTTCTGTGCCTGTCATTGCATGCAACCGTATTCAGGACGCAGAAACAGCAGAACGGATTTTGGAAGAAGGCATGTGCGACTTTGTTGGTTCCGCAAGAGCTTTTCTGGCAGATGCTCATTATGTGGAAAAATTGCAGAAACAGGAAATGTTTAATCCTTGCCAGGCTTGCAATCACTGTATTATGGATGTTTTGAAGGGAAAAGAACTGCACTGCGCTTTCTGTCCCGAAGCAGGCAATGAATATATGGAAAATCAGCGTCGGAAAATCGCTACCAGGAAAGAAGTCATTGTCATTGGCGGCGGCCCCGCAGGGATGTATGCAGCGAAAAAGTCGGCAGAACGTGGCTTCTTGACAACTTTGGTTTGTAAGGAAGATCAGCTGGGCGGTCAGTTGAATTTAGCAAAACTGCCTCCTAGAAAAGAAGAAATCGGTACTTTCGTTTCTTATCTGGAACATACGCTGAAGGAATTGGGTGTGAATATCATCCTTGGAAAAGAAGCCGATGTGGATTTTGTTATGGAAAAGAAACCATATCTCACAGTGTTGGCAATGGGCAGTGAGCCTGTGATTCCTCAAATAGAAGGTCTGGATACCACGACTTATGCGTTGGCACAGGATGTGTTGCGAATGGACGCAGAAGCACTGAAACCTTATGGAGAAGGGCAGATCGTCATTGTAGGCGGTAGTTCTTTAGGTTTGGAAGTAGCAGAATTTTTGGTAGAAAAACTGCCAGAAGCGAAAATCAAGATTTTGGAAGAAAACAGTCGTATGGGAACGGAACTGGGGGCTATGGCAAGACCTTTGCTCAACGGTTTGAAGCAAGCGGGCGTTCAGACTATGTGTGATACAAAAGTGACTGCTTTTGATGGTAAAAAGGTTATGATTTCCATTGGTAGTCAGCCATTTTTTGTGACGGCAGATCATCTGATTCTGGCGTGTGGTTCTGAGCCTGTTTCTGCTGGTGAAATCGCTATGGCTTTGATGGATGAAAGACTTTCTTATGCCGTTGTAGGGGATGCAGACCATGTGTCAGATGTGGACGAAGGCCTGCAAAGTGTCTTTGAGCTGTTCTCACGTTTTTACCTTGCGTAAGTTAATTTTCTGTTAATTTTGCCAAAAAGTTGTCATACATCAATAAATAATTTAGCCCATTATTGCAAAAAAATACATTGTATGTTATAATGTACATGCTGAAACAAAAACGTTTGTCTTTGTTTAACAGACAATTCAGAAAGGAAGCGTATGAAGATGGATTTTATTAGAAGAACTTGGGCAGAAATTGACTTGGATGCGCTGGATTATAATATCAAAAGCATCAAAGCAAAAATGAAAGATGGTCAGAAAGTTATGGGTATCGTCAAAGCCGATTGTTATGGTCATGGCGATGGTTTTATAGCCCGTAAACTGGACGCGGCAGGTTTTGACTGGTTTGGTGTTTCTAATATCGAAGAAGGTATGAGCCTGCGTACAGAAGGCATTACAAAGCCCATTCTGATTTTAGGATATACTCCTGTTGACTGTGCAAATATTCTTGCAGAACAGAAGATCACACAGGCGCTGATCGGCATGGAATACTGCAAAGCCCTTCAGGCAGCGGCAGAAAAAGCTGGTGTTGTTGTAGATGGTCATATCAAACTGGATACAGGTATGACACGCGTTGGTTTCCAGACAGACGATGAAAATTTCGAAGAATCCCTGAAAGAAATCATTGAAGTGAGCAAAATGCCCAATATCCATATTACAGGTATCTTTACCCACCACGCCGTTGCAGATGCATATCAGGGCGATAACCCTGCGTTTACAGATATGCAGTTCCATCGTTTCATGAAAATGACAGACGCACTGAAAGAAGCAGGCGTAGATATTGGTCTGCGTCATTGTGCAAACAGTGCTACCATCATTTCTTATCCTGAAAAACATCTGGATATGTGCCGTTCCGGTATCATTACATACGGTATGCTTCCTTCTGATGAATGCGAAGGCAGAATTGATCTGAAACCTTTGATGACATTGAAAACAACGATCGGTCTGGTAAAACATGTTCCAGCAGGTTCTCAGCTGTCTTACGGCAGAACTTATACAGCAGAAACAGATAGAGTGATCGCAACAGTACCTATTGGTTATGCAGACGGTTATAACAGAAACCTGTCCAACGATGCAAGAATGCTGGTAAACGGCAAATTTGCTCCTGTTGTAGGCAGAATCTGCATGGACCAGTGTATGCTGGATGTAACAGATATTCCCGATGTAAAAATGGGTGATGAAGTAGTTGTATTCGGAAAACAGGGCGACGAAGTGCTTCCTATCGAAGAACTGGCAAATAAACTGCATACCATCAACTATGAATTAACTTGTGTAATCACAAAGAGAGTGCCTCGTGTATATTTGGAAGGCGGAAAGATTGTTGGTATTGTAGACCATGTTCTGCATCGCTATAAATAATTGATGGAATAATGGAAAAGCCTGAAATTCTTATTTAAGAATTTCAGGCTTTTTTTATTGAACGGCTGTTTGCTCTTTTTTCTTTGGCTGAATAGAAAGAAGGAATACCGTTGCGATGATGCAGCCAATTCCTATGTAGTCGATCCGCTCAAAATGCGTATGGAGCCAAAGAACAGAGGCTACTGTGGAGGAAAGGGGTTCTACGGAAGCCAGCAGACTGGATTTGGTAGGGCCAATATATTTTACGCCATACAGAAATGTTAAGTAGGGCAACATGGCACCAAAGAATATAACAAATAAGATGCAGCCAATGGAGACTGGATTTAAGACACCTTCAAAGCGCCAGAACGGTGCAACAAAGTTGGTGCAGAAGCCACCGATAAACATCCCCCAGGCAATAAGCAGTATAGTATCGTATTTTTGCAGCAGTCTTTTGGAAAGGCTGTATAAAAAGCCAGAGCAACGGCAGAAACCAATCCCCAAAACAATGCCAATGGAGAAATAGTAAGGCTTTTTACATTTCCATGGGTTGCCAGTAAGAATGTTCCGAGCAGTGCGCAAAGCACGGCAAAGAATTCGAAAAAGGAAGGCATTTTATGATAGCGTATGGAAATGTAAATAACGATCATAACAGGGGCAAGATACTGCAGGACTGTTGCCGTAGCGGCGTTGGAATGTCCAATGGCAAGAAAATACCATACTGTGTGAATAACATCCCGATCAAACTGAACAATAACATGTCCTTCGCATCTTTTTTGTTTTTCCAAATGCTGAAGATTTCTTTTCCTCTGCGCCAATAAATGTAAAGTAAAAGTAAAATCCCCGCTGCGAACATACGATTAGAGGACAGCCATTTAGAGGAAACGCCCATTTCCTGAAAGAGAAATTGTCCCACTGTGCCAGTGAACCCCCATAAGCTTGCGCTGAATATACAAAGAAGCGCTCCCCGTGTACTTCTGTTATTTAACATAAGAAAAAAGAACCACCTTACTTTTGTAAAATATTTTACATTAGGATAAAAATCCCATTTCTTCTTTTTATAAAGTGAAAGAAAAGCTTGATATCCTCTGGAATCATCCGATGCGTTTATGTTAATTCTGAGAAAAAAATAGATTTGGTTTTTTTTGAAATGGTTTTGTAAAACTCTCCCATAAAAACCTGAATTTGCTGCTTTATGCTACCATATCATGGTAACAAAGTCAACTTTTTCACAGGAATAAAACTTGGCATTTAACATAGATTTAATATAAACAAGATATTTGATTTAACGTAAGAACTGTATTATGAATTTGCAAACAAGGAAAGAAGAAACAAAAGGAGAGAAAAATATTATGAAGAAATTTTTAGCACTTGGTTTGGCAATGATGATGTCTGT
>UMEM01007659.1_pt1 | contig 12839 bp, 12 predicted proteins | sample 1964761 | NCBI WGS metagenome assembly UMEM01 (sample SAMEA4836021, study PRJEB28245) | human gut metagenome | biome: gut microbiome; material: fecal sample | place: Denmark | collected 2008 | reverse complement strand
ATATAATATTTTATTATTTAGATTGGAGTTCATTATGAAAAAACTTATTTTATAATTATTTAAGAATATTGAGCTGTAAGTATTTTTTATATAAAATAAAACTTGATTTAGTCTTTAAATTATCATACAATATAAAAAGTATATAATTTCTAAAAAATTAGAAGGGAGTAATATGGGAAAAAAGAAGTATAATGGATTTTATTTTATGGAGGATGGAAAAATACATCCTGATTCAGATTATTGGGATTTATATAATAAAGATAAAAATGAAGCAATGAAAAAATTAGAAGGAAAAATGAATTGCCCTTTATGTTTTATGGCTCCACTCACAGTAGCAAAAGGAAGAAAACTAAAATATTTTAAAGTTAACCAATCAGATGTTAGTAAACATTTAAAAAATTGTCCATATTTACTAGATGAAGCAACAAAAAGTGAAGTAAAAGAATTCTATGAAAGTGCAAAAGATGAAGATATAAAGAATAGATTAACTATATGTATGAATAAAATGTTAAAGAAAAAAATTGAAGAAACTAAGAATAATGAATTAACTGTTAAAGAAGACAATAATGAATTTAAAGCATTTATTATTGAAAATAGGAAAAGAAAGAGAAAGTATTTACCAACTATTAGTTTATATTCTCAAGATATAAGAGAAGAATTAGATAAATTAAAAATATATTATGGAAAATGTAAAGTCTATTATAATTATAGAACTTATATAGATAAAAATGATAAGAACAAAGAAATAAAAAGATATTATTTACAAATTTTAAATAATAAGACAAATAAACTAATTTGTAGCTTATCAGTTAGTTCTACAGTATTTGGTTATTTAGAGATAAGTTTGCCTGATAAAAGGGAAAATTCTAAATTATATTATTTATGCTTTTTTGCTGAATTTTACATTAAAGAGGAATATTTAAATGCTATTTTAAAAGATTCTAGAATGATATTATTTGAAGAAATAGAAAATAATTGATAAGAGGTGAAAAAATGGTTTTAAAGGAAATAGTAGTAGAAAATTTTCGTTTATTAAAAAATTTTAAGTTAGAGCTTAAAGAGGACTTATCTTTAATTATAGGGAAAAATAATTGTGGAAAGACATCAGTTCTTGTTATTTTAGACAAAATGTTGAATTCATCTGAAATTGCATGGGAAGATGTAAATTTAGTGAAACAAAAAGAACTATACAATGAAATAAAAGGATTTAATGGGAGTGTTCAAGACGGTAATAAGTTTCTTGAAGCAATAAAACTTCAATTGTATATTGAATATAGTGATATTGATTCTTATGAAAATATTCAAAATTTTATAATGGACTTAGATCCAGAAAATAATATTATTCTTTTAGAGTTCATTTCATTAATAAATATAAAAAATATTTTAGAGTTAAAAGATATAATAAAAGGAAGAAAGATAAAAGATTTTTCAACTTTTTCAAGGTATATGAGTAAAAATTTTACAAAATATTTTAAAATAAAAAAATATTCTAGGTGTTATGATAAAAAAACTAAAAAAATAATTTCAGATATGATAGAAGAAGTAGATAATAAAAATATACAAAAAGTGCTCAAAATTGTAGGGATAAGAGCTGATAGAGCAGTTTCTAATGATGAAAGAAATCATGCTCTATCAACTCTAACAAGTAGATATTATGACACTTACAGAAAAAATATAAAAGATGAAAGTAATTCTATATTTCAAGAGCTTGAAGTAGAGCTAGAAAAGGCAGATAGAAGACTATATAAAATTTATAATGGAGAAAGAGCAGATGATGGAAAAGATTCAGAAGGTATATTTAGAGGTATTATAGATGTTGTAAAAAACTATGGTGGTTATGATAATGGGATTAATATTTCAATAGAATCTTCAATCTCTGAAAAAAATTTATTAACAGACAATACTAGCTTGTATTATAAACATGGTGATGGAGATAGTTCTTCACTTCCAGAAACTTATAATGGATTAGGATACTTAAATTTAATAGGGATATTGTTTGAAATTGAAACCAAACTTCAAGAATTATATGAGCAACCTGCTGATATAAATATTTTATATATAGAAGAACCAGAAGCTCATACACATCCACAACTTCAATATATATTTATAAGAAATATTAAAAATCACATTAATAGTCATAGAAATAAGTTGAATAAAGAAAAAAATAAATATCTTCAAATAATAATTACATCACATTCATCTCATATTGTCTCTGAATGCAATTTTGATGATATTATTTATTTGAAAAGAATAGATAATAATATTTTAGCTAAAAATTTTAATTCTTTAAAAAATGAATACGAAGGAGATAAAAAAAGAGAATTTAAATTTGTAAAGCAATATTTGACATTAAATAGAAGTGAGTTATTTTTTGCAGATAAAGTTATTTGTATTGAAGGAGATACAGAACGCATATTAATACCAGCAATGATGTATAAAGTTGATAAAATGCAAAGTTCAAAAAATGAATCAACTATTCCATTGTTGTCACAAAATATTTCTATAATTGAGGTGGGAGCATATTCTCATGTTTTTATACCATTATTTAAATTTCTAGGGATGAAGGTCTTAATTATTACAGATATAGATTCTGCTATAAAAAATAATAATGGTAAATATGAAAAATCTCATCCAGATAATGCAACTCATACAAGTAATGCCTCTATAAGAGAATTTTTTAAAGAAGATGGTTTAGATGATGGAAATAATCAATTTAAAGAACTTATAGAAAAGAAAGGCAAAGATAAAATAAAAGCCAGAATAAGAATTGTTTATCAAATTCCTGAAATTGATAAAGGTTACCAAGCTAGTAGTTTTGAAGATGCTTTTATATCACTAAATAAAGATTTTATTTTAAAAAATAAAGATAATCTTTATGACTATGGAGCATTAAAAAATTTTAGTAAAAAGGAAATAAATAAGGATTTTTATGAATTTTCTTTAAAAAATATTGAAAAGAAATCAGCGTTTGCATCTGCTTTATTATATTTTGATGAAGAAGAAGATGATAAGGAATGGAAAGTTCCTCGTTATATAAAGGAGGGCTTACTATGGATACAAGAATTTTAGAGGATGAGGTAAACACTGCTTTACAATGTATAGAAAAAGGAGAAAATTTTATATTAGAAGGTGGAGCAGGAAGTGGGAAAACATATTCGCTGATTTCATTAATAGAAACTTTAATTATAAAATTACCTGAAATTAAGATTGTATGTATCACATATACAAATAATGCAGTTGCAGAAATTAAATCAAGAATTGATAATGAAAATCTTTGGGTTTCAACAATTCATGAGTTCATTTGGTATATAATTAAAAAATATCAAAAAGAGATAAAAAATGAGTTAGTACTTCTTATTAATAATGAAACAATTAAAAGTTTTAAAAAGCCAAAAGACTTAGAAAATAATTTGATTACAATAGATTATTTTAATAATATAGATGTTGAATATGATGAATATTATTCTATGAATCCTAATGAAAATAAAGTTAAAATTAGTCATGATCATATTTTAATTCTGGCTGAAAAAATGTTTGATAGGTATAAAAAACTATCAGATATTTTAAAAGATGTAGCTAATTGTATTTTTGTTGATGAGTATCAAGATACCAGCCCATATATAACTAAAATTTTATTAGAACATCTTAAAAAAAGTAAAAAGAAAAATGTTATAGGATTTTTTGGGGATTCAATGCAATCAATATATGATGAAGGAGTAGGAGATTTAAATAAATATAAATTAAAAAAAATAGTAAAGAAACAAAATCGGAGAAATCCAAGGATAGTTATAGAGATCGCTAATAAATTTAGAGATGATAAAATAACACAAGTTCCTTCTAAGGATAAGAATGCTCCTAATATGGACGAAAATGGAGTTATTATTGAGGGTAATATTAAATTTATATATGGAAAAGAGCAAGAGGATATAAATTTTCTTAAAAATAAAGCTCTTTTTAAGTCATGGAATTTTTTAAATGGTGAACAAACTAGGGAATTAAGGCTAACACATAAATATAATGCTGAAATGGCTGGATTTAAAAAATTATATGATTTATACAATGATGATTTAATAATTAAATTAATTGATAATATTCAAAAAAATATTGATAATAATGAAAATAAAGAAAGTATATTAGATGAATTAGTACTAAAATTAAGACCAACTTATAATAGAAAAGATTTATTTGAAGAAATTATTGGTAATGAAATATATAAATCAATTTACCAAAATATAAAAAATTTAGTATGGAAAGATGCATTAGAAAAATGTAAAATTAGTAAGGAATCATTGATGTCTTATAAATTTAATGGAATAAATGGAAGATATGAGACTAATTCACACAGAGATAAAATTTTAAAAAAATTAGATGTTTTAAATGAATTAATAGAATTGTATGAATCTAAGAAATTTAATGAATTTTTAAAGAAAACAAATTTTTCTATTCAAAATAAAAATGATAAAAGTAAACTTAAAGAATTAATGAATTTTTTAATATTTGAAGATGAAAAGACAATAGAAGAAATTTTAGACTTTTCAAAAAAACAAGGTTTGATAAAAGAAGATATGGACTTTGATAACTATATTAGTGTTAAAGGTTTTTATTTATGGGAAAGAATTAAAAAAATATCTTTTAAGGAATATAGAAATAGTATCCTTTATTTGAAAGAGTTTTCACCAATTTCAACTCAGCATAGTATTAAAGGAAGTGAATTTGATAATGTACTTGTCATATTAGAATCAAATTGGAATAAATATGATTTTAAAACACTATTCGGAAAAGGTTCAGAAAATGAAAATGTTATAAAAAGAACAAGAAAATTATTTTATGTTTGTATGACAAGAACAAAAAAGAATATAGTGATATATATGCCTACTGAAGATTTAGAAATAATAAATTCAGCTAAAGAATATTTTGGAGAAGAAAATGTTCTTTCAATAGATTCAATTTAATAAATAATATGCTACTATTATTGATAATAAGTTAAATAAGAAAAGAATTAGAATTTATATATATAAATAAAGAGTTAATATTAAAGAATGCTAAAAAACTATATCAACAAAAAATTAAAAATATGTCAATGGGATATATAAAAAATACAGTAGATTTTTTACTACTTGAAGAGAAGGGAAAAGAATATTCTAAATAAAAAAAAATGAGAAATGAGCAGTAAATTATGAAAACATATCTAATAACAGGAGCAGCAGGCTTTATAGGAGTAAATTTTTTAAAATATATCTTAAAAAATACGAAGGTATAAAGGTAATTGTTGTAGATTCATTGACTTATGCTGGAAATTTAGGAAAAATAAAAGAAGAATTAAAAGATAACAGAGTTAAGTTTGAAAAAGTGATATTAGAAATAGCTTATGGTGAAACATATAAGTTACCAATTAATATAACAAGATGTTCAAATAATTATGGACCATATCATTTTCCAGAAAAATTAATACCTTTAATGATAAAAAATATCTTAGAAGGTAAAAAAATTCCAGTATATGGAAAGGGAGATAATGTAAGAGATTGGCTATATGTTGAAGATCATTGTAAAGGGATAGACTTAGTCTAAGAGAAGCGAAACCAAACGTATGGGAATAGATAATATAAGAGTGTAAAAAAGGTATCCATTTTTTGAATACCTTTTTCTTTTACTTAAAATTCAGGTAATTGTATATTATTCAGTCCAATACTATTATAAAAATTTAGTATAAATTTACTAAAAATTGGGTAGAATTTGGACAAAATTTTTTTGACGAAGCTCTCACTAATATCAAGAGCTTCATTATTTAATGTTAATATATACTCTACTTTCAATTTTAATATATTGATATTATCATTATCTGTTATATCTATTTTAAAAGCTAGATTCATATTTTTTCTATCTTCTAAAAACTTAACATCAATCCCTAATTTTTGCCTAATAGTTTCATTGAGAGTATAAAATTTTTTATTAGAAACATTTACATTATAGTCAAATTTTTTTAATATATATTTTTTAATTTCCATTTTATCTCCTTATGCTATAACTAGCCTTTCAGAAACATTATTTAATATATTATTTGCTATGTCTGAACTAATTTCATTTTCTCTTTCAAAATTAAAAATCATAGGGTTTTCTCTAAGTTCTTTCATTTTTAAATCATATTTATTTTGAAAATTTTTCCATAATTCTTTTGATGTTCCATAGTTTTTGACAATTCTATCTATCATATCATCTGTTATACTTATTTCAGCATTTATGAGAGCTATGATTTCTTTTTCTGTTAAACCTAATAGCTGTACCATTCCTTTTGTATCTTTTCCTTCTTCATCCATTATATTTTTGATTAAATATCCTGGGTGAAAAATCATCTCGTTATCTTTTGATCTGAAAACTAATTTATTCATAATGATTTGACACCTCCATTATTTCAATAATATTTATACTTTCATAAGATATTATTTCATTTTCTTTGTTGACAGTAATAGGTTCTATAATTAATCTATATCCTGTTGTTTTCCCTAAATCTATTGCAAATTGTCCTTTTCTACCATATTTTAATTCATGAAATCTAAAATTACGATAATCTGCAACATCTTTTAAAGAGTTAGAGTTCTTTAAAAATTCAATAGAAAAAATTAATTTTTCAGCAATAATTTTATTATACCTTTTTATTGCTTTTTTCTCATTTTCACAAATATCACGAATTTTTTTGTCCTTATATCTAATTTCCATCAAAACTCCTTAAATCATTTTAACACTTTTTTAAACTTATTTCCATAAAAATATCCTTTATTAACAATAATATATATTAAATTTTTTAGAGTTGTAATTTGATAAAATGAATGAGTTTTATTTTTACACTAGATAACATATTTCCCCTCCTTAATTTAAGGTAATTCTAGCATATTTTTTAAAAAAATAAAAACTTTTATTTGATAATTAAAGTATAAAAGTTCTAAATAGTTGATTTTGTTATTGAAAATATAGGACTTTTAGAAAGAAAAAAATTTTAGAAAATTACTTTATTTTTTATTAATCATTTAAAAAATGCTAGAATATATTTAATATATATGTTAAAATTTACTATAAATTAAAAATTATAGGAGGTTTGTTGTGTCTGGACATAGTAAATGGAATAATATACAACATAGAAAGGGAGCTCAAGACAAAAAAAGAGCTAAATTATTTACAAAATTTGGAAGAGAATTAACAATAGCAGCTAAAGAAGGTGGTGGAGATCCAAACTTCAATCCAAGACTTAGACTTGCAATAGAAAAAGCTAAGGCTGGAAATATGCCAAAGGATATTTTAGAAAGAGCAATTAAAAAAGGTTCAGGGGAATTAGAAGGTGTAGATTTCACAGAAATGAGATATGAAGGTTATGGACCAGCTGGAACAGCTTTTATAGTTGAAGCTGTAACTGATAATAAAAATAGAACAGCTTCTGAAATAAGAATGACTTTCACTCGTAAAGATGGAAATCTTGGAGCAGATGGAGCAGTATCTTGGATGTTCAAGAAGAAAGGAATAATAACAGTAAAAGCAGAAGGTATAGATGCTGATGAATTTATGATGGCAGCATTGGAGGCAGGAGCAGAAGATGTTGAAGAAGATGATGGATATTTTGAAGTAACTACTGAATATACAGAATTTCAAACTGTGCTTGAAAATTTAAAAAATGCAGGTTATCAATATGAAGAAGCAGAAATCAGTATGATACCTGAAAATACAGTTGAAATAACAGATTTAGAAACTGCTAAAAAAGTTATGGCACTTTACGATGCTTTGGAAGATTTAGATGACTCACAAAATGTTTACTCTAACTTTGATATTCCAGATGAAATATTAGAACAATTAGACTAGAAGACTGTTGCTAACTATCAAATAATATTGATAAAAATAAGAGAGTTACATTTCAGATTTAAAAATAGTCTTATAATGCTAGTAAAAATGAGTGAACTTGCATTCTAAATTTTAGATGAAAAATTGAAGCAAGTGAGCCGAACAAATTTCGGCTTGTTTGAGTAAAACGAGTTTGCCGAATTTCTTAGAAACACTTAGCAATTTATTGTTTAGAGTTTCTTAGATGCGAACGTCAATTTTTCATCGTTAAGAAATTTAGCTAGCAATGAACTATTTTTACTACATTATTAATCTGGCTAGTAATGAACTATTTTTGTCTTATTTGATATTTGCAACAGTTTTTTATAAAATATTAGGAGCTATTATGATAGAAAGTTATAGAAATATATATTCTAAATTAGAAAATATTCCAACTAAATATATAACAGCCAAACAACTATCAAATCTTAAATCCTTAGGCATTAATACAATATATGATTTAATCTATTATTTTCCAAGAGCTTATGATGATAGGACAAATATAAAAAAGATAGGAGAATTAAAATTTAATGAATATGTTGTTTTAAAGGCAACTGTGATGTCAGCTGTAAATTTAACAGTGAGAAGTGGCAAAAAAATTGTTAAAGCTATGGTAACCGATGGAACAGGTATAATGGAAATACTATGGTTTGGTATGCCTTATATTAAGAAATCTTTAAAAATAGGAGAAGAATATTTATTTATAGGACAGACTAAAAAGTCTGCTGTTTTTCAACTTATCAATCCAGAGTACAAGTTATTTTCTGGGCAACAAAAAGTTTCTGAAAATGAAATTTTACCTATATATAGTTCCAATAAAAATATTACACAGAATAGTTTAAGAAAATTAGTAGAAAAGTTTTTAGTGAATTTCTTAAATTATTTTGAAGAAAATATTCCTGATGAATTAATAAAAGAATACAAGATAATGGAAAGAAAAAGTGCAATTAAAAATATACATTATCCTGTATCTATGAAAGAAATAGAAGAAGCAAAAAGGAGATTTGCAATAGAAGAATTATTAATTTTAGAATTAGGAATACTTAAAAATAGATTTATCATTGAAAATTCAAATAGTAAAAATTATGAGGTTGAAGGAAAAAAAGAAAAAGTAAAGAACTTTTTATCACAATTAACTTTTAACTTAACTAATGCACAAAAAAAAGTTATAAAAGAAATCTATGATGAAATTTCAAATGGAAAAATTGTAAATAGACTAATTCAGGGTGATGTTGGAAGTGGGAAAACAGTTGTTGCTATGGTTATGCTTATATATATGGCAGAGAATGGCTATCAAGGAGCATTGATGGCACCAACTGAAATTTTGGCTAATCAACATTATCTTGGAATAAAAGAAAGATTAGAAAAAATTGGATTAAGAGTGGAGTTATTGACTTCTAGTATTAAAGGAAAGAAAAAAAATGAGATATTAGAAGGGATTGCAAATGGAGATATAGATATAGTTATAGGGACACACTCTTTGATAGAAGATAATGTAGTTTTTAAAAAGTTAGGGCTTATAGTGATAGATGAACAACATAGGTTTGGTGTTAATCAAAGAAATAAGTTAAGAGAAAAAGGATTTTTAGGAAATCTTTTAGTTATGAGTGCCACTCCTATTCCTCGTTCATTGGCTTTGAGTATATATGGAGATTTAGATTTATCAATAATAGATGAATTACCACCTGGAAGAACTCCTATTAAAACTAAGTGGATAGCAAATGATGAAGATTTAGAAAAGATGTATGATTTTATCTATAAAAAAGTGAATGCTGGAAATCAAGCATATTTTGTTGCACCTTTAATTGAAACAAGTGATAAGATGGCATTAAAATCTGTGGATAAGGTTTCAGAGGAGATAGAAAGAAAATTTTCTAATAAGAAAATTGGAATAATTCATGGAAAGATGAAAGCCAAAGAAAAAGATGAGGTTATGCTTAAATTTAAAAACAAGGAATATGATATTTTGATAGCAACCACAGTTATAGAAGTTGGTATAGATGTTCCTGCCTCAACAATAATGACTATTTATAATGCTGAAAGATTTGGATTGTCAGCCTTACATCAATTAAGAGGTAGAGTTGGTAGAGGTTCTAAACAATCATATTGCTTTTTAATCTCTAATTCCATAACAGAAAATTCAAAACAGAGATTATCTATTATGGAAGAAACAGAAGATGGTTTTAGAATAGCAGAGGAAGATTTAAAACTTAGAAATTCAGGAGAAATTTTTGGTTTAAGACAGAGTGGTTTCAGTGATTTAAAATTTATTGATATTATTTATGATGTTAAAACTATAAAACTTGTTAGAGATGAATGCATAAAATATTTAAAAGAACATAAGGGAGAAATAGAAAATATCTATTTGAAATACGATATAGAACAAAAATTCTCTGATATACAAGTAGGAAATTAAAAAATAAAGACAAAGTTATATAAATATGTTAAAATTAATAGGTAAATTTAATTTTAATTGGAGGGAAAAAATGAGGTTTAGTAAAGCATATATAAAAACTTTAAAAGAAACACCTAAGGAAGCAGAAATTGCCAGTCATAAACTTATGTTAAGAGCAGGAATGATAAAAAAATTAGCAAGTGGTATCTATGCTTATTTACCATTAGGATACAGGACTATTAGAAAGATTGAAAATATAGTTCGTGAAGAAATGGATAGAGCAGGAGCATTAGAACTTTTAATGCCAGTAGTTCAACCAGCTGAACTTTGGCAAGAAAGTGGAAGATGGGATGTTATGGGACCTGAAATGTTAAGATTAAAAGACAGACATGAAAGAGATTTTGTTCTATCTCCTACACAAGAAGAAATGATAACAGCGATAGTTAGAAGTGATATTTCTTCATATAAATCACTTCCTATAAATCTATATCATATTCAAACAAAATTTAGAGATGAAAGAAGACCAAGATTTGGACTTATGAGAGGTAGAGAATTTACTATGAAAGATGCTTATTCTTTCCATACTTCTCAAGAATCATTAGATGAAGAATTTTTAAATATGAGAGATGCTTATACAAGAATATTTACAAGATGTGGTTTAAAGTTTAGACCAGTTGATGCAGACTCAGGAAATATTGGTGGAAGTGGTTCACAAGAATTTCAAGTGTTAGCAGAATCAGGAGAAGATGAAATTATTTATTCTGATGGTTCAGAATATGCAGCAAACATTGAAACAGCTGTGAGTGAACTTATTAATCCTCCAAAAGAAGAATTAAAAGAAGTTGAGCTTATTCACACTCCAGATTGCCCAACAATAGAAAGTCTAGCTAAATATTTAGATGTTCCATTGGAAAAGACTGTAAAAGCACTGACTTATAAGGATATGGGAACAGATGAAATTTATATGGTTCTAATAAGAGGAGATTTTGAAGTTAATGAAGTTAAGTTAAAAAATATTTTAAATGCAGTGGAAGTTGAAATGGCCACTGATGAAGAAATAGAAAAGTTAGGTTTGAAAAAAGGGTATATTGGACCATACAAGCTACCTAATAAAATTAAAATTGTAGCAGATTTATCTGTACCAGAAATTTCAAACCATATTGTTGGTTCTCATCAAAAAGATTATCACTATAAAAATATAAACTATGGTAGAGATTATACAGCTGATATAGTGGCTGATATAAGAAAAGTTAAAGTTGGAGAAAATTGTATAACTGGTGGTAAATTACATTCAGCAAGAGGTATTGAATGTGGGCAAATATTTAAGTTAGGAGACAAATATTCTAAGGCTATGAATGCCACTTATCTTGATGAAAAAGGGCAAAGCCACTATATGTTAATGGGTTGTTATGGTATAGGAGTTACAAGAACTATGGCAGCTGCAATAGAACAATATAATGATGAGAATGGAATTATCTGGCCAGTATCAATAGCCCCTTATATTGTTGATGTGATTCCTGTAAATATAAAAAATGAAGCACAAGTAAATTTGGCTGAAAAAATTTATAACAATTTACAAGAAGAAAAAATTGATGTAATGTTAGATGATAGAGATGAAAAACCTGGTTTTAAATTTAAAGATGCTGACTTAATTGGATTCCCATTTAAAGTTGTTGTTGGAAAAAAAGCTGAAGAAGGTATAGTTGAATTAAAAATCAGAAAAACAGGTAAAACTTTTGAAATTTCTCAAAATGAAATAATAAATAAAATTAAAGAATTAATGAAAATATATTAAATTATATTTGCAAAAAATGTATTTGTATGATAAAATTATTAAGCCCTGCTCAAAATCAATGTGTTTTGGGCAAAAACCAAAGGGAGGAGGTTAATGCTATGAGAAAATATGAAATCATGTACATCATCAATCCTACTGTTTTAGAAGAAGGTAGAGAAGAAACAATAAGCCAAGTAAATGCTTTATTAACTTCAAATGGAGCTACAATAACTAAAACAGAAAAATGGGGAGAAAGAAAACTTGCTTATCCAATAGATAAGAAAAAATCTGGTTTTTATGTACTAACTACTTTTGAGATTGACGGAACAAAATTAGCAGAAGTAGAAGCTAAGGTAAATATTATGGAATCTGTAATGAGATACATAGTTGTTAGACAAGACTAATTTTAGTAGAAAAATCGTTAGTTCTCAAAAAGGAGGTAAATTTTATGGCAGAATTCAGAAGAAGAAGAGCTAAATTAAGAGTTAAAGCTGAAGAAATTGATTATAAAAATGTTGAACTTTTAAAAAGATTTGTATCTGATAAGGGAAAAATCAATCCTTCAAGATTAACTGGAGCCAATGCTAAATTACAAAGAAAAATAGCAAAGGCAGTTAAAAGAGCAAGAAATATAGCTTTAATACCATATACAAGAACAGAAAAATAATAATTTGAGGGGGTTGGCTTTCCAACTCCCTTATTTTTATATAAAATTTAATTATTGAAATATAAGTAAAAAATAATTCGTTACTAGCCAGATTTCTTAACAGATAAAAATTAAGAATTCGCTGTAAATTTGGCAAACTC
>UMEM01012393.1_pt1 | contig 12907 bp, 5 predicted proteins | sample 1964761 | NCBI WGS metagenome assembly UMEM01 (sample SAMEA4836021, study PRJEB28245) | human gut metagenome | biome: gut microbiome; material: fecal sample | place: Denmark | collected 2008 | reverse complement strand
TCAGGAGGAGTACGACCGCTGGCGCTACCACTACCCGGAGCACGACAGCAGCCAGATCCGTGCCAAGATGCCGCCGGAGGGTCTGATCTAACCCCCTCACTTGTAGGCCACGGGAAAGGTCATTTGTTGCACAAAATCAGATAATTCAGATAAATGAGAGCAAAATAAAAAAGGTCTAACTGATCAGCAAAAATCAGTTAGACCTTTTACTTATGAATAAAAAGATGAGGATTTTTAGGCTACTCGCAAGCCACCCGATTTTTCTTTTCAAACTCAATAAATCGGGATTTGACGAGTGCTATCAATCTGCTATCAAATGGGAAATTTGAAAATCAAAAACCCAGTGTTTATGCGCCTTTGCGGGTCCTCACATCCACTTTTTGCTTATTCCCACTCGATAGTTGCGGGTGGTTTGGAAGTGATATCGTACACAATACGATTTACATGTTTTACTTCATTTACGATTCTGACAGAGATACGATCCAATACATCATAAGGGATTCTTGCCCAGTCAGCTGTCATAAAGTCAGTTGTTGTTACACCACGCAGAGCGATGGTATAGTCATATGTTCTGAAGTCACCCATAACACCAACAGAACGCACATCGGTAATTACCGCAAAGTACTGGTTGATGCTTCTGTCCAAACCTGCTTTTGCAATTTCTTCACGGAAGATTGCATCTGCTTCTCTCAGGATTTCCAGTTTATCTTCTGTTACTTCGCCGATAACACGGATACCCAGACCGGGGCCAGGGAAAGGCTGACGCCATACCAGATGTTCAGGCAGACCCAGTTCCAGACCCATCTGACGTACTTCGTCTTTGAACAGCAGGCGCAGGGGTTCGATCAGTTCTTCAAAATCTACAACGGAAGGCAGACCACCTACGTTATGGTGAGATTTGATGACAGCAGAATCACCCAGACCGCTTTCGATTACGTCAGGATAAATTGTACCCTGTACCAGGAAATCTACTTTACCGATCTTCTTCGCTTCATCTTCAAACACACGGATGAATTCTTCACCAATGGTTTTTCTCTTTGTTTCGGGATCTGTAACGCCTTTCAGCTTGCTCAGGAAACGTTCCTGCGCATTTGCTCTTACGAAATGAGAATCGAACATGTTCGCAAATGCTGCTTCAACTTCGTCCCCTTCATTTTTACGCATCAGACCATGGTCAACAAATACGCATGTCAGCTGTTTGCCAATTGCTTTGGAAACCAGAGCAGCTACTACACTGGAGTCAACGCCGCCAGACAGTGCACACAGTGCTTTGCCGTCGCCAACCTGTTCTCTGATTTTCTGAATCTGGTCTTCGATATAGTTTGTCATTGTCCAGTCGCCGCTGCATCCGCAAACTTCATACAGGAAGTTATGGATCATGTTGGTACCCTTGGGTGTATGGTTTACTTCAGGGTGGAACTGTACACCATAGAAGCCTTTTTCAGGGCATTCGATAGCTGCTGCGGGACATGTTGCTGTTTTACCGATAATACGGAAGCCTTCAGGCAGTTCTGTAACGAAGTCTGTATGGCTCATCCAGCAGATTTCTTTTTCATCAATGCCTTTCATCAGTTTGCTTTCTGTATTGAGAGTAACTTCTGTCTTGCCGTATTCGCTCTTTTCATTGGCATTGCCTACTTTACCGCCCAGTGTATAAGCCATCAGCTGGCAGCCATAGCAGATGCCCAGCACAGGTACGCCCAGTTCGAAAATTGCAGGGTCGCAATGAGGGGATTTTTCGTCATAAACGCTGTTGGGGCCCCCTGTAAAGATAATCCCTTTGGGATTTTTTGCCTTGATTTCCTCGATGGGTTTATTCCAAGGCATGATTTCACAGTAAACGTGATGTTCTCTGACACGTCTGGCAATCAACTGATTATACTGACCGCCAAAATCCAGAATAATAATCATTTCACGGTTCATTGTCTTCCTCCATATCTCTTGTTTCTAAAGGTTCACGCTTTATCAAGAAAAGCCGCCGCTGCGAACGACGACTTACCTGATTTCATATTATCATAGCCAAAAGCTGTTGACAAGTAAAAACCACATATTTCCCATGTCTTTTCGCAAAACGAATAAAATCTGTCCCAACATTTGGATTCCTTTTTATTCTTTTGACAAGGCATTCTGATTCCATTGCAAGTGGCAAGTCTATTGTTTTATTTAAAAGTCTTCCTGCATATCATACAGGGTTATTCTGATGAAATACATTTTTCTTTAGAACCAACCTCCGCCAAAACAGAGGTTGGCCAACTATTTTTCAAGATTCTTTTACCAAAGCTTTCATCATATTTTCAGCAAATGCAGATGCTTTTTTCTGAATATCCTCTACTTCCAAGATACTTGCTGGATTATTGGCTGTTTCCAGCATCGCAAAATAAGGAGGAAGCCGGAATGTTTTGTTCATGCTCATGGCACTGATCACCTGTTCCGCAACAATATTTCCGCCGCTGTATCCTGATACAACCAGTGCAAAAATGCTTTTTTCGTAAAATTGATTTTTACGGAACAACGCTGTCAGACGATTGATGAAAGCAGTCAAATTGGCACTGAGTGCATCATTATAATTGGGACAGAGCAATACAACTGCGTCACATGCCTCAATGGCAGGATACACCTGCTCCACAATGACTCCGCCATAATAACAGCTGGATTTTTCACTGAAATGCATACACATTTTGAAAGGACATCCAGAGCAATCGTGTACCGTACCGTTACGCAGAGAAATTTCCGTAATTTTGCAATGATGCAGATCTTTTTTGATCATATCCCAAAGCATGGAAGTATTGGAAGTTTTGTGATTGCTGGCATGAAGTACCAGAATATTGGTTTCTTTCTTTGGATTTGGTGTAAAATCCATAAGCTGTGCCACCAAACGCTTAGCCGCTGCCTGATATGCGCCCATATTGTCCAAATCCTGCTGCATTGCCTGAATATTGAAATTCTGCAAGGAACCTGTGCCCTCTACCATGCCTCTGCCAGGAAAAGCACATCCGCAGGCATTGGCTGTAAACATCAATTCCCGCGCCACGGACTTTGTATACAATTCACTTTCTCCATCCACCAAAATGGAACCTACACAACCTTTCAGCATATCTGGATGCAGACGCATATGCTTCAAATAGCGGAAGTATTCCAGATTAATGCCGGAAACACCCAATGGAATGGCAAAAAGCAGTCTTTTTCCTTCCAAAGAATGAAAATCCTCCAGTCGACGAATGACAGTGCAATCATATAAACCATAGATTTCTTCCAATAGCTTCTCCAGTCGTTTTGTTCTTCTGGAATCTTCACATTGTGGATACACAACAGTCAACATTTGCTTCATCGAATCATCTCCAGTCCATCATAAGCTTTTTGGATTCTTTGGAATAATGCATCTGGCAAGGGCAAAGATTCAATTTCCACGCCCAATGTCGTTCTGTTTTTACTGCCCATATAAACACCATTCAGGAAATTGGAGCTGTAATGCCATTCTCCGCGCAGTGTCAGCAGCAATGAAATAGCAGCTGAGGAAATAGCAGGTGCTACATATGGTTTGAAGCCCAGTTCACGCATACGCAGGTTGGCTTCGATAGCAAGTTTTGTCAAAGCTTTGGATCTTTCATCGTCATAGTGATCAACGCTATTTGCAATGACAAGATCCTGTCCATGGGGGCCAAAGGCTCTGCCTTCTGTCAGAAAATCAGCAAATTCCGGATTCTGTTTTGCGTAATAAGCCGCTCTTGCGTTCATGACGCCAAGGCCATATCCCTGAACCTGTTCCGGTCGAAGTCCTTTTCCATCAAAGTTCCCTGCCTCATCTTCGTTGCTGGCAAGAAAAGCAGCACGGCAGAGAGGATCTACTGGATCAGAAACAACGGCAAACAAACCATCAAACTGAGCATTTCTGGCTTTTTTTGCGAAAACAGAGATAATGCCTTTGTTTGCTTCATACTGTACCATGCGCACATCCTGTACCTGTGCACCTACGGGAGGAATACCCTTAGAGGCACAGAAAACAAACATATCACAGTCAAAAAGCTGATCTTCCGTCAAAATTTCAACCATAGGCAATGCGTCATAATCCCAAGGGAAAGCTGCCTGATTCAGTTCAGTTTCCCAACGGGCGCAAACATCCGGGTTCACATCATAGATGCCCAGTGTTTCGATACAATCGCCGCCCATAAGTTTCAAAGCTGTCAGCACAGTACTGCCAACATCACCCAATGCCAACAGATGCACATGTTTTTTCTTCTTATTATCTTTCTGAAGCCATTTTTCCCATTCGTCTGCTGTTTTCCATGCAGTATTTGCCAAAAGCACAGTACCTTTGGACAGGGCTTTTTCTGCTGCTGTCCGCAAGTCTGCATCCATATTTGCTGCCACATCATCCAGATGAATGCTGTCCAGCCAGCGAAGGGTTTCTTCTTCTGCCAACATCGCCGGATGGGTTAATTTCAAAATTCCTTTATTCTTTTCCCGACACCGATCTGTGAAAAAAACAGTGGTCGTTCCAATGATTTTCTGTTCCATAATGTCCTCCTTATTTTACAAGTTGTTCCAGTCGGATCATCTGTTCCATATCATTTTCCAGATATACAGATGCCGGCAGATGATAATCGTAAGCGACACAGTTGCCCTTATCCGGAATGCGAGGCCAGATAATGACTTCGCTCAGTCGTCCCAAAGTCAGATTCCGTTCATACAAAGCCTGATATTCTTCTTCCAGAACTGTCAGAATTTCTTTTGTATTCTGAAGGCAAACCATAGACAAATCATAGATGTTTTCCTTCGCTGCGCCTCTGATGAAGCCAGGCATTACATATGGCAGTATCAAATTGACACCGTGAAGGAAATTGCCTGTTTTATCCGCATTGGTTTCTACACCATCCCCACCGATGAAGGGATACATAGATGTCTCTACAAACCAGATACGCATGGAAGGAATAAAGTACGCACTTTCCACATTTCGTCCCTGAATTTCCATCAAGTCCTTACCACGACCAGAAAGCATACCAACAATCAAACGATGAATTTCCACATTTTCTTCTTTAAAGAGCAGGTCAAGTTCACGGATACGGTACCCTTTATGAAGCAAATCATCCACCAAAATCACAGGTCTGCGGAAAGACTTGATTGTTCTGACCTGAGAACGCAGGGGCAAATATTCCGGGAACTCTGCAATCCGGAAACCATGAATACGGGAATCAAATACCTTATCTGTATGCAGTACCTTTGTTACCGTATTGGGAATGACAATGCCTTTCAGGATCTTACCGAAAGGCACACACATATTTTTCCCCAATGTACGCACCGGCAGCGGTTCTTTTGGCATACCATTTGCCGCAGTAATCAGTTCTATCAAACGATTATACATAATCCCCGCATTGAAGGAAAGTACCAATTCTCCTGGGTACAACTTGGTCAAAGAACGCTGGAATCGTTTGTGACTTTCATCCAAAACCCGCAGTACTCTGGGATTTGTACTAAAAGGTTCTTTGATGGCTGTCTGTACATTATGATACAGCACAACAGGCTGTTTCATATCTACAACATAAATTTCTCTTGGTACTTCCGGCAAAGGAACAGGAATAAATCCCTGACGTTCCAGAGCGTCTTTCATATTCTTTGTAATCTGGCTGTATTTCGGGCTGCATACGGTATAAGTGTAGTCCTGCCGCAGGCATTCTGCCAAGGTTTCTGTCAGCACAATCTGTTCCAAATCCGCAATTTTTGACCGGTTTCTGATGTAACCAGCCAGAATCAGCACAATCTTACCGGAAGTCTGCTGGCGGATATAGCTGGCTGTCATCATGTCCTGGAATTCTCCAAAAAGCTCCGTGGTGGAAATATGACGGTAAAGCATAATGGCATCCGGTCTGCCTTTGCCGTCCTGGTCAAATATGATGGTTGCTGTACAACCGGGTTCCTGCAAAGTATGAAGCAGTTTTTCGCTTTCATCATTTCCCAGATTCCCCTGCCGGATGATCTCCGCAATATCTTTTGCATTGATTTCATGTTTGATTTCAACGGATTTCGTCTGAAGCAGTCGTTTATACTGCGGCTCTCTCAAATACAGCCCGCGGTCATAGATATAGTTCTGGGCAACAGTATCAATCAAATTGGAGATATCTCTGTTATGGTCGATATTTTCACGGATTCTTGTGGAACTGATGTCCTCGAAATGAGTAGGCAGTTTCAATTCCACAACGGTGTTTTGAATCATATCATAAGATGTCTTATTTCCTCTGCCCTCTCTGGTTTCTCTGAGGAAAATAACATGAGGGAATGTCATAATGGAATTTTCTTCCGGTTCCATCCGATAAGAGGACGCATTCTGCACAACATCACTGCCTGCCACCATATAAACTTCTTTTCCCGGGAACATTTCCCGCAGTTTTTTCAAGTCTGCCGGATTGGCAATATTGATGGGTGTATCGGAAGGGAAAAGGAAAATATTTTCTTCGTTTGCCACAGACATATCCAAAATACGTCTGCGCACTCTGTGAGGCTGAGCTTTTTTCGACCAGGAAAATTCATCCAATGCCAGATAAACGGTAAATCCAAGATCTCTGATTTCCCGGGCAATTTCTTTGTGACCCAAAGTAAAGGGGTCGAATGTACCAGGGAAAAAGGCAACTTTCTGTGGTTCTGAGAAAGTGAATTTCTTTTCCTGGAAAATATATGCACTGATAAAGTGATATACAAAATTCCAACCAGCAGTATGATTGAAGAATGTCAATTCGGAATCTTCATCCTGTTCCACAAGCATAAGCATTTTTTTGCTGAGGAAGCCGAAAAGATTTTTCTTTTCCTGCATAGATAAATAGTCCTGGGCAAAAAGTTCGTGACCAACGACCCAAAATGCTTCTCGTTTGACATTTTCCTGATAGTTTGCAAATCCTTTCAGAATCATGCCCATGATCTTCTTGCGCCTGTCCTCATAAACCTGCGCCAGTTCAGGAAAGCGACTCTGATACTGTCCATAATGCTGGAGCATTACCCCAAAGGTGTCCAGTGCAACGCTGGCGATTCGATCATTGGTGCTGTTTTGCAGACGCTCCAGATCTTTGATAAACTCATCCAATTCCTTGGGATGCAGGAACAATACAAATTCACCCAGATATTGAGGAATATATTTAGAAAACTCGAATTCACCAATTTCCAGACCTTTTGTCAATTCAATGGCAACTTCATTTCGCTGATCCCAGGAAAGCATAGGCGCCAGTTTTACCAGTGTTTCCCCTGCCGCATGACGTACAGAAACCTGTTCGCTGACTTTCAGCAGATTTGACAAATGAGTTGCCACATGAAGTTTTGGCATAGTAACGCCGCTGCAAATCCGATCATACAGCAAACGCATATTAATGATCTTGATTTTCCATGGTGTGGCTGCTTTCAGGTTATCCAGGAAAATATCAGATACCACCGCGGAATCTTCAAAAATTTCCTGATATGCAGCCTTATTTTTCTGTGGCAAACCGCAATTTTTGCGAATTTCATAGGAAAGATATGCCAGTGCTTTGTCTTCTTTGGCGGGCACGACATCCAAAACCTCATTGACTGTATGCAAAAATTCTTTGGATTCCGTAAAAGCAGGTGCCATTTCACACAGGTTCAGCAAAATTGCAGCCTGAATTTCCAAAACATCCCGAGAAGCAAAATGTTCCATGAAGCGGAAGCATACATTCCGTTCCGCATCATCCAAAAGAGCCATTGGAATGGAAGGCATGGTATCTAGCAGAATAAACGCTGTTTCATCGATCCATCCCAATTCCTGATAATACGCAAGCAGCGGAACAACATATCTCTTACGCTGTTCTTCTTTGCAGTTTTCCAGCAAAGAAATCACAACGCGTTTCAAGCAATATCCCAGCCAGCGCCTATGACGGTCAATGACCTTATGATCCGGCAGAATGATGCGGTCTAAATATCTTTTCCACAGCTGGAAACTGTCTGTTTCATCCAGTATCACATTCACGTTTTGAGGAAGCTCTTTTCCATATTCTACATCATAATGGGCAATCATATTCCCCAGCAGATCAGCCGCCTGTCTGCGGATGTCACCTTCTCTGTGAAACATCAAATCATACAGAAAGTTCATTGCCATCTGTTTTTGACGCTGGTTCATATAAGTGAAATATTCCGCGAAGATATTGAGATATGCCCTTGTATCCTTCCAGTTGCGTGTGCTGCGGGCTGCTTCCAGAATATCGCCGAAAGTCAGTTCCCGGCTGAGTTTATGCATCAAGCGAATATTATGGTCAATGGCGATATTCTTGAACGCATCCACTGTTTCATCAATATTCAGCAATGCAGGATTACGCTGTGGAATTGGCTTCAAAGCACAGCTGGTCAAATCCACATTGACACCAAGGGCTTTCATGTAATTTTCAAAGTCTTCCAAACGGGAATAAACGTGGCGGTAGCGATTTTCTTTAGCTGTATCCACATTATCCAGTTTGTTCAAAATCACCGCAAAGGAAGATGCCAGGCTATAAAATCCCATGATTTCTTTGCCTTTTTCATCATAGCCATTGTTTTTCACTCGGAAATCGGCATAAATCAATATCAGGGATTCCACGGTAAGATTTTCCAATTCCAAGTCCCAAGTGGAATGGTTCGCAGCAATATGTCCGATATTTGGCAGTTCATGGACTCTGCACCAAAGGTCTGTGTAATAATAATGCAGATAGGGAATTCTTCTGACTTCATTTTCCCTGCATCCATATTTCCCGATGTCATGAGCAGCAGCAGCGCCGGAGATCAAGGGCAAATCAACAGGAATGCCAGTCTTTACAAGCTGTCTTGCAATATGCATGGCAATATGATGCACACCTGCCACATGGGCCAACATATCAAATGGCATGATTTCCCTGCCAATGCGCATCAATTCATATAAATAGGCATCAGAAAAACACTGCAAAAAGCGCCGATATTCTTCTTCATAGGGGCTTTCTGCCAGCTCTTCTTCTGTTGCAAAATCAAAATCCCGTATTCTGGAAAACGGCAGACGTTCTTTTTCTTTTTTCAGAAAGAAGCGCAGACATTCCAAGTAAAATGCCGCTGCCTTATCGTATCGATCCGTAGCAGGAATATCGTCCCGATGGTGGTAAATCTTTCGAATCATATGACCATACAAAGCCGGCAGCCACCCATCTTTCGGTTTGCTTCCCGCAAAACTTTCCATGGCAGGACTGCACAAATTCAAAACATTATGACAGGATACTTCACCTGTCGTCAGCTTTTCCATTGCTCCCATCCATACACCTTTATCCATAACAGCCAGCACATCTTTTTTATGCAGTCCGGCGTTCTGCAAAAAATCCCGTGCCGTCAAAGTATTCTGCAATTCTTTATACGTCCACTGAAGTTGTTTTTTATCCATAAAACACCGCCCTTCTCTCTCATTAAATCCATTGTATCACCGCATTGACAGCGGTGCAAATATATCCCTTGAATCACTTTGATGACATTGCAGTGACTTTTATAAATCCTTTTGCTTTATTATGATTTTACTACATTCCACAAAATTAGGAAATAATTTATCCGTTAATTATATCTCACCATTGCCACTCCATATGCAATAAAAAAGGAAGACCCGCATTGGATCTTCCTTTGGAAAATATGGAGTTTGGTTATAAAAAAGAGGATTTGTGATGACGTATTTTTACGCATCAATGGTAGAAATTTTCATGGTTGTTTCTTCCAGTACATCCAACAGCACCTTTACCGTATCTAATGCTGTCAGTACTGTAACGTTATTCTCGCAGGCACAAGCTCTGATTGCGATGCCGTCCGCATCCTGTGTTCCTGCTGTAATGGATCTTGTGTTGATCACATAGCTGACATAGCCAGAGCGGATGGAATGCAATACCTCATCACTGCCTTCACTTGGTTTGTGCAGTACATGTGTGCGGATGCCATGCTGTTTCAAGAAATCCGCAGTTCCCTTTGTAGCTTCCAGATTGAATCCCATCTGATAGAAACGACGGATCAAAGGCAGACCTTCTCCTTTATCCGCATCTGCCAAAGAAACAAGCACAGTACCATAATTCTGCAAATGCATCCCGGAGGCAACCATCGCTTTATACATTGCCCGATGGAGTTTGGCATCATAACCAATGGCTTCCCCTGTGGATTTCATTTCTGGTGACAAATAAGCATCCATACCATGAAGTTTAGAGAAAGAGAATGCAGGTGCTTTTACATACCAGCGTTTTTTCTCGTCAGGATACAACTGGCGAATGCCCTGTTCTTCCAAAGAAATACCTAACATAACTCTCGTAGCAATATCTGCCAGAGGATATCCTGTTGCTTTGGAAAGGAAAGGCACCGTACGGGAGGAACGAGGATTTACTTCAATAATATATACATCATCATTGCCATCTACAATGAACTGGATATTAAACAGACCTTTGATGCCAATGCCCAAGCCAAGTTTTTTCGCATATCCCAGAATGACACCTTTGACTTTATCAGAGATACCAAAAGGTGGATACACACTAATGGAGTCGCCGGAATGCACGCCAGTACGTTCTACCAGTTCCATAATGCCCGGAACGAATACGCGGGTACCATCACAAATGGCATCCACTTCCACTTCTTTACCTTGGATATATTTGTCAACCAATACAGGTTTATCCTTATCCACTTCTACTGCGGTTTCCAGATAACGGCGTAATTGTGGTTCATTTGCTACAATCTGCATGGCTCTGCCGCCCAGCACAAAGCTTGGTCTAACCAAAACTGGGTAACCGATTTCTGCCGCAGCGGCAACGCCATCTTCGATATTTGTTACCGCTTTTCCTTTTGGCTGAGGGATTTCCAGTTCTTCCAGCAGTGCTTCAAAGGATTCTCTGTTTTCTGCCCGTTCAATGGCAACACTGTCTGTACCAATGATAGGCACGCCTCTTTTTTGGAGAGGTTCTGCTAAATTGACAGCAGTCTGTCCTCCCAGAGAAGCGATCACCCCTACCGGTTTTTCCAGTGCAATGACATTCATAACACCTTCTACACACAGGGGCTCAAAGTACAATTTGTCGGAAGTAGTATAGTCTGTGGAAACGGTTTCTGGGTTGTTGTTGATGATGATAGCTTCATAGCCCGCTTCCTGAATGGTTTTTACCGCATGTACAGTGGAATAGTCAAACTCTACCCCCTGACCAATACGGATGGGGCCAGAACCCAATACCAGTATCTTTTTCCGATCAGAAACGACAGATTCATTTTCATCTTCATAAGTTGCGTAGAAATAAGGAATGTAGCTGTCAAATTCCGCAGCACAGCTATCAATCATTTTGTAATGAGGAACAATGCCCGCTTTCTGACGCATCTGGAACACTTCCTCTTCTTCCATCTGCCACAGTTTCGCAATGGCAGCATCAGAAAAGCCCATTTTCTTGGCAGCATACAAAGCCCCTTCATCTCTTACATGTTCTTTCAATTCATTTTCTTCTAAAATGATGTTCTGCAATTTGCGAATAAAGAAAACATCTATTTTTGTTGCTTCCGCAATTTTTTCCGATGCACAACCCAGACGTAAAAGTTCCGCAATGGCATAAATTCTGTCGTCTGTTCCCTTTGGAATGTATTCCATTAATTCTTCCTGACTCTGTCCATCAAATTTTGCCATATGCAAATGGTTTACACCAATTTCCAAAGAACGGATGGCTTTCAGCAAACTTTCTTCTATGGTTCTGCCTACACCCATAACTTCGCCGGTGGCTTTCATCTGCGTACCCAAACGATTATCCGCATCTGCAAATTTATAGAACGGAAATCCCGGCATTTTTGTGACCACATAGTCCAGAGCGGGTTCAAATGCCGCAGGTGTATTGGCAAGGGGAATTTCATCCAAAGTCATGCCAACGCCAATTTTTGCGGAAACTCTGGCAATGGGATAACCGCTGGCTTTGGATGCCAGCGCGGAGGAACGGGAAACGCGAGGATTTACTTCAATCAGATAATACTGGAAAGAATGTGGATCTAAGGCGAACTGTACGTTGCATCCGCCTTCAATCTTCAGAGCACGGATAATCTTCAAGGCACTGTTTCTCAGCATCTGATATTCTTTATCTGTCAAGGTCTGAGAAGGACACACAACAATAGAATCCCCTGTATGGATACCAACAGGATCTAAGTTTTCCATATTACATACAGTAATAGCTGTGTCGTTTTTATCACGAATCACTTCATACTCAATTTCTTTATAGCCCTTGATGCTTTTTTCCACCAACACCTGATGGGTAGGTGACAGAGCCAAAGCGTTTTTCATCAATTCACGGAAACCCTGTTCATCATCGGCAAAGCCGCCGCCAGTACCGCCCAACGTAAAAGCGGGACGCAATACAACGGGGTAACCAATGGATTCAGCAATTTCCAGACCTGTTTCAATGGAATCCGCAATGCCGGAAGGCAGCACAGGTTCCCCTAGTCTTTCACAAAGTTCTTTGAATCCTTCTCTGTCCTCCGCCTGACGAATGCTGTCACTGCTGGTGCCTAAAAGTTCCACCTGACACTCTTGCAGGATGCCTTTTTTCTCCAACTGCATGGCAAGGTTCAGACCTGTCTGTCCGCCAATGCCCGGCAGAATGGCATCAGGTCTTTCATGTCGAACGATCTTTGCCACATATTCCAGTGTCAAAGGTTCCATATATACTTTATCCGCAATGGTGGTATCGGTCATAATGGTAGCTGGATTGGAATTGCAAAGCACTACTTCATAGCCTTCTTCTTTCAGGGCAAGACATGCCTGTGTGCCCGCATAGTCAAACTCCGCAGCCTGTCCAATGACAATGGGCCCAGAGCCAATGACCATAATTTTATGAATATCAGTTCTTTTCGGCATGTGTCTTTCCCTCCTTCATCATCTGTATAAAACGATCAAACAAATAACCGCTGTCCTGTGGGCCAGGCGCGCTTT